>Ga0065711_1051816_pt1 | contig 10221 bp, 8 predicted proteins | sample Hoacrofraction12_FD_59098 | JGI IMG/M metagenome (GOLD analysis project Ga0065711, IMG submission 59098) | Hoatzin crop microbial communities from Cojedes, Venezuela - Epithelial fraction 12 v2 (version 2) | ecosystem: Host-associated > Birds > Digestive system > Esophagus > Crop | place...
AGGGGCAATGGGCACAAACTGAAGCAGAGGAAGTTCCGTCTGAACATGAGGAAGAATTTCTTCCCTCTGAGGGTGACGGAGCACTGGAACAGGTTGCTGGCAGAGGTTGCCCGGGGAGGTTGTGGAGTCTCCTTCTCTGGAGATATTCAAGACCCACCTGGACAAGCTCCTCTACAGCCTACTGTAGGTGACCCTGCTTCAGCAGGAGGGTTGGACTAGATGACCTACAGAGGTCCCTTCCAACCCCTACCATTCTGTGATTCTGTGATTCAACTGCAATCAGGGCTTCTTTCATTTGCTGTCAATCACTCCATGGGATACAAAGTGGAAGGAACCCTAATTAGTGTCTTGGAGAAAACCATTTTGCCTTGCAGGGTGAACAGTCTAGCAGAAGCATCACAAGGGACAGGGATAACAATGAAGCACCTGCGAACTGATGTTTGTGCTTTTTCGGGCTTTGTTCCAATTAACCTACCTTAAACTTTTAATCCATGTTTTGCTTCTAGATTCTATTGTCTTGATATAGACAATACACACATTTTCATGCAACAGATTTAATGAATTCACCACTGAGCCAGGGCTAGTAGTCCCATCTTTCCCTTTGGAAGTCAGCATCTGGCGTTTGCCTCAACGGCATCATCTCCAGCAAAATATTTTTAGAAGAGTGGAAGAAAAGCAGGAGGTGAAGGAAAAAAGGGCGATTTATTCAGTTCAAACATCATCCTCCCTCCACATCTTTACAAAGACTATTTCATTGCAAGAACAAGCAGTTCTGACACAAGAACCCCTCCCTGCTACAGAACCACTGCTCCTATCTGATCCAATCCTCCCTCCACACACAGAAATAAGATCCTACCTATGTTGCATGTAGCGACAAGAGGGACTCCAGCTAAAAAGCACAGTTTAAGACAATAATAATCACACACACTAGAGCACGAGACTATGAGCTGCCTCTGCATCCACCCCCACTCACTTTGCATTGGTGAGATGAGGAGGATGTTTCGCCTGGGCAGTAAGAGGGTCAACGAGGCTGCCATCACTGCTGAGGGACTTCACTTGGGAGCAGGCTGTTTTCAGCACTGCAGAAAACTAGTTGCACCTTTCCCTTCCTTGTACATACACGGAAGGAGGCTGTCTATATTAGTACTATAATATGGTGCTGGATTCCCTCTGTACCTTCCAAGCTGAAACCTTTGCCTCCTGCAGATACCCACAGTTAGATTTGAGGTGGGACAGTCCAGGCTGGATCTTGGGAATCCACCTTGTGTACCAAACACTCCCTTTGACAGCCAAGCCCTGCACAAACATTTGTCAGCAATAACCACACTGCTGCCTTCCGCGCTGCGGAGCTGAGGCAGGGTCAGGACTGCTCCAGAAACCTCTGCTCCTCATGTTCCTTCCCCTTGCCAAGCCTCTGCCATGTGCATCTCTACCAGCCAAGCTCATGACAGCTTTGTTTCTCCGATGACTGGCCTTGAACTTCTTTCTGTATTTAAAAGTGGACAGAGCAGTTAGACAGCTGAATAAAGAGAGAGCTCTCAGCACTATATAAAAACGTGTTAGACCAGGAAAGACAAATATTTGTCCTCAGTTCTGTCACCACCCCGGAGATAGGGGGAGGGGGGAAAAAAAAGGAAAGAAATTTAAAAAGTACATCTGAATTCCATTCTCTAGCTGGGAACAGGCAGAAGGAGCCAGTCCCAAAATCACACAGCTGAACAGGACCAACATGGATGCAAACATTAAGCAAAATAAACCAGGCTCTTGTTGACACGAAAGAGTCCTTGGACTGACTATTAAGTCTGCATTTCCCACAGAGATTACAGATCAGCTTAAGACTGCAGGGATGTGAATTTAAGGGCAGGCAGGAGGTTGCAACAACAGTTTCTGCTGCAAGCAAACGTTTTCAAGAGCTTTACTGTTGATTCCTTCCCACCATCTCACGCTAAGCAAAACCTTCAAATCACACCAGGGCTTCGCCACGTTCTCCACCGCACCCACCCGCAAGCCACTCCTTGCGAGACTGTTGGGGATTATCAGTCCACGTTGCGACAGCGGTCGGTCCTGGGCCTGCCAAGGCACCAGGCCAAGCCAGCGGGCAGGGAACACATCCGGCAAGCAAACACACCAGCTGCTAGTTACGATGGAAGGTCTCAGCGCAGGGTACGTCTACAAAAGCCACCGAACTGCTGCTGTCTGCTGTTGCACCAGAAAGATGTGCTTCATTTTTATATAAACCCTGAAATTAAGTGATTCAGACAGATGGGCTAGAGCAACTGAGGCAGTGAACGAAGCACATACCTGTCAGTGCCAAATTTGGTGGCTCTTCCCACTGACCACACAACAGGGGGAAGCTGAGGCCTTGAAGGAAAATAGTTATGAGACAGTGACGGTTGTTACAGAACCTCTTTCCCGCCCTCTTACGAGATGTGAGCACCACTCCGGTCTGACAACAACACACGTGGAGCTCAGAGGAGCATTCCCTTTCAGCCTTTCTGTCTGACTTTGTGCCCTAACCTCAGTAAATTTTGATTGCCAAAAGCAATCTGCCAAATAACCTTGGCCCACAGCTTTCTTCCAGCATTCCTGCCAGGAGTATTCAGTATCCAAAGCAGCATAAATGAAGCGACAGACTCTGGGTATGTCAAGCACAGCCTCAGTCACATTACTGTAATTGTTCCAGGATTAATATTTCTCATTTAAAAGTTTGACTTTGTGCAAATATGCTGTGTGGACTTACAGTCTGCCATGGACATTCCCATGAGTTCACTTGTTTGCAACAGTATCTGCACTGCATAAATGGAAGACAAATACAAAGCGTGTTAATATTTACCTTTTCCTTTTTTAAAATTCTGTCCTCTAACCAATGTCACTAGGGAGTCTCCAGGACATCCAGAAAGAAAAACTAGGAGTTGCCACACTGGATGAAGTAGGTACCTGTTTCTGACCACCCTCAGACTTCAGGAAGATGTTAAAAATAAACAAGTAAATCCTCGTTTGAACCGCCAGTCAAGGAACAAACTACTCTCTAATAAATAGCATCTTCCTAATCCATAGCAGCTGGAACTCTCAGCTAGGGCAACCCTTGAAACAAAAGGGTTTACAATCTTTACAAATTTGCTGCCACCCCAAGCTCATGGCAGTAACTCCAGGGATTACTGTCACAACACTAATATCTGGTTCTTTCTTGGCTCCCAAGTTCTTCACCTCAGTGACACTTTGGATGTGGACTGAACTACGTATCCTACATGTTGTCTTCTTTTCTTTTTTAAGCCACACTGAAGTAGCTATTTCTATGTCCAAAGAAAAACATCAGCATAAAGAAAGTAAGGAAGGCTGTTTCTGAAATCCTCTGTGCTTCTCTAAGTACATACAGCAGGAAATACGCAAGCGTACTAAACTATATTCTCAAACCAAGCAGATGGCACACCCCTGCAATCCAGCTTTTACAGACTGCACTTTCATTCCCTAAATAGCCCCTGAAATAGCAGGTCTGTATAGGAAAAGCATACCTTCCTACCCAACAACTTCAGCACAAGTTATTTAAGGACATTTCAGCCTCCACTTAAGATGTAAATGTTTGTATTATAAATTGCTGCACTGTTCTTGGAAAAAGTTCAAACTGAGGAGAGATATTTTGATTAAGTTACTCTTCTCCAGAAATTTTTTTTCTTTTTTAGTTTAAACATCTTGGGGGGTGAGGAGGGGGTGGCAAGGGGAACAACAAAACCTGATCACCTTTGATTTTAAACAACCGGACAGCCCAACAAGAATAGAATGATTTTAAGATTTAGAACGACATCCAAATTCAAGAGATGCTTTAGTTCAATCACAAGCTACTGGGCTTGACAGCAGTAGCTTACACATTAGAAATAAAAATAAAATTCTTGCCAGCACCAAAGTCACCATCTGACGGACTGCAGGCCACCCTGCAAGAAACCAGAGCAGACGTCTCAGGCTTTCTTTCCTAAAGCCTGCAAACTGATAGCCTCCTTCAAGATGTAACTTTTTTGCCCCTCTAGCTAGGGAAACCTACAAAGAACAAAACCCTAGAAAGCCAAAGAACAATTTAAGTTTGAAGGGATCTCAGGTGGGCACACTATCCTACCCCCAGCTCAAATCAAAGATACCTCCCACATCATCCTTTCACTTAGGCTATCCCATTTTTGCCAGAGCCAAAGTTTTCAAAACTATATTTTCTGCTGCAGAAAACAGTGGTCAAGCTCATGTTTTCAGTAGATCCCCACACTATTTCTCTCATAGTTTACTGCTGCTTTCCATGTGACTCTGGGCAGGGTGAGGAGTGGCCAAGAGACCCTACTGAGAAGAAGCAAGAGCATTCCAAGTGCTGTGTGTGCTACACTGCCTACGCTGTCACCTCCTAGGGTTAGTTGTTCTCTTTGAAAAAGAGAAATTCTGTATACAAAAGTTATCCCAAAGGGATTCTGTTGAACCTTGCCTGGCTTCAGACATCATACACTATAGCTTTCTTTGATTTTTCTGGATTTGACATTGTGCCTAAATTTCTGCCTCATAAGGAATTCAATGTTAAGCTCCAGAAATCACGTGCTGAGGCCCCTCCAGTGTCCTGTGGTGAACAGACTAGAGCCAGCAACCAAAAAGCGACAGTGTTCCGGCCCTGGAAATCCTGCAGTAACAGGGAGCTCTACTGATCTTAGGAGATCTTCTCATTCAAACATTTGTAGTCAAACCTATCTATTTGGTTTTACCTGCATCTTTGTGGCTAAAATGATGGGCTTCCACTCAGCATTAAGGAAAGACAGAACTTAACCTGTTCCCCCCATTAGAGCTCAGGTTCGGCCATCTCCAAAGAGGAGACTGAAGTTTTATTGCATGTATGATGTAGCTGTGAGCCGAAACTTGGGCTGGAGCCAAGACTAACACTATGGAGAAGATGCACAGGAGAGGACGGGAATACTCTGAGGTAGCTTAGTTCCAGCCTGAAGAGTCCTACACACAAAGCCTAAAACAAGCTCAGAAGCAAGAGGTGAAAAAATTGCTTCTAGAGTTGGTAGAGCCGACATGGGTGCTACTGAAGTGGCACCTACATTCACACGTGAAACAGAAGAGAACAGTAAACACAGATTTGATCACTACCACTAATTAGATCAGGTTGTCCTGTGTAGCAGATCAAGGAGTTTCCCTGCAGCTATGACAGATGGCTCTGGTCTGAGCAAGTGACTCGTCACACAATCCCAGAACAACTTATGGGTGAATTCCAGTTCTGGCTCCTTGCCTACAGCAAAGTAAGTGCAACTGCCATCCACACCTAAGATACAAGAGACCCAATTGCTAGAGAACAGAGGAACTCAAACACATCACGCTCTTTGGGCTAGAAAAAGCACTTGGTCTCTACTAGAGGGTCACAAAGGTTAAGGCATCCCATTGAAAGACCTCTGTTGTCCTTGCTAGTGTTAATTCCCCTTTTCCCTTAGGTCAGTCAACTTTTCCTCATATGCAACCACTAAAGAAGGAAGGGTAATGATGTTAGCAAGCCTCTGTGGTGGTACGCAGCCTCTCTCATTCATTCGCTGAGGGTAATTTTTCACTCATCATCCCTCAGATAGGCTCCACAGCTACACATCCTCACATGGCACAACTGCTCAGCAAAGAAGCCACAGCTTAACCTACTGCCAATCACAGCTTACAGTAAGGCTAGGCCATATGGGAACAGAGACTGGGGCTCTGTTCCTAGTCCTGGCAAGGGAGGAGGAGGAAAATATCACCCACTCCTTCTCCCAAAATAGGTGCAGCCCACTGCTCAGCTTTTGGGCTCTTTGCAACCAAGATGCGTTGCATAAATGTCCAAGAGCTGTGCCTGGATGGCAGCAGCTTTGCCTACAAACAAAAAGTTGGCAACGTGTTCTCCTGAGAGACTACTGGTTTTCTAAATATAGTCCAGGTATCTTCCAAATCATGCATTCAGCTGACCTGAACTCTGGCTAAGAAGAACTTTCGTTGTCTCCAACAGTCTTCTTCCTCATGTTACTCTCCAGCACCACTAAGGACCTGGTACAGGAAACACCCACACGCGCGATGTTAGTGGCATCTGTGTTTTCAATGTGTTAACCATTAGCAACTGCCAGAGCTTACAGCAGTGAAGTCATCCACTCTGAATTCCCTCAGTACTCTCACATGCACACTTTTTTTTGTTGTTTTGGAAGCCCTTGTATTCTTGCAGTCATGGAACTAAGCAGGTTCTCTCTCACTTGCCACAAAGCTGTCTCCAGTCAATGGTAAATCCAGTAGAAACAGTTTACAACTCCCGTTCAGTCTTCTGGGCAGGAACACACTGCACAGGCAGCTCCAGCAAACCAGTTCTCCCTCCTTCCTCCCTCCCAAGTAGGGATAAGGTGAGTATGTAGAATTGGAGACGGTCATGAGTGTGCTTATTTTCTTCCCCCATGCTGGATGTCTCCAGTTTAAACAATCCTAAATTAAGATAATCCTGTTTGTCCAACTAATTGTTCACCAGACTTCTAATAGTCCACATATGCCTTTACTGTTAGAGCATGGGTGCATAGTGGCAAGTGCAACAGCTGGTTTTATTATTGTATTTTTCACACTCACAGTTAAACATTAAACTAACAGCTGTGCAGAGGGAAAAATTTCAAAGTGCAGCTAGGAGGAAGAAAAGGGAATTAGAAAAGCAATAAGACTACCCCATAACAAATGAAGACTTTCCACCACGAGGAAGGAGTTCGACACATCCCTCTGTTCACAGGCCAACTCTAGAAGACCCTGGCAGCAAAGATGGCTGTGCTTCTCCTCAGCACAGCTTTACTTCTACAGCTCCTCCTCGGGAATTACAGCCTAAATCCTAGTTGCCAAGTACAAAAAAGCCTGACAGCTCTCCTGCATCAAGACACAAGGTGAAATGTTTCTGCACAGCACACAGGAGGCTTTTTCCCCCCTTCAAGCATACATAGAAAAGAGACCCTGCAATGTACACATGTGTAAGTTTCAGCCAAGTGACTTGGTTGGCATACGAGTATCCTTATTTTCCTTTTACGCAGCCAGGAGTTGCGCAGAAGGGAAGTGACTTGCCTGTCCCAAAGCAGCTTTGCTCCAGAGCCCCGAGTTGTACTTTCTTCACCTTGTATATATCTGCTCGTAAATAGTCTCATAGGACTTATTTTCCCCTTCCTTCATGCATCCATATGTGTATTCTAGGGATAAGGAAGATTATGCGGATGAAGAACATCCTCTGAGATCAGGCAAGCACACCACTTTTCAAAAAGTGACAAGTCTCTAAAGCACTGAACAGGAGTAATGGTCTTGTTCCCTCCTTTCTCTCACCCATCAATCAAGCATTGCTCTATGCAGCTGCATTTTCAGACATGCCCCAGCAGCCATAGCACATGAGCAACCAGAACATTTAAAGAGGACTGTTGGGTCACAAGCCAGCCCTCATGCCTTGTCCTTGGCTTCAAGTTGTGCCTTGCTTTGTAAGCCTGCCCTCATAAGAGAGCAGCAGAGAGGGGAAAACAGCAGAATCCACAGCATCAGGAAAACAAATCCCTGTTTCAGAGCCAGACCACTCCAGACCTGGCTTTGCTTCAGAGCGAAAGCAATTAAACTCACCCACTGCAGCCCTTCCACATGGAAAATGCTCTTTTTATTCAATTAAATTTCCTGTAACTAAGGTTAATGGTCCATGTGGTATCTGCCTCAAGGTATCAGAAGCTTCTGGCTGACCTACCATCAGCACGGAGACAGGAGGAGACTGGAAACACCACAAAGAGCAGAGAGCTCGCAGGTGACAGGCAACTGGCAAACACTGGCTAACGCTCCACTAAGAGTTCAATGCTAAAGACTGCAGTGAACAGCAAGGACTAGTACAGCGAGTTTTTGCAGGACTAGCATTCCTTCAGGAGATCCAACAGCTACCCAGAGGGCAGCATGCCCCTAAGTATTTCCACAGCTCTTGCACAACAAAAACTTGCCCACAAGAGCATGGTCCCAGATTAAAGTCAAGATTTCTATTACCAAGCTTCTAAACCTTGAGCAATCCTCATCAACAGGGAGATGCAGGACCACCAGAACAGATCAACCTCTGCCTCTGACCAGGCTGGCAAGAGGAGACCCAGCCATGTTTTCCTCTCATCAGTTCAGGGCTGCACACACCCACAGCCAGTTATCCCATTTAGGCCAGACACCTTCTTGCAGGCTTCTACTGGTTCAGCTCGGGAACAGCATCTGTAGGGCTTCCTGGTGAAGAATCATAGAATAGTTTGAGATAGCAGGGACTTTTAAAAATCATCTAGTCCAAACCCCCTGCCATGGGCAGAGGAACATCTTCACTAGGATCAGGTTGCTCAAAGCCCCGTCCGACCTGACTTTGAATGCTCCCGATGATGGGGCATCCACAACCTCTCTGGGCAACCTGTTCTAGTGTCTCACCACATTCATCATGAAAAAATTTCTTCCTTATGTCCAACCCCAATCTACCCTCTTTCAGTTTAAAACTGCTGCCCCTTGTCCTGTCACTACAGACCATTGTAAAAAGCCTCTCTTCACCTTTCTTATAAACCCCCTTTATATACTGAAAGGTCACAATAAGGTCCCCCTGGAGCCTTCTCTTCTCTAGGACCTTCTCTATCCTCAGAACCTGTTCTGGGCATCCCTTGCCAGAAAGCCTCCTAGGACAGCCTATCTTTATTTAAGTCATTTTTCTCTTCCAAATTAGTTTTCTTAGCAGGAGCTGGTTGCATGACCCTCTTTAGGGATGTTCACAGCAGTGCTTGGAGAGTTCTGCATTAAAAAAAATATTAAGCCTCAAACCTGAAGTTTAGTGTGTTAGATACACTCTTGACAAGCTCAGTATCTCTGCAGAGATTTCATGTTCCAGCATATAGCAACATGGAGATTAGTCCATTAAAGCTTCTGCTTAAATGCAGCAGTAGTCTGGGCTGGCTTGCTCTTCGCAGCCATGGGAATGGCCTAGTGTCTGAAAGTAGCCCTCGAGCAGAAGATGCATTTAGACTCCCGCAAACACCACCAAGCAGCCCTGTACTCCCTCCCTACCTCCTCCCACTCCACTATCCCCCTAGCTCTCCAGGAGAGAAAACTTTTTGGTGGAAGATGTCAAAAAGTCTTCATTAAATCGAAGGAACTAGATTCATTTTAACTGAAGTCAGTACGTATGCTGTCTCTGCTAACAAGCCCCAGACAACACTTCATCTACTTACAGGCCCTCATAGTAACACCCAATACCTGGAACACCTGAAGAAGCCTAACTTGCATCACGACAACCTTCTGCAAGGAGGCTCATGCCCACAACGTGCTCTTGACCTCCTGGGTTCAGTGGTGACGCCCAACAGTTAAGTAATGCTGGGCTCAGCTGCGTCATAGCCCTGACACACAACTCCTGCCCCATAAATACCAGGTGCATTTTATTATATAGACACACATAATAAAAGAAAGACAGTCTTTAAAGGTCTGGATCTTTTGGACTTTCAGAGCAAAGCAACGGACGATTAACACTACCTCCCCCTGACCCCCCCCCATCATGCTCTCTACCCCCTCCCTTCATACTGAAGCATTAGAAATCTAGCGTGGAAAAAGCAAAGTTTTCCATTTGCTCTTGTCCTGTGCAACCGAGGACAGGAGGGAAGATTCAGTGGCCCGGCTGACCATCTTTCGATGCACCAGAACATCAAACCCCGCAACTCATGCCCAATCCAAACAACGGGGGCAGAGTTTCCAAGGTACCACTCCGCTACTTGAGACAAACACGACATTAGCAAGGGAGGACGGGGGAAACCCGCAACGGCTCGGCGTCCATAAATGACTTTTACGTAAGGCTCCCTTCTTCCCCGCCGCAGCCAGCTGTGGCTTCGGCGTTGCTGCCCCGCAGCCTCCTCGCCTCACAGCTCACCTGCGCAGCCTGCCTCGCCTCCCGGGGAGAGCACCCTCAGCCCACTGCAGCGCTCAAGCGTCAAAAATGGTATTTTAAAAGGGTCATTAAGTGCAAACCCCCCCCCCTTTTTTTTTTCAGGTAGTACCGGTATGCTCATAAATCCCTCCCGGACTCTGAACCCATCCTGCTGCTGGAAGCGCCGGACCCCGAGCACCCCCGGGGCGCCGCCACCCCCTCGCCCCGCAGCCCGGCTCCTGGCCCCCGCGGCGGCGGGAGGATGCGCGCAGGAGCGCGGCCGCGGAGGGAGAGCCCGGCTCGCTCCCGCCCCCCCCCCCCCC
>Ga0065711_1051817_pt1 | contig 10220 bp, 7 predicted proteins | sample Hoacrofraction12_FD_59098 | JGI IMG/M metagenome (GOLD analysis project Ga0065711, IMG submission 59098) | Hoatzin crop microbial communities from Cojedes, Venezuela - Epithelial fraction 12 v2 (version 2) | ecosystem: Host-associated > Birds > Digestive system > Esophagus > Crop | place...
TGGAACAGGCTGCCCAGGGAGGTTGTGGAGTCTCCTTCTCTGGAGATATTCAAGACCCGCCTGGACAAAGTCCTGTGCAGCCTGCTGTAGGTGACCCTGCTTCGGCAGGAAGGTTGGACTAGATGACCCACAGAGGTCCCTTACAACCCCTGCCATTCTGTGATTCTGTGATTCTGTCTGTAACTACTCGAAGGAATGAGGCTGTAAGTTTTAATTTTACAACGATGTCAGTAAAGGCTTCTGCTAAGCCAGGGGGCAAGAGGGAAGTCTGGGTGCTGACAGCCCTTCCAGTGACTCACCGCAGCATCTATGACAAGTCGCTTCCCCCCTAGCCCAGTCCCTGTCCGTAGAAGGAGGAGAATAGAGATTCACACTCTCACACTTGGAAAGCAACACCCAGAAAGTGTGACCGGCTTGTTTTCCTGAGGACGCTGTCACAGAAAATCAGGTGATCTAATAGCAAGGGTTCTAACAACTTAGATTATCTCTCCCTGCAAGTATTGCTTCTCATATCTTTAACTGATTGTATCTATAACAATACCATAAATACTCAGATAATCTTGAGATCTGGGGAAAATTTAGCCCCCATCCTACCCTCTTGCTCTGTTGTTCTCAAGGTACCAGCCAGAAACATCAGTATGTGCAAGTAGCATCTTCCCCCTGAGCGAGCCTAAGCCTTGTGTACTCACAGACTTTCTAAGACGTGGGTTTGCTTTATGTGTGTGTTCTTATAAATTATTTCCTTCATTTCTGCAGAGCTAAGAGAGCTCTGTGATGAATAATAGTCTTGTGTTTGCAGGATTTATATTACCACTAGTTAGAAGGATGGATGTTCCAGTCTGCTGAAGATTTTGAAATCTGATTTTCTTCTGAAGACGAATAAACTTGAATGTTTTAAGGCTTCACAAAGAAGGACTTTGGAAAAAATACCTTAGATAAATACAGAGAGTTCAACAGAGTGCAATATTTTATGTCAGTGCTTACTTGGTTTTCTATATTAGAATATATAATAAAAGGTAAACATAATTGGAGAGGAGATTCATTTGCGCAGTTAATGAGGCATTGTTATTTATGAATACAATAAACGAATAAAATAAAATGTTGCATAGTCTAAGAACGTATGGCCCCGTCAAAGTTTCTTTATTCATTTCTCTTGGGAATGATGCTTAAGCCAATAAATAATCCCAGCCTCAGACACACTGCTATTCACCAACCTGCCTCAGTTTACGGAGATGGGAGGCTGTTAAGACCCAGCTCTTTAAACTGCCAAGCTGAGCTTGATGTGGAATTCCTCAAGACACCACAAACTTGCAACTCCCATCTTTTTGGGGGGAGTTCAGGCTGTGTAGATAGCTGACACATTGCTGGGGGATGCTGCAGGCTGATGGGGATGGTGGGGCAGCAGCTTAGGGGATGCTGCAGGTTGATGGGACAGTGGGGTCACAGTAGTGCCTGGCTGAGTGTGACAGTGGGAGGGTGCTCTGGGTGTCCGTGGAGGTTGTTGTCATGTCTACCACAAAACAACGAGCTTCTGTGGTAAGTGGTTCTGTGAAAGATGCATTGGAGAAGCCATGTGGCTTGGCATGCATGTAAGATATCCCATAAAAGGGTGAGGTTTTGGAGGAATACAGATGTTTGGCCACCCATTTGTGCATCTGCAAGTACGTAAAATACTTTTGGAGGGAGTTGTGAAGTTCAGTGCCCTGCGCTGATGTGGAGTTTCCCAGGGAAGAGCTGAAGTTCTTCCAGCACTGATTCATGTTGCCCCAGCTAATGGAGCTTGTTCCTCGACTGACTCGCTAGTAATTTAATATTGTTTTTCAGTCAGATTAACAGGTATTAGGAATTTATGCTAAAAATGTCTTTAAAAACAAGCTGCAAAGCTTCTATTATTTCTGCTGCACCACTTGGGATTAGGATGCTTTAATGGCTACTTAGCAAGAAGAGTAGATTACAAAACCTCATCTGGATGCACAAAGTCCCTCGGAAGCATATTGTGGTCCTAGTAAATATCAACCATTTCATGCCAAGTTAAGGCTGAAAGGTTAATTCTTTATTGTTCAGTATAGGTTTTATTTTATCTAAATAACCATCTAGAAAATATCAGAAATAATTTGCTTCATAATACAACATCAGAAGTCATTGGGCATCCCTAGACACCTACTGCAACAAGGTAAAGGAATAAAAAACAAAATTAAGACAACGTACACAGATTAAGTCACACAAGGTGAAGCGTACAATGTCTCTGATAAGATATTTAATTACCGACTGAATAGATTACATTCAACTACAAAAATCGTAAATACTCGTGGACGTAAAACCTGGATTAGTTCCGTGCAATAACAGCTATGGAAATAAGGGAGGAAAATTTGTCATCTGAGGTGTCCTTTTGTTAGTCTGAATGAATCATTAACCTGACACCTTCCACCAACAGAAAATTTAAGCATTCAGAGGAATCTCATTTTTAAAAAGCTGTTTGCAGCCTTCAAGTCCTTTCAGTCTCTGGGGGTGGGAGTTTGCCGTCATTATAAAGTGCCGGACAGAAGGTGTGTGCTCAAGAACTGCACAGGGCCAGAAGGTGGTATCACAGATACCTTTCTTTCCAGAGGCATGTTGCTTCAAGCTGAGAAATCCCAATAATCAAATAAGTATAATCCAACCATTCCAAAATCACAAGATTTTCAAGGATTTCTACCCTCTTTCTTCCCCACTCCATTTTTATGTTTGAAGTTTTGCAGGCAGGATCTTTACATTTCCAGCTAATTCCTGGTGTGGAGGTAATTTGAATAGTGGGATAAATTATTTGTCTGTGTAAAGAGTTGCGTATCTTGAAGTGAGCTGAATATCTTCTCAGCAAAGACTCACACAGAGGCAATCTCTTTACTGTGAGGGAAAGAATGTTTTGACTAGATAGGTTTACCGTTGTGTGACTGGGAGGGGAGAAAGGCACCGTAGGTTTATTTGACATGTGTAGTGGAAATCAGCCCCTTGGGTGAGGGCAGAGGGTGCGGCGCTTTGAAGTGCTGACTTTGGCCACATCTGGGTATGCAGTCCGCGTGCCTCAGCATCACCGTGGCTTCTGAGCAGGCAACCAGCTTCAGCCACTTCTCCCTGTATATGCAGTCGCCTTTTCTGGCAGGGGAAACACAGCTGAAGTTACAATCCTTTTATCCACTGACCACAGCATTACTACATATACTGTAAATCTGTCATCTGTATCTTGTCCAGAGACGTTCTTCTTTCACTTTTCCTTTGTGGAAGAGTGATGTCCATGCTTTTGCTGCTGCCTCCTGCACTCTGTGGCTGGGCCTAGATCTTAAGGCTTTTGATCATAAACTGTATTTCTTCCAGGCTTTCGTCTGGAAATCACCCAACAAACTTCTTTTTGCTAACTTGTTTTCAACTGTTAGTCATTCACATTTCCATTTTGATGCTCCAAGTATCTGTGGAGATCGATACTTATTTTGTAACATGACTTCAATGTCTGCTATTGAAGTATTGGAAAGCAAAGATTACAGATCTCTAAAACAACTGGGTCCGTGGAGCATTCGGCAAATGTCTCAGCATGGCAGAATCAGCTGCAAGTGCCTGTTGCTTGCAACTCCAGTGTTTGCAACAGTAGTGGCGCCTGGGGCTAGCTGGCAGCCCAGTGACCCAAGAGAGCCCGAAGATCTCCCATCCCACAAAGCCAAGTCTCAAGATGCTGAGAGAGAGGTGTGGAGAGTTAGCAAGAGTGACTATGCTTTGCAAAGAGGCTGAAGAGGACCCTGCAGTGGCTCTGATAGATGCTCAGTTTGGTGGTGTCCCTGAAGGTGAGCAGAAGTTACCTGTGCAGTGCAGAATGTACCCACATCTCACTGCCTGACCTGAAACACGGGAGAGGTGAAGGTGTGGGCTTTCCGCTTTGCCATAATCACGGGTTGTCTCGTGGGTCAGCAATGAGGAGCTGGGAAAGGACAACACTGGATGCCTGTAGCTTTATTCCCACAGCTACTCAAGAAAGTGGGAGGTGGTCACCAGGCCAAAAAGCTCTCCATTTTTTTTCCCTTTGTGTTAGGGGGAACGCAACCACTACACAGAAAAGGGCTGGATAGGAGCTCTGCCGCTCTAACTTCCTGCAGTGAATTTCCGTCTGTACCTTTGCTTCATAAGTAAGTTGACATTGTAAGGAAACCCATCTGTCTGTGTCATTGGTTTCTTATACAAGCTGAAAACATTCCAAATTCAGCTATTATTGTATTTATACAACAATAATATGGATCATATTGTATGTATTTTTATATCTGAGGGTAAGGTAGAGCATGCTAATTAGCTCAAGCTATGTTTGAGTGGGTTTGGGATATGTAAACATCTCTTGGGCAAAAATTCCGCAAAATTCCTTGGCAAGGAAACTCCAGTGCTCTCGGTAAAACATAGGTGCCAAGTAGAGTAGATCTTTCTTTCTTGAAACAGTTAGAAAGGGCAGTTGCAACATGTTTGTATCAGTAAACCCAAGTAGTTTCTGCACAGCTGTATCAAGAATGACTTGTGTTTCATTCCAGCTGGTGGCTGGCACCTGTAAGGGACAATAATTTCTGCCTAAATTACTCCTGTTTGGTTTTGTAGCTTGTATTACCAGTACATGTGCAACATTTTTTCTTTTTTTTTTTTCCAGTAGATCCAGCAGGAAGTCTGCCCCACTTACAGTTTAGAAGCATTGACAATGTTTTTTTCATCAGATCATAAATTCGAGATCAGAAGGTACCAGTACAGTACTCTAGCCTGGCTTTTTGTGTAACACAAGTCAAAAAAACTCAGATACTGTTTTCTTATGAGCCCCCAAGCATCTGTTGTATCCACAAGATGTTTTTTAGAAACAAATTAAATTAAGGATCACACAAGAAGAAGAATTCATCAGACCACTTTTTAATTTGCTCCATAGTTAGTTCCCCCAATGCTCAAAAATGTCCTTATTTACAGCTCGAATTTATCTAGCTCCTGGATATCAGCATGTTTCAACTCCTGGAGTGCAGGGTAGTTGTCTACATGAAATCTTTTTCTTATATGGGTTCTTGTAGATCATGATCGACAGCTTTTGGGCCCTTAAATAAACTTAACAAAGAGAGCTCTTTGAGCATCTCACTAAGTTTTATAGACAACAAATTGCTTTTGTGGCCCTCTTCTGAGCCTTTTCCCATTTATCAACATCAAACTCCCAATGCATCTATCAGGCCTAGACACACTGGCTACATCTAGAAGAGTAAATTAACCAGAAAATGTTTCTGGGTGCTTGAACTTGATTGCCCCTGGTGTTAAATTGTGAGCACAGGCTCTGGTGTGGTTTTGGCCTGGCTCAATGAGACAGAGTGGCTCAGGCCAGACAACGTCTGAACACAGTTTGGGGTTAGCACAAGCCAGTGGCCATTCCCAACAGGCAGCTCATCTGCAGCCACCGTGGTTTAGAAATTGAGATAGTTAATGGGCATGCATATGGACTGTTTCATGCCAACCATCCTCAGTGCTAGTGGCTAGCACAGGGTGCTTGTAATTTACTGGCAGACACACAGGCAGTCAGTGGTCCAGGGTGGCCTTACAATGCTGTGTTTAGAAAGTGGAACAGCATCTTTTTGTTCCTTTTTGTTATCCGTTGTTCATGCCTCCAGATCTACACTCCTCACCACCCTGCAGCCCTTGAAGCTTGTAGTGATTTTATTATCTATCGTGTTCCCCAAAATATTATCATTGTCCAAAGATGCCATGATATTGGATTTTTTTTTTTTTACAATATGAAGCTAGCAAGGATAAACTTTGTATTTCTAAAAGCATATTTTTAAATTTGACTATGTACGATATTTATCTGATTACCCTTTATGAATGTGGGCGAGCTTTCCCACATAAACATTCTGCTCTCATCACGATACATCACTTCACCATTTTTACTGGAAATTATTTTAGAATTCCTTACAGAAATTACTACTAATAAAAAAGATAATGAATAGTGTTGTGCCAAGAAAAGATCTTTCTGGGAACTCCTAGGAACCCTAAAATTTCAGTAGGGGAATATTTTGCCCTTTGCCATTAATGTTTGGAATGTATCAAATACCTTACTGTTAACCCACTCCTTGGGCTACACCGATTCAATATAGCCACATCATTTTAAATGAGGGTGCTCTACACTTCTTCCACAGACCTCAGAAAAGTCTGTTTGGTCAATCTGGGAGTAGAAAGAAGAGAAAATAAAATCTTTCACAGAAGACAGTAAGCAAGGGCAATGGAGATAAGCGGAATCTAGCCAGCTCTGGATTTCAGCCTTCTGGGAGACTCTGTCACTAGGAGAAAAGTATGTGAAGCAAAGATCCTCCTACATTTGTATAGAGACATTTTTAGTGATAATGGAAACATGTTTGGCTCTCTCCCAGCTGCAGAAAACTTGTGTTCCTGGCCTGAAGTAGAACGATTTTTTTCCTCTGGTAGTTTCAAGATCCAAGCTACATTTTCGTTATTCATCATCACATGGAAGCTTCACACTGCCACATAATTGGTTAAATCAAAGCATGTTTCAAATCATGTTTGCAGGCTGGGGGAGGAGTAGGATCCTCTGAGGTTCTTAAGGGCTGTAAAATTTATTTACCTCAGCAATTAATTAACTCAGCAACAGGTTTTGGTAATGCCGGACTACAGTATGATCTGTGAGATCAAGATAGTCTGGGAGATTCTGAGCTCAGCTGGACTTGAGAAGCCTTGTCATAGATATAAAATATGTCTTTTTGCTTAGCAAATTATTTTTTCCACATGTTCTGAAAAGAAAGAATGACACAATGTCTGCAAACAAGTTTACAAATGTCAGAAAGCACCTGAAATTTTGACACACCTTCATCAGAGGTCACCTCTGGGTCTCTTTATCTCACCCTGAAGGACTATTCTGTCCTCTTCCTCATTCCACTTCTTTCTTTTTCTTCCCCCTTGGTTTAGCAGGCTTTTGATACTAAAGGTTCCTGTGGTATTTTACTTTCCTTTCTCTTCCCTTCCCCACCTGTCCTGCCTACTCTCTCCTCCTCTTCCCCTCTCCCTGAAAAATGGCAGAAAAGCACTGCAGCAGAGGTAGTGTGGTTTAAAGGTACAGAGCCCCAGTGGAAGAGGTTGGGAATTTATGCTGGGAAATTTGTGAGGATCCTTGGCACGCCCTGCCCTTCACACCTCTAGCAAGTGTGGGGAGTTTCATACGGTCTCACAGCTTGGCTGTATCCGAAGGACAGAACAAAGAGCCAAGTTAAAGTTCAAGAGATCATTTTTTGGGCTGGTAGAGTGTTCCTGCAGAAGGGATCAAACTGGGCCAGGTTTTATATTTACTTTCAGGTGACTAAATATTCGGGCAGACTCTGGGAGATTTGCAGAAGAAATTGGCATTGCTAGGTGTGCTGAGCTTTTACAAATCTGAAAGTTTAATCTAAATTAATTAGTCTCTTCTGCTTTTTTAGCCAACCTTGTCTATGGTCTACTGGCACTTCTTATCTATAGTGGAATACCTCAGGATTTAGTCTGCATATCTACAAACACCCAGGAGGTCTCCCAGAACTCCATCTGAGAGCTCCTGAAATACATCTGCATCTCACTGCCTTCAAGGGGGCAACCCGCTCCAGCTGAATCAGGGGAAGCTGTGCTCACACCACATCAGCAGGTGTTGACCTTTTGTGGATAATACATTGTTTTACACCAAGTAAGAGAGCGGGAAGAGGAAACTGCGTTGTCACAGTAGAAAGGTGGTCTACCACTCGTGTTGCCCAGCCAGCGAGACCCTGCCCCCGAGGATCATGTGGCTCGCACCCCTGGGTGGCTGCAGCTCTGCAGTGCCAGTGATGCTTTGGCGAAAGCGAAGCCTGAAGGCGGTTATGATGTGGTGGCAGAGTAATTTTAACTATTGAATAGCATCATTGGCAGGCTCTGCACGCCCCACGGCCTTGCGTCATCATGGCAAGCGTGCCAATGCACTGGCATGGCAGCAGTGCCAACACTGCCATCCTCCAGAGGTATGGACCCTGCCTTTGGTGCTGCCTGTGGCAGCATGTGCAATGTGTCTGGTGATCCATGGGCCCTGCCAATGGTGGTCAGGGTGGATGTGCCAGCGTGCGCAGCTGTAGGTACAGCCATGGTGCATTTTGGGCTTCATCGCAGGTGCTGGTTTATATGGGTAGTGAACGTGGACTTGGAGTGGTCACCTCAAAGTAGGCTGAGCCGGGAGGGTATTTGACTAAGATCTCACAGACAAAACAGAGTTCAAGATGTCATTTTTACAGGAGGAAATCTTCATCTTTGGTTATAACCGCTTACGGACAAACATCAGCAAGCGCATTTTGTCTTCCTTTGTCCACTAGCCCAGGGAGAGCAGGAGCACCCCGTCGTGCTGTTGCAGCATGGAGGCTGTCTAACCTGCCCTTTCAAGGAAAACCACCACCAGGAAAGATGTGTCCGTTAGGAGGCAGGATTCACCCCGTGACTGTGAACATGCTCACTCTTAGACTCGTTTTTCCCTTAAAAGGAAAGTAAAAGAAGAAAAACGCTGCCTCTGCACTTCACAGGTGAGACAGACCCAGCAGGAAAAAGAGAAAGTGAGACATAAAGTGGTGTTTTAACATTGATAACTTTCCCTTTAAATCACAAACTTTTATTTATTTTTAAACCTTCTGCTGCTGGCACATTAAAATGTCTCCTGAATCCCTGACTACTCTTAAATCATCAGCACCAGGCTGTGAACATTTTTCTGCTGATACTTTTCTTTTACTAATAATATCTCTGCTGTCTTATAGGAATCCCGCTAAAAGAACCATGACTGATACTTTTTTTCCTCCTTTTTTGATGCTCAAGGTCTACCTCTTTATTTTCCATGAAGTGTTTTCCTGAAATCCACCTGGGGAATTTTATCTGCCACTCAGCTGCATCTTTCCGGCGAATAGGCAAGTTTAGTACATCAATCAGGTATAATACCAATCCTTCCCTAAAAAAAAACCCCAAATCCAACAAAACCAAACATTTTTAAAAAGTTGAGTACTTGAGAAAAAGCTGGATGAAATGAGCCTCTCTGCAGAAGAAGAGAAACACTGATGGCTCAAGGTGAAAGATGCTTTGCACTTGGCCACCACCTCCCTCACCACCACCCTGGCTTGTGCCTGGAGCGGTGACTGTCTTCTCCTGTGTTTGTGGGGTTCTGGTTTGGCCCGGATCACAGCTGGAGTTCATTGTTGCTGCTGGCAGCCTTCTCCAGACGTTCACGGCAGGCCTGCAGCAGAGCTGGTTGTGGGATCTTTGTCCTTCGTAAGCTGGCCCAGAGGCCATCACCCCCCAGGCTGCTCTCCTGCCTGCTCTGGCTGCCTGGGACTCCCATGGGGGATCCCTGCTTAATGCAATGCCACTGCCTGCAGCGAGGGCAGCTCCCGTACTCTGTGCCCAGATCTCTACACTGTCACTCCCAGTGACACCATCCAGTGATCAAGGTCACACCAGTCTGGGTCTTCCCTACAAGGACCTTAACAACACCTGCTTCAAGGCATGTGTAGGTGGTGTGATGTTTAGTGGACATCTTGCTGCCAGGAGAGATGACTGAGCTTTAGCTGCTGTCTTGGGAGTGCCCTGTGACTTCAGGGCAACCCATTTGTTCACATCAATACCTAAGCCACCAAATCATCCTTCTCTAGCACGCTGGGAGTCCTATGCTCTGAGGATGCATCACCATCCAAGTCTGTGACCTTGTACAGTGAGACAAATCAGAATTATTACTGTACGTAATGAAAATATCTCAGATCAAGCTCTATCTCTAATGATGTTCTTACATGAAAACTAAATGAAGTATTTGTAGCAAAAGCCGAAAAATAATTTGCTACGATATTGGCATCCCAGACTGGCTGAAGAGCGAAGGAAGTATCAATGCTGTTGTACAGGGCTGTAGCATGACCTTATGTGGGACACAGGATGCAGATATGCCCACCAAGGCTCAAGTAAGAGGAACTCCAAAAGAAAGAGGGATCACAGAATCACAGAATCACAGAATGTTAGGGGCTGGAAGGGACCTCTGTGGGTCGTCTAGTCCAACCCCCCTGCCAAAGCAGAGTCACCTACAGCAGGCTGCACAAGACCACGTCTAGGCAAGTCTTGAATATCTCCAGAGAAGGAGACTCCACAACCTCCCTGGGCAGCCTGTTCCAGTGCTCTGTCACCCTCAGAGGAAAGAAGTTCTTCCTCATGTTCAG
>Ga0065711_1051818_pt1 | contig 10220 bp, 10 predicted proteins | sample Hoacrofraction12_FD_59098 | JGI IMG/M metagenome (GOLD analysis project Ga0065711, IMG submission 59098) | Hoatzin crop microbial communities from Cojedes, Venezuela - Epithelial fraction 12 v2 (version 2) | ecosystem: Host-associated > Birds > Digestive system > Esophagus > Crop | place...
AGCGTGCCTGCTCAAATTTCTCCATATCAGCCTCTTTCGGCTTGCGGAAGATACGCGGCAGCGGGTCATCCAGCCGCATGCGCACGCGCTTGATTTGCGCCCGCACCAGTTTGCCGGTCAGCCCCACCTTGCCGATATCGTGGCCGGGGTTCGCCTCCACCACCACCCAATCGCCTTGCTTGAGGCTCAGGTGCGACGTGTTGCGGAAGAAACCGCGGCGCGTGTTCTTAAAGAGCACCTCCACGACATCTTCGTCGCTATCGTCGGGATAGCCTTCCAACCAGTTGTAACTGTCTAAGTTACTGCGCCCTTTCAGGTCACAGCCGCACGAGCAGTCGGCGCATTCCGCGCATTCCGCCGCCGCAGCGTCCGTCACCTGAGGCACCGGTTCTAACGTTTCGTTCAATTCGTCAGCCATCTCCTTCGCGATTATTTGGCATAGCTCACGGCACGCGTCTCACGAATCACCGTGATACGCACTTGGCCCGGATAGGTCAACTCATCTTGAATCTTCTGAGCGATTTCGGTGGAGAGCTTCTCCGTCTCGGCATCGCTAATCTTGTCGGCGCCAACGATGACGCGCAGCTCACGACCGGCTTGAATAGCATAGGTCTTCACCACGCCGGGATACGACAGCGCCAAGTGCTCCAGGTCGTTCAAGCGCTTGATGTAAGCCTCTACCACCTCGCGGCGAGCGCCGGGACGAGCGCCCGAAATAGCGTCGCACACTTGCACGATGGGGGCGTACATGCTCGTCGCCTCCTGCTCATCGTGGTGCGCGCCGATGGCGTTGCAGATATCAGCTTTCTCCTTGTATTTCTCAGCCAACTTCATGCCGAGCAGGGCATGCGGCAGTTCGGGCTCATCGTCGGGCACTTTGCCAATGTCGTGCAGCAGACCCGCGCGACGCGCTTTCTTGGGGTTCAAGCCGAGCTCACTCGCCATCACGGCGCACAAATTGGCGGTCTCACGCGAGTGCTGCAGCAAGTTCTGACCGTAGCTCGAACGATATTTCATCTTGCCTATCAAGCGAATCAATTCGGGATGCAAACCATGAATACCGAGGTCGATGGCAGTGCGTTTGCCGGTCTCAATCACCTCATCTTCAACCTGTTTGCGCACCTTGTTCACCACCTCCTCGATGCGGGCGGGGTGGATGCGACCGTCAGCCACCAGTTGGTGCAACGCCAGGCGAGCGATCTCGCGGCGAACGGGGTCAAAGCCCGAAATAACAATGGCTTCGGGGGTGTCGTCAACCACGATTTCTACGCCGGTAGCGGCTTCCAACGCGCGGATGTTGCGACCCTCGCGACCGATGATGCGACCCTTGATTTCGTCGTTATCGATGTGGAAAACAGTCACGGCGTTTTCGATGGCGGTCTCTGTAGCCACGCGCTGGATAGTCTCCACGACGATGCGCTTCGCTTCCTTGTTGGCAGTGAGTTTCGCATCGTCCATGATGTCGTTGATGTAGCTTGCGGCGGCAGTTTTCGCCTCGTCTTTGAGCGATTCCACGAGTTTCTCTTTGGCTTCCTCGGCACTCAGACCGCTGACGTGCTCCAGCGTTTCGCGAACGCTCTTCTCCATCTTGTCAACTTCCTTCTTGCGCTCGTCGAGCACTGCCGTTTGGTTATCCAAATTCAACTTCAGGGTGTCCAGCTCGTTGCGGCGACGTTGCATATCGCCCTGCTGCTGGTTGAGGTTGATCTCGCGTTGTTTCAGCTTGGCTTCGTTGCTCTGCACCTGCGCCAGACGCTGATTGGCTTGCTTCTCGGCGGCATTCTTGATGTTCATGCCCTCTTCCTTGCCCTTCAGCACCTCTTCGTTTTTGAGCACTTGGGCTTCCATTCGCGCCTTCTCCAGAATTTCAGACGCCTTACTCTTAGCATTCTTCTGTGAGTAGAACCATGCGACGGCGGCTCCAATGACGAGCGCGGCGATGGCAACAATAACAGATATAATATTCATTTTTGCGTTAAAATAAAGATATATAATTAATAAAAAATGCACCGCCAAATTCTTCGCCTCGCATGCGCTTAGGCGAAAAACTCAGAGGTGCGGGAACCTATTTCAAAAAGTCTAAATTAACACATTCGTCAGTTGCCGAGCAAGTCCTGACGCCAACGATGGCGACAAGTTTCTTAGCCCTTAACGACCAATTCGTCTAATTTTTTTTCAAAATCAGTCAGGAAACTATTTGTCGCCGCATTTTTTGCGCACTCATCAGCATATTTTGCGTACTCATCAGCATACAGACGAGCGAACTGGAAAGCCACGCGAGCAAGCACCTCGTGAGGGGTAGCGCTCTCGCCAAAGCGAATTGTCCACTTCTGCCACAGGGTATTAACCAACGATTCCGCCTTGCGACATACCTCCTCATCCGCAGGATTTATGTTCAAACCTATCGGCTTTACGTCGGCTATTTCTACCCAAATATTCAATTTATCCTCGTTAGCCATAAAACTATGGTTGTCAAGCATTTAATTGATTGATGCAGCGGTCAATGTCCCGCACCATTTTGGATACCATCTGCCTGTATTGCGCAATTTTCTCGCCATCCGGAGTCACCGAACGCGCCACCTGCAAATATTCATTCTCTGCTTTCAATACGCGCACTTGCTCCTTCAGACGTGCCAACTCGCGCGACTGGTCCTCCAGCTGCTCCGTCATTTGCGAGTTTTGCGACAGCAGCAGGTTGTACTTTTCGAACAGGATCGCCGTCTTCGACAACAAGCGTTCTAACGTATCTTTCAGTTCTGCAGGCATACAGCATTCCAAAATTTTTGCAAAAGTACGCATTTTTTTTCGCTTACCAAACAAAACCACCAAAAATTTCTTCCCCACGCAAGCAGGATATTAAAAAAACGTAAATAAAACAAAAATAAAGTTTATAACCACACCTAATATAAAAAAAATTTGTATCTTTGTAAATTGAATGAAAACTGCGCTTCGAGCGCCCTTTCCAATCCATTGGCATGCTAAAACAAATCTACAACGGACACATCATGACCCCCGAAGGTTGGATAACCGGCGGGTCGGTCATCATTGAAGACAATCGCATCAAGGAGGTCACCAAAAACAGCCACATCATCGACAACGCCGACGAGCGATTCGACGCACACGGCATGCATGTCGTGCCGGGAGGCATCGAGCTGCACTGCCACGGCGGCGGCGGATGCGACTTCCAGGAATGCACCCGCGAGGCATTCCAGACCGCGGTGGACACACACAAACGCCACGGAACGACAGCAATCTTCCCCACCCTATCCTCATCGCCGCTCGACATGATGGAACGCGCTTGCGCCACCTGCGACGAGATGATGGAAGAGCCGGATACGCCCATCATGGGTCTCCACTTCGAGGGGCCGTATTTCAACCCCCGCAAAGCCGGCGCGCAAATGCCCGAAGTTATTCGCATTCCGGACAAAAACGAGTACACCCACCTGGTGGAAGACTATGAGTGCGTGCGCCGTTGGGACGCGGCTCCCGAGCTGCCGGGCGTGGTGGAAATGGGAAAATACATCACCGGTAAAGGCGTCGTCGCAGCCATCGGGCACACCGCCGCTGAATACGCCGACGTGAAAGCCGCCTACGACGCGGGGTTCTCGCTCGCCACGCATTTCTACAATGGCATGCCGGGATTCCACAACATCCGCGAGTACAAGCACGCGGGTACTGTCGAGAGCGTTTATCTGATGGAAAACATGGCGGTGGAAGTCATCGCCGACGGCATACATGTGCCGAAAACAATCCTGAATTTGGTCTATCACATCAAGGGCGTGGAACGCACCGCGCTCATCTCCGACGCCCTCGCCGTGACCGATAGCGATTCGGACCACGCCTTCGACCCGCGCGTCATCATCGAGGATGGCGTCTGCAAACTCTCCGACCGTTCCGCCCTCGCCGGCAGCATCGCCACGATGGACCGCCTCATCAAAACAATGGTGCGCACCGTGAACGTACCCCTGTTCGACGCCATCCGTATGTCCAGCGAAACGCCCGCCCGCATCATGGGCATTTACGACCGCAAAGGCTCGCTCCAACGCGGCAAAGACGCCGACATTTGTATCTACGACAACGACACGAACCTGCGGCGCGTGTACGCCATGGGCAACTTCGTCAAAGGCAGCGACCGCATCGCCCCCGCCACCATCGTCGAATAACCCCTCCCTCACAAAATAATTTCTCACGCAGATCAAGCAGATTAGAAAAGATCTTTAAAGATCCTTTGCATCCGCTTAATCTGCGTGTCCTAATTCCTAACTAGAAATCGTGTTTGTTGCGGCAGGCGCTGCCTTTTCCGCAGCCGCAATCGCCTTTCCCCTTGCCAATCTTGATAAAGTGGCGCAATGCCAGAATCAAACACACCGCCACAATGGCGAGCACAATAATTGTCTGAATAAGCGTGGTCGTATCCATATCTTTGCAAATTTAAAATTCATTGTTCTTGCTGACGCGGCGGCAAATATCGATGTATTTGCAGTAGCGACACGCATTCTCTTGCTTGTCGGTATTTTGCGTGAACGGATGGTGGAAGAGCGCGTTGATGGTCTCGAACATCCTGTTCAAGAACTCTTGATCCTCCGGAGAATTTCCCGTCCACTCATACTGTTTTTTCGCATCTCTCTGGCCATACTTAACGCCGGTCTCCTTCATCTGCGAAAGTTTATAGATGACGGGGGTAATCTTCTTTTCCTCAGGGTGTTCCGTTTGATAGGCGTGGCAATAAAGCAGCAACTGTAAAATGGCATGCCGACGTCCGGCAGCCGGTTTAAACAACTGCTCAAAATCATAAAACGACGTCTCGTCTTTACCGGTCTTGTAGTCAACGATGCGCAACGTTCCGTCGGGCAACCGGTCGATGCGGTCGGGACGATAGGTGAAATCAAATGTGACGCCCCCCACCTCAAGCTTCACATTATGAGGCTCTTCGCACTCAACAATCGTAAGACTTTTGCCGCCCGCGAGCAAAGATTTATCGTAATCCAGCGCACGCTTAACATAGGTCTCAAACGTCTCCTTCATAATCGCCGCTTCGCCCTGCAATTCAGTGTCTAACGACAGCCCCTTCCTATCGAGGTGCAGATACTCGCTATTGATATTCCGCTTAATCACGCCGCTCAATTGCGTCTTCTTATAATTATCGATGTCGGCAGCGCTAACACTTTTTCTATCTTTATACAAGTCATTCAGCGAGTTATGCACGATAGTACCAAACACGTCATACCCCATGAAATCATCGTCGGGGTCGTCGATGCGCAAACCCTTGATGTGGTGCAGATAGAAACACAGCGGACAGTCGATATATTCATTGATTGACGAAGCCGAGAGCCGCGCCTCGCCTTTCGTATATTTCTGTTCGGTAGAAGCGTCGTTGGGGACACTGATGTCGACGGGTTCCGACACGCCGGGCGTAACGGCGAGCTCCGTACGCTTCTCCGGGCAGCCATACACCGACTGCAGCTGTTCCACAAAACGCGAAGGCTCCGAGGAACCGTTTTGCGACGCGGCGTTGTACAGCAAGGTCAACTGCTTGGCGCGCGCAATCAACCGATAGAAGTCGTAGGTCGTGACCGCCTCCAGTTGCTCTGCGGTCTGTATGCCATACGCATGGCGGAACATGTTGCTAATAAACGAACCCGTGCGCTCGCGGCGAGGATAAACGCCCTCGTTGGCAGAAAGCACAATCACGCGGTCGAAGTCGAGGTTTCGCGTCTCGATGGCGCCCATCACCTGCACGCCCTTGACCGGCTCGCCCGAGAAAGCAATCACCTGCGACGAGCCCAGGCGGTCTATCAGCCGCAACAGCGTATCGGGCTGCACTTCAATCGCGTAGTCACTCAGCACACGCTTGATTTGCTGCAAGGTCTCCATATAGAATCGGGTGAACGCGGCTTGCAGCGGCATGGCGAGCAACTCGGCGTCGCTATCCTCCACATCTTCTTGGCTCGTTGGCGTTTGCGGCGCCAGACGGTGATACAGCTGCTCACAAAATGTCCACAAATTATCAATAAATTCGCCATATTTCGCCGGGTCGTTGACGATGGTCATCAGAGGCTCCAACGCCGTATCCGCAAACAGCTCCTGCGCCACGTTGAAGTCTCGGCTATCTGAAATTTCTTTGAGCACCCGCGCGGCATCGTCAGCATAGCACGTTTTCACAATCGGATGCGACAGCAGGTTCTTGGCGTCTTCGCGATAGAACATCCATCTATCGCCGGACCTACTCGCCCGCGCATGCGCCTTTAGCACGACGCGCATCAGCGATATCACCAGCGAGTAACGCATCGGATAACCCATGGTGATGTTTACATCAATTCCTTCGGGAAAACTGTTCACCAAGGGTACGAGCAGTTTCTCTTCGGGCAAGACCACGGCGGTGCGCATGGCGTAAGCCGGTTCGCGAAACGCCTTTTGTTGCTCGGCGAAGCGCATACATAAACCCTTGACCTGCGCCACATTGCCGGGCAACGCAATGACTTCCACCTCCGGCGCATGCCCCTCCTCCACCTCTATCTCTTGCGGCGAGGGGAATCTTCTGCTATATTCCTCAATCAACGCGATGCCTTTGTTTACCTCGGATGACTTCAGGGCGGGTTTGTCCCACCAGAAATCTGCCTTCTGCCGTAATGCCTTGAAAATGTCCGTGTTGCAGCGGTTGATATTGACCATGCCCACAAACACACATTTCTCGAAGGGCAACGCCGACAAATCGCACTCCTCCAAGCCCTCGGCGACGCGCAGCAACTGCTCGCCGGCGGTAATCATACCTTTCTCGCGCATCCGCCGCTCAAATTCCTCGTAAAGCGCGGGCATCAACTCAATCAGCGTCTTGTAGTCCTCAACTACTGTCCCCTGCATCCACGTCCGCTCGCTATCCGATTGCGGTAGCTCGATACCAAAAATCCGCTTAATTGTCTTTTTGAGGTCGTCGTCGAAATAGTCCGTCCGGATGGCGTCGTATTCAGCGATGTTCTGATAAAGTTTCATGGCATCGACCCGCTCACGACAGATAAGGTCGAAATCGCGCAACGTCACCAAGCCCCACCCCACGAACTCATCGAAACTGTATTCCTTTTTCTTGTTCGGCAGAGCCTTGTACGCCTCATAGAGCATCGCAAGCGCATCGATATCAGTGGTTTTCGCGCGCGGCTCACCCACAATCGGTGCCACCATTTCCACCCACTCGTCAGACGTGAGGATTTGCGGCATCAACTTGGCGCCGCTGCCCTTCTGGCACGCTCGCAGATGGTTCTCGAAATACACCTTGCTGCGGCGATTCGAAAACACGAAGCAATAGCGCTCCAAATGAGCCACTTCCTGATAATACTTTGCTATCTGTAATAAAAACGGTTCCATATAAAATTGAAATCCTTATAAATCCGCGAAAAAAAATCTGCGAGTTCTGCGAGTTCTGCGCGAGGTAAATCCTTATAAATCCTTATAAATCCGCGTGATCCGCGTGAGAAATACAACTACCGGATTAGCAACGCGATATTCAGCGCGAGATGAAACAGCACGATCCTCGCGTTGGCATTCTGCCGGATATCCTCCTGCGCGCTGTCAATCAAACTCGAGATCTTTTCAACATTCTTGCTATTGATAAACGGCGCAAAGCGACTGCTAAATTGCCGCTCATCAGGCGTTTGGTAGTTAACGACGCCGCCCCCGATGTTATAGACGTAGTTCTCCCTCACCTGCCGCGCGCAGTAAGCCATAAATCGCCGCGCCTTCTCACGTTTGAAGTCAGCCACGCCGTCGCTCCATCGTTTCAGCGCAGCGAGGTCGCGGACATAGGCTGTGCGCATCAACGAAACGAACTCCTGCAGAAACTCCGCCTGCTCACTCCCTTTTTGCAGTGACTGCATCGCCTGTAGCACATTGCCATCGGCTGCGCCCGCGGCGGTAAAAGCGTCCTCGTGGCTCATGCTGTAGGCGTCGGCAAGGTAATCGGCAATCTCTTCTGCCGTAGGTCGCTGCAACTCAATGCGTTGGCAGCGCGAGAAGATGGTGGGCAGGATGGCGCGGGCGTTGTCGCTGACCAGGATAAACTTGCAGTCGTCGTAAGGTTCCTCAATCAGTTTGAGCAACTTGTTGGCGGCGGATTCGTTCATCTTTTCGGGCAGCCACAGGATGAACACCTTATAGCGCGAGGCGTAGGTGGAAAGGCTCATCTTGCGGATGATGTTGGCGCTCTCGGCAACGGGAATCAACGGCTGCGCGTTATCGTTTTTCAGCAGGTGGAGCCAATGCTCGTAGCTCTCCACTTGCGAGCAGTCGGTCAGGAACTTACGCCACTCCACCATAAAGTCGTCGCAGTTGATGGGGTTGCTTTGCGTAGAGCCGATAATCGGAAACGAGTAGTTGGTCTCCGTATGGTTAAACGTCTCGTGTTGACGGCACGCGCGGCATTCGCCGCAGCTGTCGCCATCGGCGGTATGGTGCTGACACGAAAGGTATTGCGCGGCAGCACGCGCGAGCGCCAACTTAGGCGTTCCGGCATCGCCGTGCAACAGGAGCGCGTGAGGCAGGCGGTCGCTGTCAATCAACGCCCGTATCCGCCCAATCGCACGCTTATTACCTATAACATCACTAAATTTCATCTATTCACGCGTGAGATAATTCCTCGGTGATGTTGTCGATGAGTTCATTCACCACGGTGGCGCGATAACCTAACGCCATCGCATACACCTTGCAAATCGCTTTCTCCTCGTCGTCAATTTCACCATCACTCATCATCAGCGTAACCATGTCACGCAGATAGAGCATGCGTTCCGGCTCTTCTTGTGGCAGGGTGATTTGCACGCTGTCCGGGTTGTCAATCACAGCGTTAAACTGCTCGGGCGTAAGACCTTCGCGCGATGCCACAGCGGCAAGCACAGCGATTTCTTCGTCAGTAACGCGCCCATCAGCCACAGCCAGGAGCAGTAAATTTTTCAGTTGACCTAAGCGTTGTTCGTTCTTTTCCATTTCTCTTCACATTTTTAGATGTGCAAAGTTACGTTTTTTTTCAAACTTTACGTAATTTTGTCGCGTGTATTTTTTCTCACGCAGTTCACAGAGATGGGCTACTTTTTCTGCGAGTTCTGCGAGTTCTGCGCGAGATCACTCTAATTCCTAGCTAAATGAAGACAATTGACGATATCAAAGCGCTATTGGCAGCCAACGACAATCAGCAGGCTGCAGAGAGTGCCGACGCACTAATCAACAACACTACCGACAGCGACACCATCGCAACGGCGTATTACCTGCGTGGCTTGGCAATGCAACGCCAAGGACGTGTGCGCGAGGCACTTAACTGTTTTTTGGAAGCCATGGAACTACAACCGGACGGACCCGCAGCACAAGCTTACCGCATGCAGCAAACCATCCTCGACTTCTACGACCACGACCTCTATAACCCCTAAATCAGTTAGGAGTTAACTCCGCGCAGAACTCGCAGAACTCGCAGAAAAAGATCCTTTTTAATCCGCGGGATCTGCGTGAGTTTTTTTATGAGATGTAACGAAAAAATGTGGAAACGTAAATTAGTCGAGAAATACCTGAAAATCACGCACATAAAAAGTTATTTACATGGGTGTTGATAACTTTTTGTGTGATTTTGTAAATTTTTTTAGTTTAAAATTGCAAATTTTGTGTGGATTTTGTAATTTTGTGCGCTAATTATTATGGCGCCAACCTATCACATACCCGCACTGTTGCAAGAAACCATCGACGGCCTCGCGGTCAAAGCCGATGGCACTTACGTTGACTGCACCTTTGGGGGCGGCGGACACAGCCGTGCCATCATGGCGCTGCTCGGCCCGCAAGGACACCTCATCGGCATCGACCGTGACAACGACGCGCGGGCTAACGCCATCGACGACAAGCGCTTCACTTTCGTTCACGGCAACTTCGCCTATATGACCAACTACCTGCGTTTCCTCGCCGCGCGCGCAGAAAACGAGAACATCGAGGAATCCTCTTTTCGCAAAGACGGCGAGCCGTGGCAGGTGGATGGCATCGTGGCAGACCTGGGCGTGTCGTTCCATCACTTCGATGACGCGCAACGCGGCTTCAGTTTTCGCAACGACGCCCCCCTGGACATGCGGATGAACCGCAAGGACGCGCTGACGGCGGCAAAAATCGTGAACGAATACGAGGGTGAGAAGTTGGCTTGGCTGCTGTGGAACTACGGCGAGTTGCGGCGAGCGAAACAAATGGCGGCAGCCATCGTGAAA
>Ga0065711_1051819_pt1 | contig 10220 bp, 6 predicted proteins | sample Hoacrofraction12_FD_59098 | JGI IMG/M metagenome (GOLD analysis project Ga0065711, IMG submission 59098) | Hoatzin crop microbial communities from Cojedes, Venezuela - Epithelial fraction 12 v2 (version 2) | ecosystem: Host-associated > Birds > Digestive system > Esophagus > Crop | place...
GCTTGGTGTCATCTGCAAACTTGCTGAGGGTGCACTCTGTCCTGCTGTCTATGTCACTGATGGAGATATTAAACAGTACCGGTCCCAGTACGGACCTCTGAGGAACACCACTTGTCACCGAACTCCACCTGGACGTTGAGCCGTTGACCACTACCTTCTGGATGTGACCATGCAACCAATTCCTCATCCACTGAACAGTTCACTCACCAAATCTGTATGTCTCCAATTTAGAGAGAAGAATGTTGTGGGGGACCATGTCAAAAGCCTTACAGAAGCCCAGATAGATCTCATCTGTAGCTCTTCCCTTGTCCATTGATGCAGTCATGCCATCACAGAAGGTCACTAGGTTGGTCAGGTAGGACTTGCCCTTGGTGAAGCCATGCCGTCTGCCTTGAATCACCTCTCTTGTCCTCCATGTGCCTTAGCATAGCTTCTAGGAGGATCTGTTCCCTGATCCTCCCAGGCACAGAGGGGACCCTGACAGGTTGGTAATCCCGGAGTCCTCATTTCTACCCTTTCTAAAAATGGGTGCGATGTTTTTCTTTTTCCAGTCACTATGGCCTTCACCTGACTGCCATGACCTTTCAAATATCATGGAGAGTGGCTTGGCAACTACATCAGCCAATTCCCTCAGGACTCTGGGATGCCTCTGGTCAGGTCTCATAGACTTCTGTATGTTCAGTTTCCTCAGGTGGTCACATACCTGATCTTCCTTTACAGTGGGAGGGACTTTGCTCCCCCAATCCCCATCTTGTGGTCCATCCACTGGAGAGGTGTGGGAAGGGAAGTTGCCAGTGAAGACTGAAGCAAAAGTTGCTGAGTACCTCAGCCTTCTGCTCGTCCTTTGTTACCAGTTTGCCACTCTTGCTTATCAGGGGAGGTACACTTTCTTTGACCTCCTTTTCTGGCTGACATACCTGTAGAAGCCCTTGTTGTTATTGTTAGCATTCCTTGCCAAGTTCAGCTCCAGCTGTGCTTTGGCCTTCCTGGCACCGCCCCTGCACAACCGGGCAGGAATTGATTACATTTATATAATTTATATTATATTGGTTGCATTATTATTGTATTATATTGGGGTTTATACTTTTTTTTAAGTAATTTTAAGCATCTAACTGATTTAAAATCAGACTTCAAACTCTCACAAAGAACAACGGTTGATGGTAGTAATTATGCTTCAGCTTTTAGGAAACCCTAACCCTTAGTTTTTGAGGCATTGTTGCTGCTGTGACATTCCCAGGAGCTTTGGGCCACGATCAGAAGGGATTTTATTAAGGATTGATACAGTACTAAAAAGCTACTGTCTCTTAAAGACAGCAGAGACCTTGGGAAGGTGGGTACACTTCTCCCTCTGATGAAGGCTGCACGCTGCTGCTAAAGAAATGCTGATTTTCCAAGCAGAGTAACCATCTGCTAAAAGAAGCTGGGTCTAGATCGACCTGCCACTGAAGTAAAAAGAAAAGCTCACATTAAAGCAGGTCATTGTGGTCTGGCCACATAACATCAAGAAAGTAATTTTTATTTCTCATTACATCTTTTTTGCTGCTGTGGACTGGTTAAAGAAGCTGTTAAATGCCTATCAGCAGTACAAAAGGATGCTGTTTATCTGTTGGGAATGCGCTAGAGAAAGGAAGATGTCAGAATTTGTAGGGAATAATGCCTTTTATACAGCAGTCTGATGCAGACGCCTGCATGCATCAGCTGTACTTGAAGAACTGAAAAAGATGTACAAATAAACAAACCACAAGCCAATACCCATTTGAATTTTAAATATATTCGCTCTAGATGTGCTGTCACACCTTTTGCATTCATTTGCTTGCAGATACCGGGGAAACGACGGTTTCCAAGTTCAAATAAACTCAGAAGAGAATTTTCAAAGTTTGCATGCCTGACTATTCAAAAAAAAAAAGCATCACTTTCATGTGTATGAAGGTTTGTACTGAAAGTGACTGCATATTTATTCAGCCAGGGAATAAAAGTGACATCGCTTGATTTATTTGACCAGCCACTAGAAAACAATGTGCATATTAACGATTGTTAATAATTACTTAAAATTAACAGTCAATCTACAGAACAGTAAGATCATTAAGATGTATCAAATAAACTTAACTCGGGAATAAATTCAAAAGAAATTTGTGATCCTCTGGCAGTTATTATATAAATGGGAGAAAAGACTGCATTAATTGTATAAATTATTCATTTTTAATTATTTCCTCATCTGCAGTAAGTATCTATAATATTCCGTTTCAGGGAGGGAAGAACAATGCCAAACAAATTTTGTTTATTCTCATTACAATGGCAAAGTAAACAAAACTGGGTAGCAAACTGTAAAGTCTAGGAGCGTTTCTAAGTGCGTAGGGGAGATCTTGTGGCTCCCTGTTTTTTCTTCTCTCTTCTTTTTACCCTTGACACACCACCAGTGAGCTTTCCTAACAGACACATTTTCTGAAAGCTTTACTGATTAAAATGTTGGTTGGAAGAAGAATTACAGAAAACAAAGCAAGCTTTGATCCATGGAATGGTTAGACGGTAAACGGCAAACATACTCTGTACAGAAGGTGCAGCTATGTGTGGCTGCAGATAAAACTTCCAGTAGCTTAGTGAGCCATTTTAATCCTCAGTGACATGCAGGGAGAAACACTGTGTGCCTTGGGGATCCAAGACCATGCAGTAAAAATAAATGAAGATTCTTAAACCCCTCAATGTATAACCTGCAGCTTTCGATAGCTGCTGATATGTGGTGGTGATCCCTGTGCTTCTGAGACCCCTTTCCTGGAGCAGGTGTTGAATGCAGAGGGCAGCAGGGACGGTGCTCGTGCAAGTGCCAGCAGATCATCCTCCTGCTTTCCCCCCGGTGGAATGGGCAAAGCTGCGTGCCTTCCTCACCGGGCGCTATTCTGGAGACAAAGCTGCAGATCCCCTCCTGGGATTTTCTCTGGTATTTGCTCTGGGATCTGGTTGGATGAAATTTTCAGGTAAGACAAACTTTTGCCAAAAATGTTGGCTCCGGTCCTTTAGCCTGAGAGACCGTTAGGAACATCTTGCCTTGACTTATGACAGCACTGCCCCCTCTCCTCCCTTGCTCTCTTTCTCATGTCACCTCTAGGTCTTGTTGCCATAAGCTCGTTGGCTCAGAACTGGGACACCTGAAAACTACATGGCATCAGCAACAGAAGCCAAGGAGCTTTCAGACTTCTGGAAATCTTGGATAGCCCCAGACGTACACACCATCCCCACACTATTTCTAGTTCTTGTTCCAAAGCATATGAACAGCAGAGCTTTTCGGAAAGAAAATGCTCACCATATTTTTTCCCAGGTAATAAAGTGTTGAGTTTATTGAATCAGCTAAATCAGTTTGGCTAGAATGTACTGAAAGAATTCAGGTTGAAGTAAATAGTTCGCATGAAAAATTTCAGCACAAAGAGTATGATAAGCCTACAAACAATCAAAAACAATTTTAGAGAGAGAAGCACCAGCCAATGTTATCCAGAGGTGCCATTCCCAGTTTATGATGGTGAATACCATATACCCTATCGAATGCCATGTATGATATTATGGGTGCCTCCTGTGGTACAGAGCTGTTCCCTCAAATGATGGTGATGATGATGATGATGGTGATGATGATGATTTCCTTGGTATACAGTAATATTTTCAGATATTCAGCAGGGACTTTTACTAAAGAAGCACTATTCCTCTATGCAAGAAGTATATACCCTTGGCAGATCCAGCATTAGTTTATACTGCCTTTGTAAGATTTTTGATTTCTGCAAAGGAACATATGTCCCGGTGAGCTGTTGGGCACTAATAATTTTTCCTACTTGGCAGCTGTTGTCTAGTGAGGAATGAGAAACTGGCTTTCCATTTAGCATAGTCTCCCCCCAAAATGAAGTAGCCATCACTTTATTAAGTTATCGCTCTGCTGAAAGAACCTGAGGGGCAGCACTTGGCCTCCACATAGTGAATGTGGCATTTGGCGGAGCAATCAGTCTGAATCACTCCGACCATCTCTGTTCCCTTCCAGGAAACCTGCTGGCCTCACCGGTTTCCCAGGGACAGTGTATAAGGAATCGCTGCATGATCAGGAGGTACCGCTGACATAAGAGGATGCAGTAAGCTGCGACATCTTGTGTAGCTCACAAATAAAAGCTGTCTGACAGCACAAAGATATTCAGGAATATTTCAGGAGGCAATTAGCATGTGTGTACCAAATGCTCCTGAGTGGCCAAGCTTTAGGAACACTCACTAGGATTTTCAGCTCAGTTTGCATCCTAGCTTTAAACCTAGCGAGTTTTTTAAAATTTGCTGCATACTGCCAGGAAGGAGGGGACAGCAAAGGTGTCTTACCTCCTTGTTTGTTCCCACAAACCTGCACCAAAGGCCTCTCCTGAACTGATGTGAATGTACCTGGCTACCCTGTTGTTGTCTCTGGGGACTCAAGGATGCACGATCTCCTTGTGCTGCTCTTAGTACAGAACCTGGTGCCTCTCGGCCATGTTAGCTCTGCAAGGCATCGGCCGTAACGTCTGTTTTCAATGTGTTGCAGAATCAAACGCGTGGAAATTAAAGTCAAGAAAGTTTAAGCACCTAAGCAGGGAACAGGTATAAATACCGTGCCAGGATCTGCCCCTACTCTCTTTCATGAACGTAAAATTCCCTGATGTAAAAAGCTGACAGAGGGCTTGAGGTTCCAGCAGGAGATAGATTTCTGTGTGATCTCTCTGCAGCGGTGGCATTTGCGTTCAGCTGACTCTACCTGTGTGGAAAAGCAGGAATATTTGACAGCACAAAGGAAAAGTAAAGGAAATCAAGCAGGGAAAAGAATACAATTTAAAGCATACACCAAGGGCTTATGCTATGTCCTGTTACAGAATTAAATTAAGACATTCTGCACTTGCTTTTCTCAAAGTATTTCTCTGAGACGGAAGATGTGAATTCATGTTTTGCTAAATGTGGAGTGAAAGCCAACTGATTTTTACAATTAATTCATGGTACAGATGCGGTGTCCTAGACAACATGCTCTCTCTCCCCTCCTGTTTTGTGTACAGCTTTGCTAGGGAGAAGGTAGCAGGCTCACTCTGTAAGGCCTGGTTTGAGAGGGCTCGGTGCCCTCTGCTGAGCTTGAATGTACAGGCAGTGATCAGGACAGAAAAAGATGTTGAGCCTTTTTCAGGCAGAAAGATCTTGCATTGCCTGCCGTCACCAGCGTCTTCTCCTTGTCCAATAAATTGGGTATTTGTAAAGTAATTTTTCACCTAGACTGTGTTTCTTCTAGGGATTTGATAAGCCTTTTTAGTATAAAGTAGATGCTTTCTGAAGTCCAGCTCTAAAATCCTAGGGGAGAGATTTTCTTTACTGGAAACATTACTTGCTCTTGGAAAAAACAGCATCTGTGCCAGGCAAATGCATTCTGATTTGCAGATCCCACGGTATTTTTATAATCACTATAGGCAATGTATAGCAATTATCTTCTCAGAAATGCTGATTTTCTAGTACTGACCACTTCTGCACCTTTCACCTGAGTCTTGGTCTTTAATGTACAGGCCTGGAGGTTCGTGAACGTATCGTCCCTGTGGCAGAAGTACAGCAGCACATATTACGAAGTTAGTACCCAAAAGAGCAGCAGCTGGTCTGTGGACACAAAAATAGAGCTGGACCTCGCCCCAGGACTGTATGTTCTCGGTATTAACAGGTTCTACAGAAAGTTTCTGTTGATCCCTGCCCTTTCAGTATCCAGGCTGTCTGTCTTCTAGGGGGGGTTCAGCTCTTCCGAAACTCGACTCCTCTCCCCAGAGGGCAAAGCAGCCTCTTCTCCAGCTGCTTTTGAACACAGGAGACGTACTGAAGTCCGTAAACTAAACAGACAGCAAAATTTCTCACACATACACAATCTCCATTGCCACAGCATCAGAGAACACCCCATCACCCCCAGTTCTGAATGTATTTAATCACTGATGAAGAAGGTGTTGCTATTTTTCCTTGTCAAGCATTTGGCCACTGAGGCACAGAAAGGCTACGACTACAATCTGCACAATGCAACGCAGCTCTCAACCAGCAGGATCTAAAGAGGGTGACACAAAACCCCATACAGCCCAGTAAGCTCTCCACCTACTTCACTCACCTCGCTGGGAAGCCTGGCGAAGAAGGGCTATAGAGGTGCACAGCGAGGGTGGGTGGGAAACGGTGGGCAGATGTCTAATTACTGCTAAGTGTAAGCACTGACTGCTGTGCTCCCATTCCTGAGCAGGCTTTTAAATACCACCACACTTTGTTCCTACAAACCTGAGTTAGGGTGCTGGACCTACACGCCACGGATTCCTGTGAAGCTGAATTCCAATCTAGATGACGGTTTCTTAGCTTAGCGCCCTGCGGCCTGCAGAAATCATTACAGCAGCACTGGGAGCCTCCTGAACAATCACAGCGTGAATGCAACATCACCGGAGCATCACGTCCAACTCCCCAAGGCTGTGGTGAGAACTGGATCTAACTGCAAACCTTTCAGTTAAAACAAAAAAAAACTTCAACACTTCACATTATCTTGTTGGGCGGAATTTCTTTTTTTTGATACATTCTGTATAACTTAAAATCGTTTCAGCATACGCTCGCTTCTTCCTCGTTAAACATTTCCAGGAAAGTCTTAGCAGTTTTACATGTGGAATAAGAGTTTTATCTTCAGTTTCCTGGACAACCTGCTGCAATTGCACCTAGAACATCACCACAAAATCTCATTAAAGTCCACAATTGTCTTTAATCACTGTCCTAGACCTTTTTTTAACTTGTCCACCTGAGATGGCAAATACTTTGCCAGATTGGGACTGGGTATGAGTGACAAGAGAAAATCCTGGGATGCAACCCCACTGCCTGGGAGCTTTACAAGTCCATGATGGAAAGCCTGTCAGTGCCAGGCACAACGGGTGTCTGTGTGAATTGGATCATTTCAGTACTTAATATGACCTGTTTAAAGGCAGAATATTATGCAGTAGGCACCTAACTCACTTTCCTAATGAAGCCGTAGACTTTTACGAAGGCACAGGAATGTTAGACCGTGTGTGCAACTCAAGGAGGAAACCTCAATGTCTCCAGCTCTTTCCAACTTTGCTATGTTTTATCAGAATAGCTAAAAGTGCAGGCATGTCGCTAATAGCTCCCATATATACAGGACACATTACATAGGTGCCAGCGTGAGAGCCATGGGGAAGCACTCATCTCCCCATGGAGTCCCTTATGTGACTCATGCTGTCTCTGCCAAGTATACATATAGGCATATGTGTCATTTGGTAGTGGCATCCTATTCTACAAGTTGTTTACCACACATACTATTTATATCAGAGCTGATTTTGTTATCAGAGCTTGAACATCTGTACCAGAGATGTCTGTATAAACTGACAAACAGATATGTACAGTATGCAATAAATAACCAATCCTTACATGTCAAGGAATGTTCCTGCTGTTAAGCTGGTTTGTTATGATTTCACTTAGCAACAGATAAAGATGATGGAATATGACTTCTCCCTGACAAAAAATTGGATTTCTTCCCAGAGGCTCAGAAATGCCCGAGCCTCAAGACTCTCTCTACCATCTCCTTTGCTTGCCTGTGTGATATATGATGAGCGCTCCCTTCCTACGCAAGCAGGTTACTCCTTTCAGGCCACAATGTCTCATGTGGTATGGCAACACATTTTACGCTGAACCACCCCTGACCACCGTTTGGGAGCAGACGGGTATAAACCAGCCAAACAGCCACTCTGGCTTGCTGGTATGTTTTTTTCTTCCCCTGCATTTTGCACAGCACAAAGCAGAAGGGAGGCAGGCAGCCCTTCATGAAGTCCTGCTTCTTTTCCTGGGTGAACTCCCTTTAAAATATGAGCAAGAAGAAAACAATAACTTCATACCAAAGAGAAATGAAACGTACCAGAGGCAGCAATTTCTCTCCCACGCTACAGTAACAGCGCCACATTCTTCACATCCCGTTTCACAGGAAAATTGCGAGCTATCTGTTTACGGAAGCATGCTCCGGGATAAATCCTGCTCGTCTGCTTTATATGAATGAGTAACACTTACCTGAATGAGCAGTTCAGCCCGGGGCAGAGTTACTGCGCAGTTTGCAACCCACCTCCTCCTTTGCTCAGGGCGCAACTTTTGGCATCCCCTCTCCGCTTTGCCGCTCCATCCAGCCCCGCTTGTGAAGTCTCAGGCAAGGGCGAAAGATCGAAGGAGAAGACCTTGCACATACAACTCGCAATCTTTAAGGAAGCCTGATTGCCCAAGCATTTTCTTATCACTGCTATGATGAGGAAAAAGCCCCGTGCTAACTGACTGAAGGGTAACTCCAGTCAGCTCGGGGGCTGTTTCTTTTGCGGCACAAACTCGTTGAACAAGCCGTGACAAATGTTTCTGCACCCACTGTGCCATGTACCTGCCAAGTCAAATCAGAGACCTCAACAAGAGCATTTTGAATGTTTTAGCCAAATAAAACTTTCTTTAAGCTATTGGGGTGCTTGGGGGCTATATTTTCAGGTAACAAGCCTTGGCTCGAAGCCCTGCATTCAAGCATTGCTTAAGCTCACTTGTATTCAAAAACTAATCAGAATTTGTATTCAGGTGCTGTAAGCAGTCCCTATGCTTCCTACAATTCATCTAACCACCATGAATAACTTCGAAATAATTAAGCTTTTGACCAAAATTATGTGCTGCATGACTTCAGTCTATGGAAGACTGATTTGTTGACTCCAAAATGTTCCATGGATCATTATTATAGCGGGCCTAATTCTTTCTTCTTTCTTATGATTAATAATGTATATATTATGACAGATCATGCAGAGCTGTACTGGTTATTTAGCATCATATGTATCCTTGTTAAACACTGTAACAGAGTAGCTCCTAAATACAGCAAACAGGTGTTTTGCAGCACAGACACCCTTCAGCTCAGGAAACTCTTATTTCGAGAACAGCCTTACCCAAGTGCAGAACTTGAAAGCAATGGAATTGAAGTGCATGCAAATAATTCTATTTTATTGTGGGAAATTCTATTCTGTCCTGCAGAGATGGACTTAATCCTGTGTCCAGAGTGTTGAGTGGACTGGAGCCAGTGTCAGTATGACACTGATCACGCTGATTACATAATTATCCAAGTACATATCTATATTTATCAGAAGGGCCCTGACTTCAATGCACCTTGGCATTTATGTTTGCTCCCTTCCCTTGCTCCTCCTGAGTCACTTGTTTCCCCCAAGAAGTGACTCACCAGACCAGGTCAGAGGTGCTGGGGCAGACTTACCCTGTGCAATCACTTTACTAGAAGAATTTCTTTAGTGGCATTGCTTTAAGAAGTTATCAAAGGAATGGAAATGTGTTCATATGGCTTGCATTTTCCCAAATATGCAGAAGACCGTGTGGGGCCGTACACCCAGCCAGTGATAAAAATGCCATCTCCTTCCATATTAGTTGAGGTAGTCATGAGACTCAAACTCCTCCTTCTGCCCGCAGCTGCCACAAACAGCAGAGAGGTGTCGCATCCCATGAGTGCCATGATGGACATGCCATTTTACCATAGCTGGATATTCCTGCTAGGATTCAATCAGAGGTAACGGTGACTTCAGTTCTCTTGAACAGAGACAAGGGAACGAAGAAAGTTCTTCAGTCTTTCCTTAATATTAACCTGCCCTGTCTTAATGAGTCTGCTAGGATGATGGTCAAAGAAAGCGTACCCCCGCTCATGAGCGAGACCGGCAAACTGGCAACAGCAGATAAGGAGAAAGCTGAGGTACTCAACAACTTTTTTGCCTCAGTCTTCACTGGCAACCTCTCTCCTCACCCCTCTCGAGTCGATGGATGGCATGAAGTTGACCAGGAGGGTAAAATCCCTCCAGCTGTAAGTGAAGACCAGGTTCGGGACCTCCTGAGAAACATAAACGTACAGAAGTCAATGGGACCTGATGAGGTGCATCCCAGAGTCCTGAGGGAACTGGCTGATGTGGTTGCCAAGCCACTCTCCATGATATTTGAAAAGTCATGGCAGTCAGGGGAAGTCCCCAGTGACTGGAAAAAGGGAAATATTGTACCCCTTTTCAAAAAGGATAGAAAGGAAGACCCTGGCAACTACCGACCTGTCAGCCTCACCTCTGTGCCTGGCAAGATCATGGAACAGATCCTCCTAGAAGATATGCTAAGGCACATGGAGGCCAGGGAGGTGATTCGAGACAGCCAGCATGGCTTCACCAAGGGCA
>Ga0065711_1051820_pt1 | contig 10219 bp, 7 predicted proteins | sample Hoacrofraction12_FD_59098 | JGI IMG/M metagenome (GOLD analysis project Ga0065711, IMG submission 59098) | Hoatzin crop microbial communities from Cojedes, Venezuela - Epithelial fraction 12 v2 (version 2) | ecosystem: Host-associated > Birds > Digestive system > Esophagus > Crop | place...
CTCTGGAGATATTCAAGACCCGCCTGGACAAGATCCTGTGCAGCCTGCTGTAGGTGACCCTGCTTGGGCAGGGGGGTTGGACTAGATGACCCACAGAGGTCCCTTCCAACTCCTACCATTCTGTGATTCTGTGATTCTGTATGTCAGCAATGGTGTGCTAACATGAGTACTTATAAGTCAGAAGTAAAGGTAAAGTAAAAAGTAAAGTAGATCAGTAACTGACCTGAGACTAAGATCTCCTCTCTGCCAACACAACAGCCCTTCATGTCTTTTGCCGCTGAAGTATTTTCTGGCAATTAGCAACTGTTGGTGAATATTGAGTTCAATGGACCATGTCAGAATGATATGGAGGAATAATGCCACTATTCTTGTGCTGTTTATAGCTTCAGAGATCCTACCTTCTTGGCTCAGTGTAAAACCATGACCTATAAGAGGCAGCACTTTTTAGTGCTATTTTTTGACATAAGTACTCACTCTCTTCAGAATGAATTGAACTGGAATGGATTAAACAGTGGTATATGTAGAAAAGATGAATAAATAAAATGAAAAAGAAGCTTTGTCAGAAAAACAAAATTATCTGCATATTTTAAGTTGTCAAAAGCACTGACTTACAGAAATACTGCAGAATTCTATAAACAAGTTTCAAAGAAACAAGAGCTATTTATGTTGTTGAAATTATTTTAAATTTTAAAGGGAGTGGCTCTTACTCAAGAAAGCAGAAATGCCAAATCAAGGTTGATGTATTGACAATTAAAAATGAAATTCAGGTTTACAATGTCAAAAATTAATTTCTTTTTTTCCCTTAATCAATAAAGATAAGCATTATTTCCCAAAACATTCCCATTATCTTCACTGAGTTACTTTTCTTGTAAAATTGGTTTTGACCAGTTCTCATATATACAAAAGAAAACCGGATTTAGAATTCGAAAAAATATTTATGTTAACAGAAAAAAACCTTTTATTCAAGCGAATGGAGGGGGACAAGCTAGTTTCAAAAACCAGCGTGCAAACACAGACAAGTTAAATGGCAAGTGCTTACTGAGAAAAAGTATGCAAGTGACAGAGAGTCTTAGAAGTCAGAGAACTCTCTTCTGAGACAGCTATCCGAGGAAGACCATAAAGTGGCAAAGCACTACTGAAATTCCCAAAAGTTTTTTTTCCATCAGTAATTTTTATAAACTGTGAACTGATTTTGCTGGAGCGAAATCATATGGAAAACAATTTTGAAAGTGGTACCTTGGGAACTGCATACGGAAATCCTGTTGTTTGCTAACAGGATTTGTGAACAGAAGTCCCCATGCATTGCGTTGCAGACTGAGCTCTGAGAGGAATAAAACACACTGAATGTTTCTTTTTTCAAGCCTTTTTATTTTTATTCCCTTTCTTCCTCCTCAGTATTCAAGAAGATACCAGCTTCACAGCTACAGGGAGCTGTCTTGTAACGAGGTCCTTGTGAGCTGCAGTTAGTAAGTTGCAGATAATTTCTCACTCAAATGTCAAATCTAATATAGCAGTTATGCAGTTTGTTAAATTCAGAGCAACCTTAGAAAGTCGGAGAGTTATTCTGGAGTTCTATTGATTCAATCAAGAAAACGAGAAGGACCCATGACTATCAATTACCAATTTAAAAAGGACAATCTAGAACAAGGTGAGACCGGCATGAGAAAAGAAACTGACCTGGATGTTGACCTCAGATTCCCTGGGGGAGTGAAGCTGTCCTCCCTGCCCTGTAGCACAGTGACAGGAGGAGGAAGGAAGGGGTGTGAAAAGGGTTCCTTCCAACAAACACTCCGGGAGCGAGTACATACCCGTGGGTAGGGATGGCTGCAGTCATACCTGATTGCTGAAGCATGCCTGCTCACCGTCTTGTAAAGAAAATGCAACCCACCGGTGAATCATTTGGTAATTCTGCAATGATATACCTGGTCTTTAAAGAAAGTATAAGACGTCCATTATTAGGTCTGAGTGCCTTACAACATTTGAAAATGCTTTTTATAAATCAAGAGTTGAAGCAAAAGGCAAAATTTACTCATCTGCCAAAGGCCAGTGCAAAGTCAGTGTACCATTTCCTTTCTCAAAATCAGTTAAAGTGAGACCTGCAGTTTCATTCTGGCCTTTCCCAAAAAGATGAGCCTCAGGATCATTCAAATGGAAAATAATCACCTTAAAAATGAGTAATCTAATAGAGGAAAAGGAGAAGTTTCTTGACATGGGGAAATAAATGAAATCCCCAGCCAGTATTACTGAGATAAATGTCTGCAGAGAGTTAGAAAGAGAGGCAGCATATCTTTGCAGCACCACAGCCAGGAAACTGAACAACACGTTAGCTTGAAAGAGATGCTGCATTCCAAGCAGCCACAGCCCTGCATATTTAAAAAAGTAAAACAACCTAAGCACGTTAAAGTCCTTTGAAATGTAATTTAATATTTCTTCAGTAATTCCAGGGGAAATAAAAGATTTATTTTAAATTCTCTTTCTAAATGTCGTCTAGCTGTTTCTGTGATGGCTGCTTAAAGAGGAAACAGGCAGAAATAATGCTGGAACTCTTATGAGTGACTTTTATTCTTGAGTGCTGTCTGTCCTTAGGACAACTTTGCCCTTGCTCTTGTTCTCATGCACTCATTTCCATGCAAGAAAAATGTCACTGCTCTGAACTACTTACAGTGATGTAAGTAACTACAGCAGTGATGTAAGTAACTTCTTACATCAAGTTAGGATTGGTGTAAAGGATTGTTTCACAAGATGTCAGGTTGACGAGATCGAAGGACAGCAAAAACCAATCAAGGCTATGAAATGGAGCAGTAGCAGATAGGCTCTTCTTACTGACTTGGGGTTAAATGGATCATGTTTTCCTTATTTTCTTTTTATGTACATATACATATATAAATATGTATATATATAGACATTATAGGAAGCTTTTTGTGTTGGACCCACAGCTTGAAAGGGGCTGTTCAGTGTGTTTGGCAAATTCTTCATCTCCATAGTGTCATCTAATTAATTAGTCATATTTTGAGGGATGGTTATTGGTTCTATTCTGATTTCATTGACTGTATTTTCAAATAATTATCTTGGGCATATCTCTGAAGTATTTATAAAAATACCCCAAACCTATAAATAATAGATCTTTCACTTGATTCCAAACAGTAACACATTATTCAGCAGAGTCTTGCATCTTTCTTTAAAACTTAGGAGAAAACTCCTAGGAAACTAACATTTCAGAAGCCTGTGGAAGTGTAGATGGACAAGTGCACGGGACTCTGGCATGAGACGCTACACGAGGACCCACTTCTAGTCTCTGCCACAGACTCAGAGCCCCTTGCCATGCCATGGAGCTATCACAGCATTTAACTTCATGAAGCAGTGGAGGAGGAAAAACAGCTATTTCAAAAGAAACCAGAGTCTCAGAGCCAAGCTGTAGCTGCATAAATGTTTGGTAGCAATTGAAAATGTGAATTGTGAGCACTGAAATCATGGAATTAATTTCTAAACTGTGTCCAGACAATCAAAAGAGGGATCTAGGTGGACTGGAGACAAAACACTAGTCAAGTTGGTAGTTGATTCGCACATTACTTTGAAAACTATTGTGGATCTGTTACAAGAGTAAACACCTGCAACACAAAATTAAATTTATAAAAGCATACATGTTAGATGAGCTCCTTTCATCACAAGCCTGCAATATCTTCCATGTAGTTTAAGCAGTCAGATGTCTGCATTCTGCTCTTTTTTTGCCTATATTAATTTGAAAATAAAACAAAGGACAGGAAAATAAAAGATGAAGACGAACTCTAAAACATATGGGAAGTATCATAATATTAAATTTAGCTTTGAAGCTAATAGTTTTGCTGCTACAAACTGCACTGGCCAATTATGTCTCATATCTGATAAGACTATACAGAGCCACAACAATATGGTAATTATTATAAATCAGTCCATGAACCTTGTGAAAATTAATAGTTCAAACACAATTGAAACCCACAAATGCTTATTTGAAATTTATCCAAATGTATTTATCTTTGATATAAGGGCTGGCAATGTCCTTAATATAAGTTTTATTTTTTGATTGCTGATATTGTCTGGTGCCATCCTGAATAGAAATACCACAAGAATAGCCCTTATCACACTTTGTTTTAACATGACTTTTTTTCAGTCTGTCTGGTAACAGGAATCTGAAAACGGAAAATGAAAATAAGTTAGTATTATCTTTCTGCAAAATAAGATGAATATGTGATTCAAGTTAGTTCCTATCTTTCTGAACCTACTTTGCTCACTATGTCACTGTCTAGACTCTTGGTGAACAGAAATCCAGTTTTCAAAGTTCCTTTGCATGTTAACAAGTGTACACATTGTATCTGGTATTCATCTATTTTTTGATCATTGGTGCAATAGCTATATGCACAGCCTGATATTCTGCACATGCACAGGGTACACAGGATCATACACATATGCAAAAAGTCTGCTTTAAAACTATTGATATCTTTAAAACAAAAGGAGTAGCAAATGTAAAGAATTGTTTGTCATGGCTGGTTGACTACGCCAGAGCCTGGTGTTCCATAATTTGCTGCCAATATCCTTGGGAGACAAAACTCCTCTTTCCATTCCCTGACTCGGCAATACACATACTACTTTCAGAAGCAGGATAGGCAAGAGTCCATAGGTCTGATGAAATAAGTATATTAACAGGAGATAAGTCACCTTGAAAAAATCTACAGAAGAACTCATGGTCTTATAACAAGCTGCTGACAATTTTCCTGAAACACATCATGCTCAAAGTACGGGCTCACAAATAGATAGTGCTTCAACACTTGAAAGTCAGTAAAAGACAGCTCAAGGACAGCAAACATTCTGCCAGTGTCAGACTGCAGGCAGTGTTACTGCACACAGAACCTAGAAGAAACAAGAGGTTTATCTACAAAACCATTTTCTGAAAGATTTGCCATGGTGGACCATACCATACAACTCCTGCTCTTATGAATAAACAGAAGTATCTCTCCGTTAACATTTTAGAAAACAGTGCAAAAGCGAAATACGATCTGGAGCTCAATTATCCTTATAAAAGAACAAAATTCAGCCAGGAGATCCACTCCTAAAAAAAACCCCTAGCCTTTGTGGTGAAAGAAAGTGTTCAGCAGGCAAGCTGTGGTGGTACCCTCTTCCCTCAACAAACTGCCATGTGTAGGAAGTAGGTGGTTCTTCCTGACATGCTGCATATGCCCCATTAGAGAAGCACTCCTGAAGTCGGTCGTACAAAACACTCTCTTTGGAATCTTTCGTTTCTCCAAGGTTTTTAATCAGTTTATTTTGTTCCAAGCTGCTCTGTTGTCCACCATTTCGTTTAGGAAAGTACTCCACAGTGTTTTGAATCTCACCTTCAGGCATCTAACTCTGCATACCCTGTCATTATTACAAACGTTCAATACCAAATTCCTACCAGTTTTGAGATTAGAAAATAAATAAGCTTAGTGTTCTATGTCCCTTTAATAATAATTGTGTTCATCCCAGTCATCTCCTCACAAAGCAACTGAAGATGTAGCCCTCAGAAAAAGGTAGGCTTTGCTAAACTCTGTGAAAATGTTCCAGCAATACATGAAATCACATAAACATAGTCTTCATCTTTCATTCCAGCTTGAAAAAAATGTATACATGTGGACATACAGTTACAGGTAACTAAATATGCCTGGGCACTGGATGAGAATGTAGAATCTGAACACACCTCAACACCATCTGGATTTCAGTCAGTGACTGGGCATGTGAAGAGTTACTTCACTGTGAAATGAAAACCTTGCTCACACAGTGAGGCTAATGTCTTTCTCCAGATACAGCACATCTGAGGGTCTCACCCTCTTGCCTGTGATGTTTTAGCCCAACACCATGTGCTCAAGCTAGACGGGGAACCTGATGTACTGTGCCTGCTCCAGTTCATTGCTCTCTCGCTTTGGGATTGAAGCTTTTCCAGGTAGCTGGACCATCTGTGAAGTCTGACACATTTGAAACACAAAGACATTGCTCAGCAGAGCTTCGACTTTCAGCAGAGGCACTACCAGCAGACTTCTGGAGCTGCCGTTGCATTTCAGCAAGAACAACTTCAGTTGCAACTCTGAAAGTGCGTGAAGTAATATCCTGAGGTCCAAAGGAAGGTCAGTTCCCAGAAAAGGGTGAAGTTTGACGATATCTCTCACACTGCTGGAACATTATCAGGTTGCAGTTTGGATGAAGCAGAACCACTCTCTTCACTCATAGTTTGTTCTCACCCATCTGACAGTGACACTAATTCCAAGAGAATTGTTGTCAGATGTACAGCTATTAATATACTGTAGCTATTAATATACTGTATATTTAAATACTGGCTTGCATCCAAGAGCTGTTTTTGACTGTCTTGGAGAGGCACTTCCTGGCATGTACTACAAGAGATAGTATCTGCATGTATTTATAACAGACATACATTTCCTTAGCAAGAAAACCTCACATAAAATGAGCTAAATAAAAACATTGACCTCACAGTAAAGTAACAGAAATCATTATTAATTACAGCATGCTAATTGAATAAGAGCCCTAAACTATGCAGAAATTTGGCCTTTAATATTGGAATAAATTATAATTTAATCATACAAATGTGCTACATGAAATAAGGTGATAAATGTTAGGAAAAGAAAGAACAGGAAAACTTTCCTGGGGAAAAAAATCATACAAATAATTTGTTGATTGTAAAATAACTACTTTGCTTTTATTTATTGCACCGGCAAACTGAAGAGGTTTTCTTCCAGAAATATGAGTTGCTGTTCTATTTGGCGACATCTTATTTGGCAACACCTGCTGCACAGTATGCAGGAAGTAAGTGTTCGGTTTAAAAAAAAAATCATAGACTTTTGTTGAAAACATAATCCCATATCACTACATCTCTATAGTATGTATACAAGTGATTATCATTGGAGATACAGCATCTCATTTCTTCCTAGTTATAGAAGAACTGAGACAGGTGAAAGGCAAGAGAATCACACAGGGTCAGAGAAGGAGTTTTTAATAGAGGTGAAATTTGAATTTAGGGGCTACTGCTCAATTTTCTACTCCCATTTACCACAAAAATAATAATGTGAATAGCTTTTGAACATTTATCCCTGTCCCAAACTACCCACAAATTCCAAGCAAATTATGAAACTCCTTTCTTGTTTTGGTTTGTAATGTGTACATATTGCAAGTCTTTGAAGGTTAGAGATTTAAAATACTGGTGAAAAATTTTCTCAAACACACTGTTGCAGAGAGAAACAGAATTTTGCTTTAACATTAAGTTCCTTCCTCTAGCAGATACTATTCAAATTGGTTTTAAGACCTAAACATTTTTGTCCTTATATGAGTTAGTAATACAATAAAATATCCTGTTTGCTTTATCACCTCTAAGATCCTCGTAGAGTTTGCTAACTTTGCAGTTCAACATTTACAGACTTTTCAATTTGCCTCAAACTAGATATTGCCAGTGGAAAGACCTGAGAAAGAGTTATGATGGCAAAGGAAGGCTTCACTCCACATTCGTTGACATTGTATTCCTGCCCTTGCTACAAGGGTCAGTCTTAAAAGTTAGAAATAGACTTGCTGAATTAACCGGATATTTTTTACCTTTGATTAGAAGCTGCCTTTGGTAGGTTCCACTAAGGATAAGTCCCTTGCCCTAAATCGTGGCTTGGACCATATATGCAGGGACCTTCCACTGAATGTTTTTCTTGTAGTGAGCACTCTATATGGAGATTATATACTCAAACAATTGCTTAAAATGACAGATGTATTTTTATACCCAAACTAAGGATGCCAGTAACTAATTATTTCTGATTTTGATGGAGAGGTACTTGATAAAATGTATTAAGAGATAACTTCTGAGAATGCCAAGTGCAGAACTATTCAAAGCCAGTGCTGATGTTGCAACACAAAATGATGTGATAGCAGAATGTGTTCAAGCCAAGTCTGTAGAGGGAGTACTGTGAGCTGACAGCAGGAAAATGAAATCACACCATATTCACAAGACATGTTAGCTGTTAAATAAAGGCATTCTATCCAACATTTCCCATCTGGACATCTGAATTCTAGGCATAAAAGGTTTAAAGCACTTTACATAGCACATTGCACATGTTTACCTAGGATTGTCATAGGGCTTTTTCATTCAATAACAATAATAAGTCCAGCAATAGCTTGAAAAAGAAGCATTTCATCTGTAGCTGTCTTGAAGACTATTTATTTTTGCAAAAATAGCTGTGTTCTTTTGTCTTTAATTGTCTCTGCCAATTTGTATTTCCTGTTCCCTTTACTCCTGTCTTCTAACTCATGCCCTTCTTGCTCTGTCTCCATGAAAAATTCCTTCAGCATGTTGCTCCTTTTCCTCTTCTTGTGCCTTAAGGCATGATGTTGTAGAGACTTTACTCATCTTTTTCCACTCAACATTCCCTTTTAGATGGCTGCTGGCAGACTGCTGATCCTGTTTTTCCTCCGCTTCCTCCTGTGTAAGAAGGGCAGAAACAAGCTAGAACTATTCCCACCAGTCATGTATGGGCTTCTAGATACTTCTTTGCAATCTAGAGCTTAGAAGCAGCTGAAAGTACTAATTAAACAGCCATCTTGACTCAATGGATCACCAAAATACTAGAGACAGTGATATAAAGCCTTGAGTGTATAACATTAATAACTAAGAATAGGAAAATCATTGTCACTTTTTTGCTTCTGTAGCTTACCAGTGTGGACCATAACTAGGGACAGCAGGAAGTGTTTTGTCTACAGGTTTTTGTCTGTCTCACAGCTAATTTGAAAAGTTGTGAAAATCTAGGTTCTGGCTCCACTTCATGATTTAGTCACCAACGTTCTATTTGCTGTAGCTTGTTGCCGCTATTGCCTAGTGTGTCTCAGCCCAGTCCAAGTAAAGGTGTTCTGTGCACAGGGATTCATCAGTGACCTGGATGAAGGGACAGAGCGTACCCTCAGCAAGTTTGCTGATGACACCAAACTGGGAGGAGTGGTGGATACACCAGAAGGCTGTGGTGCCATTCAGTGAGACCGGGACAGGCTGGAGAGTTGGGCAAAGAGGAACGTGATTAAGTTCAACAAGTGCAAGTGCAGGGTACTGCACCTGGGGAGGAACAATCCAATGCACCACTACAGGCTTGGGGCTGACCTGCTGGGAAGCAGCTCTTGGAGAGAGACCTGGGAACGCTGGTGGACGATGAGTTAACCATGAGCAAGCAGTGTGCCCTTGCTGCCAAGAAGGTCAGTGGTGTCCTGGGATGCATGAAGAGGAGTACGGCCAGCAGGCTGAGGGAGGTTCTCCTCCCCCACTACTCTGCCTTAGTGAGGCCACACCTGGAGTCCTGCATGCAGTTCTGGGCTCCCCAGTTCAAGAAAGATGAGGACCTACTGGAGAGAGTGCAGAGGAGGGCTACAAAGATTATGAGGGGACTGGAACATCTCTCCTATGAGGAAAGACTGAGGTAGCTGAAGCCTGAAGAAGAGAAGACCTTATAAATGCCTATAAATGTCTTCAGGGTAGGTGTCAAGAAGACTGGGCCAGACTCTTTTCAGGGGTGCCAAGTGACAGGACAGGGGGCAATGGGCACAAAGCAAAGCATAGGAAGTTCCACCTGAACACGAGGCAGAACTTCACTCTAGGGTGACGGAGCTCTGGAACAGGCTGCGTAAAGGCGTTGTGGATTCTCCTTCTCTGGAGAAGTTCAAAACCTGCCTGGAAGCAGTCCTGTGCAGCCCACTCTAGGTGACCCTGCTTTGGCAGGGGTTGTGGACTAGATGATCTCCAGAGGTCCCTTCCAAACCATACTGTTCTGTGATTCTGTGATTAGGGGGAAACAGCAGAAGGTCTGAAGTAGTCAAAGTGCTATGGTGTCCTTGCATTCCCTGACAGAGGGAGACAGCATTTACCCACTGTAATTGCTCAGGACTCAGGGGAAACTATGTCAGCCCCAGGAAGTGGGGTACCATTTGTGCAGTAGTTAGATTTCTCTGCCCTATAAACAACTCACAAAGTAAGTCTTGGCTGGTCTGATGCAGTAATGGCCCTCTTATCTTAGGCACTTTTGTACAGATCTAGTTTAATTTAATGTCTTGCAAGTTACTTCATTCAAATGCAATTGCCACTACTCTCTGGAGTATTGAATTACGTTAATAAAAATATGCTCTTAGTTTTCTACTGCTTTATTCAAGACAAAGTAGAAATTCAGTCCCCCCCCCCCCC
>Ga0065711_1051821_pt1 | contig 10219 bp, 5 predicted proteins | sample Hoacrofraction12_FD_59098 | JGI IMG/M metagenome (GOLD analysis project Ga0065711, IMG submission 59098) | Hoatzin crop microbial communities from Cojedes, Venezuela - Epithelial fraction 12 v2 (version 2) | ecosystem: Host-associated > Birds > Digestive system > Esophagus > Crop | place...
GGAAAGGAATACCCCATGTCTTGACCTACTGGCAAAGGTACTCTTTTTTTTTTTTTTTTTTTGTTCCTAGGTTTCAGAAAGCTTCTTAGCACATGGCAAGACCTTGGAGTAAGTTGCAAACCCCAGTATTCCCTGAGTTTTCAAAAAATCAGTATTGGTTTTTCTCAGAAAACAGTGTTGTCATCTGCACTATAGCTGCTGTTTTCTGATTATTTACCAAAGCTAAGCTTACTAGTTAGAAGCTATCCTACTTCTTTCGGAATGGTGAATAGGAGCACTTTGAAAAATTCAGCAAAATGGATTGGCTTCTGGCTTCAATTAAAAACAAAGTCAGCTTTTTGTTTTATCTCTTTGCTGAGATCAAACAAGTGTATGTTATCTATAGAAGAAAGTTTGTAATGTTAAGGATGATCGGCTTTTGACTCCTTGAATGCCGCCTGCTGCTCTAGACCTTAAAATGCAACTAGGAACTCAAGAACTCTCTTTTTAGAATGGAGATACAGATAAGGTCAAAACAAGCATCCCTTAAAACCAGTCTTCATCATTCCTAACTATTCTGGCTCTAAAACGAGCATGCAACAACTTGTTTTCAGTCACTGTCTTGTTTTTTAAAAATTATTCTTTATGGAGGCATGGTCTGGTGCTTTCTTAAAAGACACAGGACTTAAAAAAGAACAAATGCCTTTCTTAATGTGCTAACTTTGAAAAGCAAATCATAGTTTATTGGAGACTACATTTTTTAACAAAAAAATCATCAGTATTAAAGCAAAGATTTTCTAATGCATTTAACAGCTAACAAAACCATCTTTTCCTCTGTTCAATGTAACACTTCTTTTTATCCTCTCTCAGGAAAGACAAGACTGGTAGCAAAAAATTCTCCTCCAGAAGAAAACTGCTTAAGCACTGCTCCTCCAGAGCAAAAGATGTCTTCAGTAACAGTCAGCTTCATTCTCCTCTATGGTCCCTACAGTAGCAAGGATGTCCTGTAAGAGGGACTGAGGGCTTTTCTCCACATGGTCACTACTTCTGTTTAGCTCATCATGTAGCTCTTCTACGTTTATTGCACCCAAAGCTATCATCATGCTCTCTGGATCTTCAAAATCCACCTTATTGCCACCATCTGTGGGGAAGTTCTGGGCCAGAGAATCTTCCCCTAGTGTCATTTGTAACCAGGCAGCACCGTGTCCTGCAGGTGTGTCTCCAATCTCTTGTGTATCCTCCAGGGTACAAACTGGACAGACATTCTCTTTTAAGCTATACAGTATATCCCAGGCTCTCTGACCTACTGGTTTGTCACAGTCACACAAAGACTGAAACAAAAACCTGAACAGTTTTGCTCGGCAAAATACCTGCAGCAACTCATTCTGATGAATGGAACTAGTGACCGTAGATGGGATGGAATCATACATGCAATCAGGATGGCCAAGTCGGCAAATTGTCTGACTACAGAAAATGTGAACCAGTTCCAAACCACAAAGTCTGACTTCCCAGTCTAAGTCATGCTCCACAGTTTGGATCACTCTAGAGACGAACTGTTCTGTATCTTCCAGCTGACCTGCGCAGCCTTGTCTCAGCCACTCGGTGAAGATGCTGATCACAGCCCTCCTAGGAAAGCCCTCTGGGTCCGTTGACAAGATTTCCTGAAGCTTTGCTACAGTGTGCTAAATGCAAGAAGACAAAGAGAAAGCACAATGAGGTGCAGAACACACAAAGAAACAAGAACAGTGGAAGCAAACGTGTATCCTCTTCATTATTGGTTGCAAAATCTGCCTGCATGAGACTACTGCTGTACTACTCACAACTTTCTTCACAAGGTATCTGCAAACTGATAAGCAGTTCTGCTTGATTCTGCAGTGGGTTACACAAAGTCATCATACCTCTTTATTATACTGATTCCCTACGACAGATGACTCCGGAGCAAAGTAAGTAATGAAGGCCAAGTGTCCCACAGCAGTCACAGCACTCGCTCGCACGTAGCTTTCTGGATCTTCAAGAAGATTTTCTGTAAGCCTTGGCACCTCCGAAGACAGGAGAGACTGCCTGAACTCATCCTGGTCTGTAAACAAGATGGCAGTCCAATGAAGTGAGGCTTTATTCTCTCGAAGCAGGAAGCTGTTTCCAATGCAAACAGTTCTTTGCGTCACACAAGGATGGCCACTGACTGCAGGGACAGCTGCCAGTGAGCTGAGCCACTGCAGAGGCCAGGCAGCTGCTCACAAGAGCACAGACTCCCTGTGTCAGGCTTTCCATTTTCCAGCAGCTTGGTGACTTTCAGTTAAGCCCTGCTAGACACTGGAACTTGGAAAAATCCATTTACAGTTGTCCCAAAAGCAAGACAAAACTTTCTCTGGGCAAGGGGGGACATGGTTTCAGCCTCATCAGACTTATGCCTTTGCTTAAAGGAAAAAAAAGATAGTCTTCCTTTCTTGCTGTCAAGACATATGGCAAAGAAAAAGAATGCAACTGCAGCACTGAGAGGGGCTGCAGGGTAACTGCTAATGCAGTGTGCTGGATACCTCCCCTGTGACCTGGGGACAACAGCAGTCGACGCCATCCCCTCGCTCTTCCAGCATCGCAGAGCTACTGTAGGAGGATTCACATTGCCTTAGTGCTACCCGCTGCAAAGCCTGACCTACCAGCAAAGTGGAAAATCAGCAATTAATCCAAAGCACGCAAAGCAGATCTAGGCTTTCAGCCTCCTAAATAGCAGCCCCCAGCCTGCTGAGTGAAACCAAACAGACTCCACTGCCGAGCAAGCTGAGAAAAGGGAAAGTATTATCTGCTGTTAAGCTTTGCCACCTGCCTTGACGTACACATCTCAACATATACGGTTGTCTCAACATCCCTCAGTTTAACTCACCAACACTGCCATTAAGGAGGGCACAGCAATCAAAGTTCAACAGAAAAGTAGGGCAAGTTTGTTAATTTTGTGTCAGATTTTGATCATGACCTAAGAGTAAAAAATCCTGACAATTCTTTCTTTTCTTACTCCTCCAGTTACAGGTCAGAGGATGCTTCACAAGCCCGACTGACTTTCATAACATTAAAATGAATCTGAACTGTTTAATCTCTGCACCTACCTCTCAAGCATTTAATCAGGACAGTGAGGAACTCCAGAGAAGAATCTCTTACTTCCCAGCAAGGACTGCACAAACGCTTCTGCAGCACCAGAAACACACCTGTAAGTGCAAAGGACAAGCTTGAATGGACATGAAAGACAACAAGCCTTACTGAAAAAATTGCTGTACAACCTCTACATCATTTTATCTGATGCAATCCCTTTTGCTGCTGCTGTGTGCTTCTCCCAGAGTTCTTCAAAGCACTGCTTGGCCAGCTAAACCTCAACTCAACAAAATTGTGAACAAATGAATCTTAAGTGCTTTGAGCAGGAAAGGTAGGCAAGAGCAGATTTCACACATGCCACTAGCTGCTGTTTGTCCAAACTTGAATAGCTTCGTTACCTTCCAAAATCTTCTCAGTTTGTTGCCACTGACTGTTGGAGCAGGACAGTTCCTGCAAGCACACCAACCACTTGGATGTAGCTTGAAATGTTTTCTTTAGAACCTGAAGCAATATAAAGCAGATTTACTTTACTACAGGAGGAGGCATTGTTGCCTTTATGCTAGACAAAAAACATTTTAGCCTCAAACTTACAGAGAAATTCTTGGAGTAAACAAGTACATATGCTTCCTTACTAAGAAGTAAACCACAAATAAATTTAACGAACACCTAGAAAATGCCTGTTCTCACCTTAGTATTATAAAGTTCTAGTACCTCCAGCTTTTGATTTGCAGTTGTCATCAGAGTCATTTGAACAAAACAAACCAAGAAAACAAAACCCCTTAATGCAAAGAATTCAGTCCTGACGAGCCATGTAGAGTATGTTTGTGCTGCTCTTTGATGCAATCGCTCCTGTCTTTTCAAGACTGTTCAGTTACTCCACTCATTAGAATTTTAGCTATTTCCTGCAAGCCACCCAGAACTAAGACAAGTCTCCTACATATCCTAATAGAAACTGTGCTAAGAAACAACTATTATCAGACAGTTTCTCAGAACTACATCCCACTGGGGCAAGCTAATAGACTTGGGTCTCTCCTTCGTTCTCTACTCACAGTAGGGCTGGTGTTCGGACTCTCCAGGTATGCCTGAAGGACATCGAAGGTGCTTCCTATGAGTGTGTCACAGCCTGAAACACACAAAACAAAACGACCAATACATCACAATTCAACCACTGAAATACAGAAGGACACAGAAAAACTGTTTTGGAGGAGAAAGTAAGTACAGTCCCCAGAGTAAAGCAGAAACATCCAATCACTCACAACCACTAAAATCTTTTTAATTACAGCATTACCTGCCCTAGCTCACCAACAGAAAGTAAGGTTAGCCAAGACAGTAAGAAGAATTGGCAAAAATTAACAAGTTTCAGAAATGGAAATGGCAGGCTTCATTCAGAAAGATCAGTGAAGGGGAATGAAAAATTCTGAAACTACAGAATAGACAAGTATTTCCAAAATTAAAAAAAAAAAAAAAAAGCGCAAAGACTAACTCACCTTTTCGGTTTGAGAGTGCTGCTAGGACATCAAGAGCTGACCTCTGCACTCTGCAGGAATTGATCAAGATTCGGCTTATCGTGCTTCCCAGAGGAGAAGATGGACTCAGGAAGCCATTACAGAATTGTAATATTGTCATGACAGAGTGTAGCAAAGATGTATAGGGTAAATCCACTCGCAAATGCATCTAATGGGAAGTGATAAATAGAAAAAACAATTTCCAGCAAAAGTCTCAAGCATGCATACAGAGCAGGAGTTTTTAGTCAGGAGGCAGCAAAAACTGCAATTTCTAGTGTGTTCTTAAGGTACCACAATGCTAATAACTACAAAAAAATTATCTTCCTCTCTCCCAAGAACTACTGTACAGATGGAAGGAGACTCTTCTCACTGCTTGGGAAAGCAGTTCATGTTTATTCACTGGATGAGTAATTGCAGTAAAAGTAAGGTATGGTAATGAAGCTTGTGAAGAAGTATTTAAAACTAAGTGCAGTCCCTCTTCACAAGCCTCAGTATTCCTCTGTTTTCCTATTCAGAGCGTACTGTGCTAGATTTCTTTAATATATGGAAGGCCTCATTGTCAGCTCCTCTCCACGTTCTGTTAAGCCCTACAGCAAAAGTTTGCAACCAATCGTAATGGTGTCTTTCAAGGACCAGTTTGATCCCCAGGCTTTTTTCCTTCTCTGAATGTTACCAGAGACAGCAGCTTCTCCAGATGAGCGAGGGTCTGACACAGAAGAGTAACACACGATGACTTGGAGGACAGCAGACTTTCAACAGCAGCAGGATCACTAACAGACTCATCCAGCAAACCTAGAGGACCAAAGGAGGGAGGAGTTCAGGTTGTCAGTGAGTACAAAGGACTATGAATTTTAAAGTTAATCAAGATTTTCACTCTGAGGGTGACGGAGCCCTGGCACAGGCTGCCCAAGGAGGTTGTGGAGTCTCCTTCTCTGGAGATATTCCAGACCTGCCTGGACAAGGTCCTGTGCAGCCTGCTGTATGCGACCCTGCTTCGGCAGGGGGGCTGGACTAGATGACCCACAGAGGTCCCTTCCAACCCCTGCCATGCTGGGATTCTGTGATTTTCAGGTGATGCAGTACACATATCCCTTCAAATGCAACTGTCAGTAGGAAGCTGCACTTTACCACAAACACTGCTACTATCCTTGACTTTTTCTACTCTTCCTCCTCCAGTTTTGTCTGCACCAGACACTTAAAACACTGGCAAGCAGACTAGTCTCTAACTTTCTGTCACAACTGTACCTGCGTATTCCAGAGGCTGGGAGGCTGCTCTCAAAATACAGTCCATTGGCTGAAGTAGAACAGTCAGCGCCTGCATCCTCACGTCTTGTGGGCTTCAAGCAGGAAACAGCAGTTACCAAAACAAGAACACTTCAGTCCCTTCCCAAACATCTGCCCCTAAATGCTGAGCAGAATAATGTTTTTCATGAAGGCTTTTAAACAAGCCAGCGTTGACAGAGCAATGAAAGTATTATTCCAATTCAAGTCTTCTTCCAAGCCTCCCTGGCTAACTGAAAGCAGAGGAGAACTGGGTCTGGAATGTACAAGCAGCCTTATCAAGATATGCAGACAGTGGGATTCTGTGTAAGAAGGGGGTTCAGGGAGAGGCCTTTCTTGCCAACAAAATAATGTCCTTATATCATAAGATACAGGTGTTACTTAGCCTGTAAATCAGTACCCATATGTGCTGTGTTCATGTAACATCTGGTGATTTCTTGATGTTTTTTCACTACCTAAAGGGGAGTTATAGAGAAGATGCAGGCAGACTTGTCAGAGGCGCACAAGACAAGAATCTTAAACTGCAATGAGATAGATTCCAACTGGACATAGAGAAAACACTTTTCACAGTGAAATGAAAGTGGTTAAGCACTGGAGCAGGTTGCTCAGAGCAGCTGTGTAACCTTCACCCTTGGGGATATTTGAAACTTGAATGGTTAAGGCCCCGAGCAACCTGATCTATCTTTGAAGTTAGCCCTGCACTGAGCAAGAGGCTGAATTAGATCCCCCCTCCAGGTTCCTTCTAAGTTATTCTACAGCTGCCGACAGAGTCTCCAGATGCACACTTCTGCTGGACAGCAGTGAAAGCTCTTACACTATTCAGTGTTTTGTGAAAGAGAAAACTGAACAGAGACTACTGGATTTGACAGGCAGTCAAATTGTGTCCATCTTAATCAACTTTGGCAGTATAAAGTTAGAGGAGTTGGCTATTTCTTCCTGAAATTGGCCGGCTGTAGGTAAGATGCAAGTGTATACATGTAAATATGATATTGACTCCTTTCACTTCACCCTCTTTGAAACTGTATGATTGTTATTATCAGTGTCTGAAGTTCATTAGCTGCTGGCATGATTCTTGCCAGTCAGTCTTACATATTAAAGAATGTAGTGGAAAATGCAGTGAGGAAGAAAACAGTTCTTGGAAAGACACCAGAGAGATTAGTAAAGAAACATTTGCAGAGTGCAAAAATTTCACTGCAGGAAGTCCTACCATTTGTAGAGCCTCAGAATTCCCACTGCCAAAGGACCTGCGTGTAGTGGGGTTAAGTGTTGCAAAGCAGTAGTCACTAATGCCCAAAAACTGTCTTCAGTGTCACAAAGCACAGGGGACCTGAGAAGAAAGAAGTGTAGGTAATATGTCCTATTACACGGTGGAAAACAGATGTAATTCATCACTGGATCCAAGGTCCCAGATCTTTACCATGCCACGTGAAGCAAAAGATTCGCCAGCATGTGCTGTGCTTGAACAGTCTCTTCCATCAAAAAGGATTCTATTTGCTTTGCTATGCCTAACCAAAGTACTTTAGTCCACGTAGCACGACAATTGGCAAAGAGACTAGTTAACAGTTTTAACGACTGCTCGATGTGAGAGACAGAGCTGGACTGAAGGGAATCTTCTATATGCTTTATAATCACTTGGGCATACACTGGCCAGTCACAGTCCTTCACGCTGAGAGGTTCAGTTGTTTCAGACTCAACAGAGAGGGTGAGCATGTCCACCAGCAGCTGACTGGCAGCTGAAGCCACAAACAGGCTGGGATCCCCTTGCAGAGTGAAGATCACATCTATGCCTCCTGTATGAAAACAAAACAAGTCACTGGAGGTAAAAACAACAGCCTTCCTATTGTGAGGTGGAGCCTTGTTGCACTCCACCCATGTGTATTATTCTAATTCAAGTAACACACAGCTTTAAATGGCATTGGTGGGGTTTTTTATACTTTGTTGTTTCTACAGCGTTTCAAAGTCAGCCTGTCCTTAACAACAAACAAGCAAAAAGCAAACAAAAGAAGACAGTAAAATTGTTTTCAGATCCTCAGGTGTTTTAATAACTCAGCAACAGAAGAGGATTTCAACATAAAATTAGCAATGTTAGGAGGTGACAGCGTGCTTACTGTGTATTTATGGAAGGAGCCTGTACCATCTCCAGACACAACCAGCAGGAAAAACATGAACGGCAGCAACGGCACTACTTTTCCATCACATGGACAGCAGCGCACGCCGCACGTTAATACCAACCCGTCTTTCAGGCCTCTTCGTACACGGGATCTAAATTTGGTGTTCGCAGCAGAATCTACATACCTGCACAACAACAATGGGACTGCAAATATGTGCAAGTATTAAGAGATAAATGAGCCCCTGGTTAGTTTTTCTGCACTAACATGACACTGAAGGGTACCTTTTAGTAAGAGTTACAAATAAGAATACAGCAGGCTTTTAGTAAGATATTTTTATGATGCGTTTCATAAAATGTGCCTTTTTCCCCTCTAAAAAGGGCATCATCTTCAGTGTTTGGGGAAAAAAACCAAACAAACAAACCTGAATGCTAACTAACTTAACAAAAACAGACACAGAGGATTTGGGGAGTTCCCAGTCCTAGAAGTACTCACCATCACTGCAGACGAAGTGCAGGGCAGGCTGGTGATGCATCATGGTGTGCACACCCTCCACCCAGCCACTTCGCACAGATGCATTCTCCCACAGTGCACTGCTCAGAGGCCCATCCCTACCAAAGAGCCTGACCAACAGCTGCTCCTGCTGAGGTCAGAGGAGAACACACAGAGTAAATGGTAAACAAAGGGGCTTGAGGGGAGTGGAGAGGTTGCCCTGTCATCCAAGTCAAGAGTATCAATACTGTAGTGAAACTTTTTCTTGGTAGAAGTATCACTAAAATAGAAAATTTTCAGAATTTCATGCTTAAACTCAACATCTCTCTTTCGTGGACTAAGCAATCGAGGTGTTCAAAACTAAAATTTCTTGTTTTTAATATGCTGGCACAACTTATGTATATCAGTTCCAGTAGACTGCTTTATGCAGTTGTATGCATATCTTCCCTCAAAGCCTATTGGGTTTTGAGTTTTGTACTCTAAATGTATTTTATTGCAGATAGCAGGGCTTTAGAAAGCTCCCTCATTTTTGCAGGGAATCAGAGATTTCCTGACAACCCACTACGGAAGGAAAACCACATCTGCTGGTGCAGTTTGAATCTATAGGATCTGTCCAGGGATACAACACTTTGCAATGACTGCTGTGAGACAGTGTTACCCCACATACTGTTTTGAGCTGAAAATGAGAAGCACTACATATCAGCATTCATAGTACTACTGTGGCAAGACAGAAGCAAGCAGACAGTGGCTTTATATGAGAACTGAAAAGAAACAGTCTAAGAGTAGGTTTTCATTATCATATCACTGTTTGTTGAGTCGTTCGATGTATGCCAGAAATTTTATAAGCAGAATACATACATTTTCAGGAGTCCTCCACATAGAAGGACGGAACACACACGTGGCAGCAGGTACCTGGGTAGCTGACTCACCTGCAAGAGCTGGAAGCGGTTTTCGGAAGCGGCAAGTATCCCAGCTAACCGCAGAGTAAAGGAGAGGATGCTCGGACTGGGCTCTGGCAGTGCTAGCACGGAGGTGATGAACTCTGTCAGGCAGGGGTTGTCCTGCAGCACCTCCACGGTAGGATCTAGCGACCGGGTGTTGTCCAAGGCCAGAAAACAGAGGGTCACTGCCAGGACTTCTGTCCTCTCTCATAACTCTAAGGTGTTTGCCTGAGCTGAGTGTAACCCCTCACAACTGTCAGGGACAAATTTGGGTCTAGCCCAAGCCCAGGTACAGTGGGCTGGAACTCCTCTGCTGTGAGGACAGGCTAGGAGAGCTGGGGCTGTTCAGCCTGGAGAAGAGAAGGCTGCAGGGAGACCTTATTGCGGCCTTTCAGCGCTTATGAGAAAGATGAGGCCAGGCTTTTTACCAGGGCCTGTTGTGACAGGACAAGGGGTGATGGCTTTAAACTAAAATAGCGTAGATTTAGACTGGATATAGGGAAGAAATTTTTGACACTGAGGGTGGTGAATCCCTGGCACAGGCTGCCCAGAGAGGTGGGAGATACCCCCTCCCTGGAAACATTCAAGGCCAGGTCAGACGGCGCTCCAAGCAACCTGATGGAGCGGCAGCTGTCCCTGCTCGCTGCAGGGGGATCGGTCAAGGCGACCTTTAAAGGTCCCTCCCCACCCAAACCACCCCCCACGCCATCCCGCAGGCCTCAGGCACCGCACAGCGTTTCCACGCGGCTCCTCTGAGGGGGGCTGCCCTCAGGCCTCACTCCCCCCCTCGGGCGAGGCCCTGCCGCTCACCGGCAGTCAGGGCTGGAGG
>Ga0065711_1051822_pt1 | contig 10219 bp, 13 predicted proteins | sample Hoacrofraction12_FD_59098 | JGI IMG/M metagenome (GOLD analysis project Ga0065711, IMG submission 59098) | Hoatzin crop microbial communities from Cojedes, Venezuela - Epithelial fraction 12 v2 (version 2) | ecosystem: Host-associated > Birds > Digestive system > Esophagus > Crop | place...
GAGTTGCCTGGGGGGGGGGGGCATGGGCTCCCCTCTCCCAGCCTGCTGCCCCGGTCCCTGTGTCACCCTCGCCTCTCTGCCGGTTCCGCCACCGCTCAGTCTCGCAGCTCCTCACCAGGTTCGCTCTTATGACTCGTCTTGGTGGTTTCCTAGGCCCCAGTGCTGTCCTGCCGTGCCTTTCCCGGTACCACCCTCTCTTAGTGGATGGCTGTGTTGGAGTAAGAGCTGCAGCCATAGCGAGGGCTGCAGAGAAAACCTCTTTGGCTGAGAAATCGTCTTCCTAATTGAAATTACTGTAATGTTACCCAGCCTCCGGGGAGCATGAACACCACGGTATGGAAGCATGTCAGCACCGGGATCAGTTGTGCAGTTCCCAGCAGAGTTCCCGTGAGAAGCCGTGGGTACCATTTTGACCAAGGAGGGGCTTCCATGCTGTTGTAGTATGATGCCAAATAAAGGTGTGTTTAAAATGGAGTACCAGAGCAGAGAGACTCAGTGCTCCTGTTCAGTGGGAGCACGTGAAAGCTTTGGGTGACCCAATTCCCCTACCCCCAGCACCAACATCTTGTGTCCTGTCATCTGCAGATTGTGGGTGAGCTGAGAGGAAGGCAGGATCTGATGAGAGGAAGGCAGGATCTGAACGAACCAAGCTCCATTGCACCCCCAAGTGCTAAAAGGCAGGTTGTGATATGTGGGAAAGTACGTTGTCATGTCATTTTGAGTTCCTCCTAACAGGGAGAGGAAGGGGCTCTGGCCCTGCTCCGCCGAAGAGCACTTTATTGTTAGCTGGGAGTTGTTCGTAGGAGGCAGCTGGGGCGGGAGGTGGTGGAGATTGAGAGAATGAGCCCCTTGATGTGCCATGTTGGATGGGGTAGGGGAGATGGAAATTCAGAGAAGGCAGAGGTGGGGGAGTTGGGGCAAACCTCAGATTTGGAAAGATGGCTGGGGAGCAGCTCCCAGCTGTGGCCCAAAGTGAGCCCATGGTACCCTGAGACGAGGCCTGGGAACCCTGTGTTGGGTGAGACAAGGTGACCATGCTGGAGCAGTTCCCTTGCTGCGGTACCCAAGCAGGAAGATGACCCACACTAGGATGACAAGCCAGGGAGGTGGCACAGGCTGAGGTGCTGAGACATCATGAGAGGGCTGGCAAGCTGAGGGGTGATTCGCAAGGCTTGGAAGTGGCTGACCACGGGCTACAGGGCACCAGCACAGCTAGGATCCCAGCCAGCGCTGGGACAGCCCCCGGTAGTCTGGGGCTGGAGACCCACCTCGCTGGAGGAACCTGGTTGCAATAGCAGGCTGGGGTGGCCTTCTCAGCGTGGCTCTGGCTTGGAGCAGAGTCTTCATCCTTAGAGATATTCAAAACATGGCCTGGACGTGGCCCTGAGCAACCTCCTCTAGCAGACCCTGCTTTGAGAAGGGAGGCTGGACTAGATGGTCTCCCTTGAGCCTCAGCACTTCTGTGATTATTTATCCTATCTTCTGACAACTTTGGTCACCATGGGATAATCCCCAAGGCAGCATTAGAGAAATGACCAGAAGTTTGGAGGTCTGCCTAGCTCCCCTGAGCCCACAAGCAGCGCTCTGGAGGTCTCAACACCAGTAAGAGACTCCAAGGGCTGGCAGGCTCCGGGCTGGGGACATGCACCATTCCTTGTGTTTCTGGGCCGCTTTTCTCAGGGAGAGGTCACAGATGGCAGAACTATGTAGAAGTGAAGTATAATGGCAAAAATGGCAGAAGAACGAACCAAACTTCATAGACTTCAGAGCAAGTTTGATCTGCGCCTTGTTTGGCCCTTGATTTGGTGCTGAGTAGGATGGGTGGATTAAAGTCACGATTTAAATTAATGATCAGAAAGCCAAGACCTCGGTACCTAGTTTTGATCTTGCTGTGTTTGTACACTTGTGCTCTTTTCCTAAGGACAAGTTGATTCTCAGTGATGAGTATGTTGTGGTACTTCGGGCTGAGCAGGAGGCTGCACCATGCTTAAGTGAGTGGGTTTGCAGTGTAGCATATGGTTATTTAGATTCTTAATGTCTGTATTGCTTGCATTAGAAAATGGTGATTGACACTTTTCTTTGTTAGGTATCACTTAATTATTTATTAAAAATTTGGTCCAGCTGTACTTCAGTGGAAAATGAAAACCACTTCAAAACGCAGAAAGCAAGCATTTAAGAAATGGTTTGTAGTTGGTTAAATGGTTCTAAAACTGCTTAAAATGTATGGGTCCACAAAACAAAAAAAGAGTATCAAAGCATGATTTGTATGTGTAGTGAATTTAACAGTACTATATTACTATACTACATTGTATTATTATGCTACTATACTGTAGGAACAGAATTTTATTGTAGGAGATGTAAAATATAACCAGTGGTATAACCTGATTATTTCAAGCTTATAAGAATTCAGAACTAGTAGAGATTATCCTCGCACACTTGATCTTTATTGGGCGTGGAAAGGGAACCAGGCTCTCCTGCCTTACTCTCCCGCCTTAACCTGCAGTAATTTTCTGAACTTTGAACTAATCAGCGTACTAAATCAACTGAAACATTTTTTTTCCCCCTCTGCTTTCAAAAAGGCTGATGCCGTCAGAGCCGGTTTTGCAGTTCATCAGATTTTAGCTCCAGGTGCTCAGCCAGTGAGCGAATCTGGCAGCAAGGACATACTGCATGAATTTCTACTGACTTATTTTTCACTGATGAGAATGATCTGAGGTCTTAGCATGTAGGTTGTTATAACTTCCAGCTTTAAATTGGCTGTCTTTTAATTTAGAAAGCTTTTGGTTCAGACAAAATTTGATTACTTTTAAGTCAGGTATATGTTTCCAAAAGTCCTAATTCTTCTGTTTGTTCTGGTTCCAAGTCCTCTTTATTGCTTTTTCCTTTCATATTACACTGCTGCTAATCTTCTCATCAGGCAGTTTCATTGGATTTTTCTGCTGGGAGATTTTCATCAAGTTTAATTTTCTTTCATCCGAGTTTTTAATTTCTTGTGTTTTCTTCCATGAAATTTCATCAAATTCTTCCTTGTTCAGAAACAAAAAAACCCTTAACAAAGTGAATACTGCTAATGAAAGCTGCAGTGGCTGGGCCGCCTCCTGAGAACGGCACATTGTAGAGACTTTCAGGTTAGTTCAGGCATGGCGGGAAAGTCAGCGCATGGGTGTTTCTGTGAATACAGTCCTCTGATGGACTGCACGCTGGGCTGGATAGACCTAGCTATGCAAAGCTCTAGTTATTGGCCATAGAGAAACTATGACCATGCCCTAAGCCTTGTCTTGGGTATGTACTTACACTATCGCAGCCACAGCTTTATGTGTGTTCTGGGGTAGTCATTAGGTTTCAGGATTCCTTCACCCCGGCAGCTATGTCCAAAGGGCCAGCTGTTTAATAGGACAGGAGTCGAACTCCAGCGGTTTCTTTCCATCCAAGGAGGTGAACTGGCCCTCAGGAAAGACATGTTGCAGTTGGTTTCAGCAGAGAGGGGGTTTCGCTCTACATTTGTTTGGACTTGGGATTTCTCGTGGTAGCTGGAGTGTGCCAGGGAATATCTGGGGGACAGAATATGTTTCTGTACATCCATAGTCTTTGAAGTCCCAGGTGGGAACCATGCCCAGGGTGTGTCTCTGCCACCCCCCCTCCCCATGGGAACAATCTGTGCCAGTGCTGTGTCCTCCCCATCCTCTGCCCCAGGGCAGGAGAAGGGGTGCGCAGGGCAGGCGTGTGATGGGACCTGCTGAGGTTCGGGTCAGATCCTGCTGTCGGTGCTGCAGGCTGGCTGCGGGCTCCCTGAAGGTGCGGCAGAAAACTTTCCATTCCCTGGAGCTCGCCTTGGTCAAGAGGTGAGAAGCGGTGGAGAGCTCGCTCGCTCATTGAACAGAGCTAATCCAGGTAGCTGGGTTGTGCGGCCGTGCCCGTGTGCATGGCCAGTCTGGTGCTCTGTGCAGCACCGGTGACGTTGCTGGAGCTCGCTGTCGGGTTTGGGCTGGTCCTGCAGCTCATGTAGCAGAGGAGCTCTGTGTGCCATGGTGAACATCAGCAGTTCAGAAGCCTTCCCAGTGCCGTCCTCACACCTGGCTTTTGGTCCTTTTTTGGTCCCCTCCCTCCAGTGTGACATCCGCGTGCCCCAGGATGGAGCTGTGCCGCCAGGAGGAAGCATGGAAAGCATCCAGGCAGGATTTGGAGACCGGTGTGTCCTGCAGGCTGCCCTATCTGCAGGGAAGTGGCAACAGTGCAGGATTCAGCATCACTTCGATATTGATCCCCGCCGCTCTGGAGGAGGGTTTGGCTGCCTGTGCAGAGCTCTGCTCACCCTCATAGGGCTGCAGTCGGCACGGGGATGTTGGGGTGAGCTGTGGCCTCCACAGCGTCTGCGGCTGCACAGCTTTTTGTCTTTAGCAGGTGCAGGTGCCGTGCTGGCACTGGTGAAGTAGAGGGGTTTTTCAGGGCGGGACGTGCCCATGTACTTTACTGGAAGCGCTGATTGCCCCTGGGAGCCAGGCTGAGAGGGGGTGGTTGTGCAGGAGGCAGAGGTCTTGTGCGCTCTCGCCTTCGGTTTGCTCAAACTGGCTGGAGGCTCTTTGTGTTTCCAGGCGCTTCCTGGAACAGAGGTGGCAGCTGTGCAGCAGCACAGCATGTGCCAAACTGCCCCTTATATCAGCCACGTTGTGGATGTGGAGACCCTTGCTCGTTTTGTAAATGCCTTGCTGGTACCGCAGAGGCCGAGTACGGGATCTCGGGGTGCTCACCGCAGGGCCAGCCAGGCAGCAGCAGCAGCGTGCTTGGTTGCAGGTTTGGCGTGCGCTGGGTGGGGATGGGGCAGGGAGAACGGCATAGCTGAAACCAGCCAGAAAGCAGGAGCTGGGGCTGGATACCCAGCCGCTGTGAAAACCCCTTGGTATCAATGATATCCATGAGCATCACTCCCAAAATGGACGCAGAGCCTGAATGATCCCGGCTGATTGCAGCAGGGCCTCAGATAGCTGCTGGGCTGTAGAGAGGCTTGCAGTGGCTGTTACTGGGGCACTGCTCCCTGCCTGGGCCCGCAGATCTCTTTGGCCGGCTGTATTGCTGGTACCAGCACTGCTGAGCGGGGCATAGGGCTGCCAGCCCAAAGTGCCCCAGAAGGACGAGGGGCATGGGCTTGGGGAGGCTCCTTTTGCAGCCCTCTGCTGCAGCGCCTCACCTTTAATTTCCTTTGCTTTTCTCTTCCACGTGAGCGGTGATGCTGTGGAGGGCAGAGGGGCGGCTGCCTGCAGCCCCCATGCTGCTGGCAGGGTAGGCAGAGCAGCGCAGGGGCTGCCAGCCTTTCCCTGAGCCGCAGCCTGGCTGCGTGGCCCTGTGTGCGGGGAAGGCAGGCTTGTGCAGAGAAACCAGGGACAAACTCTCTGCCTCCCTGCTCCTAAAACTTGCCATCCTGATCTTTTTTCCCATTTTCCCCCTGATCTCAGACAGCCTTTTTCCAAGGCTGACTTGCCCACAGAGCATCTCTGATACTGGCTGTTGGATGTGGCATGTTTGAAAGGATGGGAACCCTTCCAAACCTGCCAGGCTGGTCTGACAGCCCCTACGAGGTGTTGTGTTGCCTGCTCTTGCAGCGGGAAGAGCTTGCAGGTCGCTCCGTGACCACCCCACTGCCAAATCTGCCATCTGTCTCACCACGTCCTCTGGGCGATGCTGCGCCTCCCAGCCCACCGCTTCTCTCCTCCCGGTGCCTTGTCCCTTTCCCAGCCCAGCTGCTGTACGTGCCCAGATGGGACAATTCCTTCTCTGTCCAAAGGCAAAGAAACCATTTCTTGTGTTTTCCTCCATCACATCCCTCACTCCCGACATCTGTTGTGCTGGCTGCGGGCGCAGCCGGAGCGGGGCAGGAAGGCAGCGCGGTGGGTGCGGGCAGTGCCAGCCCGCAGTGCTGGCACGGCAGTGGCTATGTGCTGCTCACCTCTGTATGCCGGGCCACCCACCTGAGGTAGGCGTGTGTCGGGGGGGATCTGGAACCCCAGTCCTTGCCATGCATCTCGTCTTGCCTCTTGCTGGGTTGGGATGTGCCGACGTGCCCCTCCTGTCAGCCCTGTGGTTTCCCTCTCATCCCTGATGCTCCAGGGCCATTCTGCTTCCTGAGTCCACTCCTCAGAGGAAAGTGGGCTGGTGGGTGTCAGAGGCTGTCTGCTCTGTCCTACAGCAGCTACGTGGCTGGGGCTGTGCTCAGGTGTCCTGGGCAAGTGGAATTCCCTGGGGGGGATGAGAGCAATGGGAACGAGCTGTCTTGTCGGCGCAAGCACCCGTTGTGCCGGGAGGAGGCTGGAACAGTCGGTACTTTGCAGAGCCGCGTGTCTGCAGCTCTGCCTGCGCCGGGGAGAGCCTCCTCCCTTCCCCGCCGCAGCAGCTTTCCTCCGATCGCCCGTGAAGGCTGCGTGGGCTGCAGAGGCTGCTGGACGTGTGCCCCAGCAACCGGGGGAGACCGACTGCGTGCTCCCTCCGCTGCCCCAGTGGAAATCAGCGCTGGGCTGGCCCGGCACAGGGGCAGGATTTGGTGGGAGGGTGGGCGGTTGGACCGCAGCCCGGACAAAGGCAGTACAATCTGGTGTTGAGACTATGAGATGGGTTCAGTCTCTTCCCTCCTCCCGTTCAAGGACCGAATTTACTTGTACACCAGGGGAAGGTGGCAATTTGGTGGGTCCTGTAGCCTCCCCTACAGATGCAGCCCCAGGGGATGGAGGTGGCCAAGCCAGGGCTTGGGGAGCACCTTCTCTCCTTGTCCTGCCTTTGCAGACCCCTGCGTTGACCATCAAAAGCTTCCCCTTCCCTTTAATGTGCTATTGACTTGAACCAGGATGCTGAGAGCTAATCCTTCCGGCACAGCTGGATGCGGCTGGCACAGCCACTGCCGGGGCCATTGACCCATCAATGCTTGTGTAACCTGCCGATGCCGGAGCCTTCGCCGAGGTGCCAGCTCCCACGCTGCCGGGGTGGCATGATTCATCCCGGTCCGCTCGTGTCACCCACATGTGCTCGGAAGCTGGGCAGAGGTGGGAAGAAAGCCTCGTCGGGACCAGTGCTGGTGAGCCGTGTGCTCCTGGGCTGCTGCTGCAGCCCAGACCTCTCTCTCTGCTCCTGGCACCGAGCACAGGCGGTGGGAAGTGTTCTAGCTTGCAAATGCTCTAAAATCATATTTGGTGTGTGTGTGCATGTGCATATATATAGTGTTACAACCCGCTGCTCTCGGGAGGAAGCTTTTGTGCTTGCAGAGAGTGGAGCTGGGCAGGGCAGGAGCGCTTTCTTTGCTCCTGCAGCAGAATCAGCTGCGAGGGATGTTGTGTCTGCTCAAAGCTGAGGAGGAGCGAAGGGGACAGGCTGGCAGCAGCTGGGTGCCAAGGCCTCCCCCAGAGCAGTGAGGAGGGAGGTGTGCAGGTGCCCGAGGACAAGGGGCTCAATGGGACAAGGATGACGACGCCCACCTTTTACTGGGAGGCTGTGGGATGAGGGTGCTTGGTGGCCGTCAGGTCCCTGTGAGGCAGCAGTGGGCTGGAGTGGAGCAGAGCTGGGCCCAGTAGCATGGGTGCCAGACCCCTGCTAGCCTGCCCTATGCCCACGCTCCCCCCCATCACACAGCAGGCTTGCGGGCATCAGCCATGAGGAGGGCTGGCTGGAGCTCAGCAGCTGAGAGCAACCCCATGGGGGACTTGAAATGCCCCTGCTTTCTCCACCAGCTTGGCAGCGAGGTCCCTGCCACCCCAGGCACGCCGAGCCATCCTGGCCGGGCAGGACACCGAGGTGTAAAGCCACCGGAGTTCTGTGGTTCAAGCAGTGCGGTATTGGGCTTCCCGGTCAGCGTCCCACTCAGGCAGGGCCCAAGTCCTCTCCTTGCTGGTGGTCTTACCTCTGCCCTGGGGTGAGGTTCCCTCCGCTCACTGGTGATGGCTGTAGCTGTCCTGGCCGCTCCCATGGCTGGCAGTCTCCCTGCAGCAGGTGGCTTGATAGAAGGCAGCAGATAAACCTCCCACTTTCCACCTCCCACAGCTCGCTGCTCCCCAGACAGCGGAAGGGGCTTGGGGAGGAAAGAGCTGCCTTTTCCCCCTGTCTCCATCCTGCCTTTCCCCCCGTCTCCAGGGTCCACAGTGCTCCTGGCGCCCTATGACAATGTGAAAAATGCCCGTGACCTGCAGTGACAGCCTTGGGCTGGCCCCCGACCGCAGCATGGCTGCTCCTGGTTCCCATATAGGTGTCCACGAGGGAGTGCTTTCCCAGCAGAGGTGGCACTTTCCTTGACAGAGGTCTTAAAATCCTCCTCTGTTTGAGCACGATTACCTGAGTGGAGGGAGAAGCAATCTGCCCGTAAATGCCTCATGTCCCACCGCCGGTCGCAGCCTCGATGAGAGGTGCCTTCCTCGGCCTTCAGTACCAAATGGGAGCTGCTGCTGCCGGGCTGGCTGTGTGCGGGTGCAGCGTGCCGTGGTCCTGGAGCTGGCAGGCAGTAAGCAACCCAGGGTACCCTTTGCGGGGAAGCTCAAGCCCTTCTCTAGGGCCAGCTGCTGCCATGGCCTGCAGTCATGCGGGCAGCAGAGGCTGGGAGTTGATGCACGTAGCATCGTTAATTAACTGCAAGTGCGGGAGTTGCTCTGGGGACTGCGAACAGCATTCAGCATCCCGGCTTGGAGCAGGGACCTGGTGGTACCGGGCGGTCTCTTTACTGTTTACCTGAAATACTGTTTTCCTGAACACGCGTGTGTGTTAACTGAGAGCCCTGGGATGACTCCCTGCCCCTTCCCCACTTGTGAGCAACCTGGATCTCCGTCCCCCACAGTCAGGCCCGGCTTTTTCATAGCATCATAGAATAGTTTGGGTTGGAAGGGACCTTTAAAGGTCATCCAGTCCAACCCCTCTGCAATGAGCAGGGACATTTTCTACTAGATGAGGTTGCTCAGAGCCCTGTCCAACCTGGCCTTGAATGTTTCCAGGGATGGAGCACCTACAACCTCTCTGGGCAACCTGTGCCAGTGTTTCACCACCCTCATTGTAAAAAATTTCTTCCTTATAACTAGTCTGAATCTACCTGCTTTTAGTTTAAAGCCATTACCCCTTGTCCTGTCATTACAGGCCCTATAAAAATGTCTGTCCCCATCTTTCTTATGAGCCCCCTTTCTTGTCTCTCTGCTCCCAGCCATCACCCACCAGCAGCCCGGCAGCTCCCTGCTCCACACCTGGGCTGGGCCTGGCCTGGGTAATCCTTTGTGCTGAAGAGCATTGATTTAAGCATTATCAGAGGACAAGGGTGCACAACACAGAATGAGTGACGGGCCTCTTCCCTGGAGACCTTGCAGCCCAATTATCTCATGTTTGCTCAGTGCTTTGTACACACAAAGTGCGGTGTGAGGGGCTCAGCATGCTGTGTGCACAGCAGGATATTAAAATATAAAACAAACATGGTTTAGAGCCAGCCTTCAGTGGCACCTTAGTAAAATGTGGCAAACAGGGCTAGGGGTGGAATGAATGAACTCCGCTCTGGTTCTTCCTTCCCAGTCACCGTGCGCTGGCCCCAGCAGCTCCTGGCTCACACGTGAGTGGAGGAGGCACTGGAGGAGAGCTGATCTGTGCCCAGGGTCTCCCCGCGCTGGCCCAAACCAACCTGCCCAGCTGCGGGTCTCGCCGTAAGCACTGTTTGCTCTCGGTTCCCTGAGGTTTGGCTTTATTCTCGTGCTGAGGAGCCCTGCAGCGAGTCAGTGCTGCCCTCCTTGGTCCTCAGCATCACCTGGGGAGAAGGGACTTGTGCAGGCGGCTGCCATACCGCAGAGGAAGGCCACAAACGTCATCCTGTGGAGAGCCCCGCTGGAGGCTGCGGGCTGGAAAGCCTTCTCGTCCAAAAACCTCATACATGGAGCTTAGTCGGTCCCAGCACTGAAACGCGGCCGCCCCTGGGTCTGCATAGCGGTACCGGGGAAGAAGGGGAGGGCAGGGAGCCAGGGGAGATGTGGCAGCCACTGCAGGGGGATGTGGCAAGGAGGGGTTTGTTCTCAAATGCTGTGTTGGTTTAAGGTGAGTCTCAGGTTTTTTCCCTTGGGGCAGCGTGACCCTGTGCAGGGTTTCATGAAGGTGATGGCAACCTGCAACTCCAGAGAGCAGAAAAACTTGCTTGGCTCCCCAAAATGGGGTCATGGTCTCTCCCTTCTGGTGGGTCGCATAGTTTGGATAGTCAGTGTTGGCAGGACAAGTGGGGGGGGGG
>Ga0065711_1051823_pt1 | contig 10219 bp, 7 predicted proteins | sample Hoacrofraction12_FD_59098 | JGI IMG/M metagenome (GOLD analysis project Ga0065711, IMG submission 59098) | Hoatzin crop microbial communities from Cojedes, Venezuela - Epithelial fraction 12 v2 (version 2) | ecosystem: Host-associated > Birds > Digestive system > Esophagus > Crop | place...
CTCTGGAGATATTCAAGACCCGCCTGGACAAGGTCCTGTGCAGCCTGCTGTAGGTGACCCTGCTTCGGCAGGAGGGTGGGACTAGATGACCCACAGAGGTCCCTTCCAACCCCTAACATTCTGTGATTCTGTGACTATTAGTCACATTTGTAATAGTTTTAAAGTTTGCTCATAGCTATGTGTAAGCCAGAAGCAGGGTTTAGAGAAGCATTACTGAGAAAACCCTAAGTATATCGGCATGGCTAAGACGACTATAATTTCATTATTGGGCAAACAAGCCTCCAACTATGTTATTTTGTGTTGTCAACTAATTTGTCTGTTTATAGAGTTCGAAAAACTTGACTAAAATAGCAAAATGCATTTTACCAGTTGACCATGCTTCTGCATATCTAAAAATAAAGCCCCAAAGACTTTCGTTGATAGATTATCTTGGTCTTCACCACAGTAAGCCAGCCTCTTTCTCCTTCTAACGTTAAAAGGTGTACCGAGCTCAAAATTACAGTAATAATTTTCATCTACCAAACATCTATACATGGAGTACATCTTGTACCTTCATAATACAATGACTTGATTACACAGTTCATCTAGCAAAATTCACTTGAGATTCAGCTGGCCATACTAAAGAAACTAACCCAATTTACACGTGTTTTCAGTCATGCTTGGATAGCCACTGCATTAGCATGAAATTCACTCCTAAATTCAAGCAAGCCCACCACTACCCAGTTATCAAGGCACCTGTTAACCTTCTTCTCTTCTGCTACATAGGAAGCAAGTGGTGGCCAGCTGAGGCCATACTGGCCATTCAGGAGGAAAAGAAAAATATATCATACTGAAAAATCCCAGTCAGATGCAGGTATAGTGTTTTAGACTGTTACCCACACAGCTTTCCCAGAATGACTCCCAGGCCTAGGTTATGGGTTCTACAAGCAGACAGGTGACAGGAGTCAGGATCCACAGGCTACAGAGCCTCATTGCCATTGTTTGATAACAACAAATCAAAGTCTTTAGTGTAGGGTTTTGTTCGCAACTGTTGCTTGGTAATCTTTCAAAGTTAAAGCAACAGAGAAGAATCACTGCCTTGGCACACACAGTCTTGGTACAAAATGTGTACTGTACAAGACTACCACATCCACCTCTGTGTGGGCACCAATCAGGCATCGCTGGCATGATGTGCAGAAGTTCACCAAATACACCTACACAACTGTTTCATCTTGGGCAGAACCCCTGTAGGGCCAAAGAATAGACTGGGTCTGGATCTGTTCTTTACTCATCACCGCTCCTGCAATAGGGTACACTTTGCAGTTTATGAATAGAAACACACTCCACATTGACAGCGTACTCCCATATACACTTTAAAATTATTTTTGTAAACATCTACTTAAAAAGACTGTTCCCAGAGGCAGACTAACACACTGTGGCACAGATCTCACGGAACATTCCCCAGACAAGTGCTCACTGACATTTAGGTGGACAAACTGATCTTTATAAGCAACCTCCTTTAAACCTAATAGAGAAAGCAAATCAAAGTCCCTCCTCATGTTGTAACACAATTGTTTAATGACATTCAGAAAATTAGCAGACTAACATTGTGACAGAAATTAAAAAACTATTTTAAAGCTGTAGTTACAATTTGGCATTAAATGAAAATAAGCACTTGTAGCAGAGTGTAAGTTTAGTGCAGCTGTACCCTATGGATTCTTCTTGTTTCCATGGCCAAAGGAAAATAGTAAGTTAAAACTTTGACCAGCAATAAAAACAAAGTGTCTACTAATAAGTCCAGGAAACACCTGCTCAGTGGCTGAAAGACCCTGTTTTATTACCCGTCTCTTGCCTTAAGAGTATGAAACATTCCTAGCTATAATTCACGTACCAAATGATATGTTGTATGAAAGAGTCTCAGAACTACAGCCTTACTGTACCAGGGAAATAATGCATGCTTCACATATTTCAGCAACCCTATCATATGGCACATCATGAAAGGAAAAATAGCTCCATGAAAATACTCTTACCCAAGGCAAAATATTCAATGAGCTAGGAATCACAAAGTTATGAAGTTTTCCACTGGAGAGACTCCAAGTCCCACGTTCTTTTTACTTTTCTTTCAGGGAAAAAAAAAAAGATCACCGACTTACTTTATATAAAATAATATCCTTAATATGGTATGTTTATGTATTTTTATGTACTATTTAAATTTTTTTATGCTGTCAATGATAGATTAAGTCCAACCATTACAAATTTCACATACCATATTTTCTTACAGGTTTCACGGTTTCTTTGTCTGCTGGAGTCACAGGCAGGTAGACCTAAGTGAAGAGGGGAGCCAAACCCGTGGTGCCACTGAGTACTACAGCTAAGAATTATCAACTTCATCGCTAGTGCAGCGCAATCCACAAGTACCCCACGTCCCACTGGACACAAACCATCACTTCACTATTTTTACAGCAGAAGTCTGCAGTACCACAACAGGAAGAGAACAAAAGCAGAGGGCACTGCAAAATGCTTTGTACCCCTGAAAGAGAAGGAAATAGTTTCAAACAGCTTAAAGCATCAAATGCACCCAGCAATGATAAATAAACCATCAATAGTGGTTTGTCTTGTGAAATAAGTCCTTCCTGACCCAAGCTGGACAGACAGTTCATTTGAATATATGAGCAGGACAGAGCAGCCAGATAACTCAGATAATTAGGAGACCAGTTTGCATCATGCCCCTGTAGCAATGGCCAAATACAAGCAAGCTTCAGCAACAGGAGCAAAACCACTGGAAGCCAAATTGCACATTACAGAGGAAACAATACTTTTCTCAGCCTCAAAGGTGATATCCATAGAATGCAAATGTAATATAAGCAAAAATCAGCTCAAGTCTTCCTCAAACCTGCTTACAAAACAATAGCTCAAAGGATAAAGGAGCACAATGGCTTTACAGAGCTGCTGCCCGTCTCCTGGGATCAACCTGTGGAAGGGATTTCACAGCCAGCTTGGGGAAGATCTGGCCATGTACTCTTAACAAGAGCCCACAGACCATCTTGGTAAGTGGAAGTTTTCTTTATGCAAGAAATACATGTTGTTTGTTAAAATGGTAACTCTCCTATGATGTGAAAAGAAATTGAAAATATTCAAGAGAAAACTGCTAATACAGTGAGAAGGGGGAGGCAGAAGATTAATAGCTTTTCTTCCTTGCAATGCCAGTTCTTCAGAGATAAAGTCATTGTCAGCTGTCATTGAATGTAAGTTACATGAAAAGTCTGAATACCAAATGAGACCTCGTTAACAGGAAATCCTAATATTAAAGAAATGAAGACAAAAAGACAAAGGGTCACATTTCTTAGCCAAACGCAGAATTTAAGAGGTACCTGATTTTGAGGAGTTTGATGCCAAGTTTTAAGTAACAGAACTTCTCTGTAAAGATAAAGCCAATTACTTTAAAAAACAATGTTGTAAGTTTAAAGACATAAAAAGAAAATATTTCAAAACCTAATTATTTTATTCCGCTCTATTTATCTTCGGCTGAAACAGACATTTATTTTGCCTACAGAGTATTTAGTTTGCTGTAGACAAAAAATGTGATCAGTATTTTTCCAAAATGAGCCATGTTTATTTGGGTTGGCAACAGGGAGAGCTTTTTTCTGAGTCACATCCATGCCCTGCCACCTGTGGTAAGAAGCTTGTTTTGCAACAGAACAGTGCTAAATTGTGGATGAGTGCTGGTAAATTTAATTAAAACTCACTTCAAAACCAACACATCCTGTAAGCATCTCAGGAAATCTATAGGTTCATCATTAAATTCATTAGCAAGTTTATAAAATCCAAAACCAAAAAATCTGTTCAAATATGCATGAACACACACACAAAAAGCAACCACCCCCAGTAATGCAAATTCTCTTGGACCTCGTGCATTGTGGCAGGGCCCCTGGAGTAAGGCAAACATGAACAACCATCTGTTATTTTTGTCTGCAAAGCAGCGCCTTCCCCCTGATGAATCTTTGATAGCAGCCAAGCAATGGCAGCAACTGCTGTGGCAGGAACTGACAGCCAGCAGCCCCAGCCTCCAGTTCTCTTTTCACTCATCCTGCAAGTTAAATGGCTGCTTCAAACCCAGGAGCGGCTCTTTACATATTAAAACCAAATATGCCTTTTCTGTGCTTTCATTTAAATTACAGCAAATGAAGGGAAGTGTCAGGGAGCAAGTGAAGGGAAAAAAAGAAAGAGAAAGAGTCGGAGAATGAAGAACCCCTCAGGGAGCATTCATGGTGCCAAAGAGATACTCATTTTCAAGCACCATCTGTCAAGAGCTACTTGGAGCTTTTTCTTTCTTTCTCTAGCTTAATACACTCCCCCAGGTTTTACCTTCTCACTTGCTATACCAAGTGGCAAAAAACCTCTAGAGCTCACAGAAAAAAAACCCAACTTTGCCTTCGATTGCTTGAGTGGCAAAACTGTTGCTTTAGGACAGAGTGAAACCAGGGTGAAAGTCAACATTAGGTTCCAGTTAGGCGTGCCTTGGGTGCAGGAGACACTGCCTGCAATTATCGACTTATAGCTTCTTCTAGCACTACTAGAGTGCAAGTTCCAAGACAGCACACAAATCTGAGATCTGCCCTGAAAGCTGCAAAATGAAGGAAATAAAGTTAGCTGGTTCTGCACCACTGTAACACTGACACCTTTTCCATTTTATTTAAATCTATACATTATCTGACTTTTCGCTTACAGCAATTTAGCAATAGAGAGTTCAACAGGAGGATGGTTCATAGCTTATAAGCAAGAAATATGACCTCACACCTTCTCAGGACGAATTAATGTAGAAAATTCACAGAAGAATGCAAATATGGCATATAAATACTAGTAAGTCCTTAATGTAAATATCTAAATTATCGCTGAAAACTATGTGGAGAGTGTAATAATCATGAGAGATCACAAGTGCTTGGCCCTAAGGATATTTATCAACATATTTATCAGCAACAATGGGGACAGCAAGTCCAGCATGGTTCTAAACCAGGAAATTCAGTATTGCCAGAAGGTCTGGCTAGGAAGACAGAAAGTGTGTTTTGCCAAAAATTCTGAGCCTTTTTCACTTGATTTTTTCAGTCTTTGGCCAACTCCAGGATCTTTTGAAGTTTTTATACAGGCAGAAGAGAAACAGGGATGGACAGACCCATCTGTGGATGACCCATAGACAAGCAACTGAAGAGTTTTCCACCAACGTGTATTACACAGCAATTCTGGACTCAAATTCACATTCCTTGTCCTTAATGCCAGGCAACATCTTCAGTGAGATGCTACAGTTCAAAACCATAAATCCACATCAAGATAAAACATTTCCAAGACTGATCTTAAAAACAACATTGTGGTTCAATTTGTCAGCTTACATTTCAGCTTTTAAAATGCAATTTTTTTTTTTGCACTTTTACTCTGAAATAGTAGAATTGGAAAGACTATGCTTACCTGAAAAGTTCATAGATTCAGCCTTTTTAAGCAAATCTGAAGAAAAATATCTAAGCATAGATTTTTACCATAAAATAAGTCAGCGCAGTTGGTAATAACAAGCATCAAACTTGACCTTTCAGAGGTAAGGGTGAACTTCAGCTACCAACCATTTTGTCATTTCTTATTTAACCCATTCATTTTCTCAGACTTCTGGCCCTTTCACAACATTACTATTCATTTCACAAGGAATTTATTCCTCCTGTAACATTGTTGTATACAGTGGCAACTCCAAGATATGAGACAACTCTCTACTTTGCCCTATTATTCACCTTATAATTTTCTTTGTTCAGTGAACCAGAACAGCCTGTGGGAATATATCAGGACACCGGGTCAGAAAGATGCTGAACAAAATACTGAAACACCCAAAGAGTTTTAAGCATCAGAATACTCTTGCCGACTTCAGTGAGATCATTCAAATGCATGGAGATGTGCATGTGCTATGCTGGGGCCCACAAGTGATTCCCAAAGCACTGCTAGATTCATAAACAACTTTCCTCTAGAGCAAACTATAGGAAGCAGACAACATGATTATTTCCAAAGCAAATGTTTCTAAGCAACTCTGAAGGTAAAAACACAGTAAACTCTTATACCTATTGGGAAACAAAAGAAATCTTCAAATATTTTTAACAGCAGTCTACTTGCCTAGTCAGGAGCTTGAAGCACTGGGGGAAATAGTCAAAGTGTACAATACCCATGTCACAGTTAAGCAAACAGAATGATGTGAAAAGCGATTTTGGAAGTCAAAGACAGCACTCACAGCACTCACCACTTCTGTTCTTCCCCCCAGTCAACAAATACGTTTGTATTTTGTATTTAAAAACAGAGAATTAATCCGATCATTATTAAGCTTGTTTTATTCACACACCCTCCTTTCTTAATAGGTTTCTTTAGTTGTAACTAACATTCCTCAAACCAGTTTTCTCATCCTTTCTTTGATACAATTCTCCTGTGCTTCCTATACGCTCTCTTTTGGGCTGTCTTGTTGTTGTCGAGTCCTCTCCCCCCATCCCATTTTCCGTATTTTAATGTGCTAGCTTTACCTCACTCTGTATAAAACCTGGCCCAACCTTCACCTCTTCTTGCTTTAGCTTGACAGTGGATTCTTTCCCTGCAAGGCTTGTGACTGACGCTGTAGCATTGCCAGTTTTATTCTGCAGTCTCTAGACTGCTGCTTAAAACAAACAAAAAAACCCACTTAGTGCTACCTGACAGAGTAAGAAAAGAAGCAACCCAGATCAGTGGAATTATTGTTCAAGTAGAACCAGCTGAGCAGCAAACACCAGGAATCTAGTTCTTCTTCCACCCAACCACTGTTTTCAGTAAACAGTATTTCATTTGAAAGCCTGCAGAATTACTCCTGATTTACTCTAGTTTAAAATGATGACATCTACTCTAACATATTCTTTCCCCTAAAGTCAAAGCCAAGGATTCTAAATTACGGTTAGTGTTCTGGAAGAAACAAGCACTCTGGAGAAGCTTTATAATACAGGAATTCAAAGAAAGATTGAAATCATTATGAATGTTTCACATCCAATATTTCTCAGTCCTGACTCCATCCAGGGCCAAACCTTAGCAAAACCTACTAATTTTACAGACTGGTTTAATTTTTAAAAGTATTTACCATCACTAACATCTCAAATGAATTCATATAAACATATATTCAGACACCATGTGTACCTGTGTATATCTGAATATATAACACACATTATAGAGAGACATCTTCCGTACAGAGCAGCAAGCTAGACAATAGAGATACCATCCAATCACATACTTCTACAGTGGCTCGAAGTGCTTTAGAGGTAGTACCTCACAGCATGTTAGTGATTACTTCCTAATACCTCATCTTTCCCAGGTACACAACTGTTTCTCTTTCCTCTTTAAAAAAAAAGAGAAAAATGAGAATTAGAACAGGGACAAGGCAAAACCTTTATCACTACCACCATCAGATATTGGACCATCAGATTCTGCAGCTTCAGAAAGACTGTATGCAATCTGTGCTTGTTTTTGGATACATAGAAGAAAACAGTCTGAAAGAGATTGGAAACCATTAAGTTGAGAACCAAGCTGAAGAAGCAGACTGATACCATCTGTAATCACTAGAACAGGTTCTTCTTTCAACGTATTTATTTTGCCCCTAAGCTCATGTCCTGGGTTCGGCCAGGACAGGGTTAATTTTCACCGGAATCCAGGAAGGGGCACAGCCGGTCGGGCTGCCCCCACCTGGCCAAACAGAGCCGGGTATTCCATACCATGTGCCTCATGCTGGGTTCCGGTGGCGGGGAGCGGGGCAGCGGGAACTCACTCGCGGCTCGGGAGCTCGAGGTGGCGGTCGTGGAGGGTGGCTCTCTGGGTTGTGCGGTTTGTGTTGTGTTTTCTCCTTATCTGTACCGTTGTTGTTACTGTTTCCTTTGTTTGCTGTTCTGTTAAACTGCCCTTATCCCGACCCACCAGTTTCTACCTGTTTTCTTCTCTTTCTCCTCCGCACCGCGGCGGGGGGGGGGACGGCCGTGTGGGGCTTTTGTTGCTGGTCGCAGCCAAACCAGAACAGCTCAGAGTCCTAATTTTTAGGGGATATTCATTTTGTTTTCATTGCGTCATGCTAAAATACATCTTACACAAGTGCTATTTACAAAAAGCGTCAAGGTTTAGCTCTGTGGAGATGTCACCTCAGTGCTGGGATCTGGAGTTAGATATGACATGCTGTGTGTCTGCACCCACCTTCTTAGCTGTTCTGTCTGCTTCCACCTGCTTTGCCTCATCTTAGTGAGTTCGCTGCTGTGTTTGTACAGCCCGTAGCCCGACAGTGTCCTATGGTTGGTTGGGAATCCAAGTACTACCCATTAGTGCTAAAATAACAGTTACCAAAAGTTCAGATGGTAGCAGATTTCTCAAGAACTTAAAATAATAATCAAGAACATAATAAAGCGATCATAAATAATCACAGTACAATTGCCTACCCTGGCAACTGGTAAACCCTTGCAAGGACTTCCATAGCCATCTGCAAAATCCCCATACTGGTAGGACTGCTTCATTTACAAGACATTATTTACAACAGCAAATAATTCAGAGGAATTATGAACACATTTTTACACATGTACTGTATCACATTTCACTAGCATACTTAGGTCAAAAAGATCTCAAGCAATATACGTTGCTTATTGCCAAAATATACTGCATGAACCAGGAAACCTTTCATCTTGTGTAGTTTTGCAAATGTAAATTTGTTTGCATCGCATCAAACTCCATAAATGACAGCATTTAAAAAAAGGGAGTACAGTTTGGTATGCTTTACCGCTTCATTCTTTCTATTAAATCGTTTTATTTTCTCCAAAAGGTACACATGTTGTGGCATAAGGAGCAAAACTGTTGACAGATGGCATTAAAACACCACGGTCCCATAATTGAGGCTTATATTCAAACATCCCTGCCAGTTTGGAATCTAATTGCCAATAAAACAATACCGTGATATTGCCGCATCCAATACTATCATGTTTTGCTCAAGTAATTCTTGAGTCCACTAGTAAATTCTGTTCTCCCAGGGCAAAACATTGTCTCTATTCCATTCTGACACAGGACTATAAATCCATGTACAATACTTGTGCTTTGCATGAGAACTCGCCTCTCATCCCCAAAGTGCTCTCAGAGTTACTGCCAGTGCCAGTATGAAAATGCTAGAGATTTTTTGTCTGTTTGGTTGCAGCACCCATGTGTTTTAGCCACCTCTTATTAAAATGCGAAATGGTACAACTGACACAATAAACATTGTTTTTATAAAAGATCCAAGTGAACCAGGAATAAAATATGCAAGCTTTGCCGTATTAATTCTGCCTACAGTCCATGAATTCAGATGACTTCAGCAGTCAAAGCCATCTACTTCTGATTTATCAGACAACAATCATGACAAAATAAAGCAGAGGAAGTGGGATGCTAATTCTCATTCTATCTGTGGCTGGTTTTAACTAGAGGTACGCACATCTGAGAGATAAAAACAACCTTGTTTCAAAGATAGCATAGACTATGGTCAATTGTTGCACTGTTACTGCAGGCTGCGTTGAATTCCCCTTACTCAGCACAGTCATTCCTAAAAATCCTTGAGGATTTCCTGGAAACTCGTAGGCTGATGCTGGAAGCCTTCATACAAAAACATTTATTTTATTTACTACCATGAGACTTTTCCTCACATCAATTTCACTGATAAACTCAAGCATTAGTAAGTGCTTAGAGGACTAGGTCCTATGTGAGTGTGTCCAAGTGTGTGTATATTTATATATGTGTTTATTACCTAAATGTGTGAACGTAGACTAACATTCAGACATCCAAGCTTACTGCAGAAATTCAGTATGTATACACACACATACATACATATTTAAAACCTTTTTTTTTTTTTTTACCCGCTACTCAGATATAGTCACCTCACAGCTGGACTGCAGTAGTTATTTTAAAGCAGACAGACAACACCATAACTCAAGCCATTTGGGTGAGCAAGCAGAGTAAACAACAATGAACAGTTGCTGGAGAAACATGACAGGCTGCTGTAGAAGTGGTTGAGTAATTGTGGATAGTTTTTCAACAAGTTTACATACATTTACATTTACATACATACATTACAAGGCTGCGAGGGGACCTTATAAATGCCTACAAATATCTGAAGGGTGGGTGTCAGGAGGATGGGGCCAAGCTCTTTTCAGTGGTGCCCAGTGACAGGACAAGGGGTAATGGGCACAAACTGAGGCACAGG
>Ga0065711_1051824_pt1 | contig 10219 bp, 4 predicted proteins | sample Hoacrofraction12_FD_59098 | JGI IMG/M metagenome (GOLD analysis project Ga0065711, IMG submission 59098) | Hoatzin crop microbial communities from Cojedes, Venezuela - Epithelial fraction 12 v2 (version 2) | ecosystem: Host-associated > Birds > Digestive system > Esophagus > Crop | place...
TGAGGGTGACGGAGCACTGGAACAGGCTGCCCAGGGAGGTTGTGGAGTCTCCTTCTCTGGAGATATTCAAGACCCGCCTGGACGCGGTCCTGTGCAGCCTACTGTAGGTGTCCCTGCTTTGGCAGGAGGGTTGGACTAGATGACCCACAGAGGTCCCTTCCAACATTCTGTGATTCTGTAAAGAATAGAGGTGAGTAGAAGCTAATTGATGTTTCAGATTTTAATTGAAAATCTGAATGCAGAAATCCCCTTTCACAAATCCAAGAAGAAACATAATTTGTAATTCAAAAAATATTTTTTTCTTCCAAGAGTATTAACCCAAAGTGAAGGATAGTAAGTCTATACAAATGGAGGAAGGCAGATCATTTTCAGAAGGTTAAAAGGATTCACGTGGAGTTTGCTGAATTGGAAACACATTCTGGAATTAGCTTTTAGTAACCCAGGCTCTTCACAACCCACCTTGCTGCTCCACATCTGTCACTAGCGAATGTATAAAATGAATCCCCTAGTACTGTATTCAGTAAATGTAAATTTTCCTGACTTTACCCAGTTCTGTACTACTCTACCAGTAGTAGAAGACAGTTTTTCTCAGAGCTGTCTGGAATTGGCTGTTATTGTGTTGCTATCGTTTCTTTGAGATTGCAGACCATTTCACATATGACTGACAGACGTATTCCCCCTTGGCTGCAGAAGGGTGTTTCGGATATGCCTGAATCTGTCAGATAGGAACATTCATTAAATAGTAAGAAAGCATATCAAGAACAGACTAACGTGGTAATAATCCTGTCCTTGGAAGAGGCTGCATAGTGGAGTAAGATACTGACCCAGAGTGCTTCTTCACTTACCCTTACATACTCCTCCTCTGAACTTTTTTTTTTATTGGCTTGTCTGCTAGTGTGGTGGACTTTTACTTAACACAGATTTCTACTGTTTCAATTTTGCGAAATCCAAAAGTCATCAGTGTTTGGATAACGCAACCTCACAGTCACCTTATACCGCCCTCTCTGATCTTCTTATATCTCCTGTTAGAAAATCCCTAGTCCTAAACTCTGATACTGGTGTTGCTTCAGATGCCTCATTAACTTCCTTTTATTGCCCATTAAGACTTCCGTCCTCCCTGACATTTCTGCTTTGTGAACCTTTCTGGGCCAGTGCTTGTCCCATGCCAGTTTTTACTCAGTTTACTCCATAATCACATCTTTTTATCTTGCTTACATAATTTTGTGTCCAACTAGCTGCACTATTACTGGCATTTTACAGATAATTTTTTTTGGTGCTTTTTTTCTGTAAGACTAGAATGAACTTGCTGTCCTAATACCTTGCTGATACACAATTGCTTCCACATCTTCCTTGTGAGATCTCTTTAAAATGAGAATCTGCTCTTTCCCGCCAAATAGCACCTTAGGGGAAGTATTATGCTTGTGAAATACTCATGTAATGCTAATAAAACATTGCCATGAGCTGAAACATTGTTAGACTTGTCCTGTCCCCTCCTTCTCTCAACTCACTCATTTATAGTAATATAATACACATCTGACTTGGTGTTTTAACTTGGGCTCCGATGCTGTGAGTTACTCATTAGGGAAACTTTGTTCCAGTGTTAGCTTGCTAGTCAGTGGTAAGTCAAATGACGCAGATCCAATAGCAGGATGAGGGCTTCAGATTGAGCACAAGTATTGTCCTTGTTCTGTCCTGTATGGCTGTACAGATGTGTACATATAAGTAAACGGCTTACAATAAGTAAAAGTGTACTCAGTTGCCTTTCTGTCCTACGTCTGCTAGAGAATCTGTGGCTGTAAAAGCAAAATATATCAAAAAAATATAAAGCAAAATGCACCCTGCTTCATAAAGTGCACTTCACTGGGCGCTTTCCAGTACATTAAGAAAGTAAAATAGGTTCTTGATGTTTTCACAATAGAAGTCCGTGAAATTATCAGTTTTTAACTTCTCAAACAGTGTTTTTGTGTCAAGTGGGAAGGCTGGAGGAGGGTTCTGTCTGGGTCCTGACAAGCGGGCCATCACCATTCTGGATCATGGCAATGAAGTTTCTGATCTTTCGTGTGTTGCATTTTGGAATTACAAACCAAATCATTGCGTCTGCTGTGTCCTACAGCTCACCAAATGTGAATAAAGGCAGGAAGCCAAACAGGCAACATAACTAAAACCTTCATTTTGGCTTCCTGTCAAACTCTGTTTTCTGAAACTAGTTCCGTTGACTTTCGCACTTTTTTTTTTTTAATATAGATGAGCTCATAGCTCATTTCGTAGTGAGAAAATAAACCGAAAGATTGGCATTGTGCTTAGTCACACTTTATCTGCTTCAGAATACATTTTAAATTTTTTTCTTGATAGGTTTATTAGGACTGACAGCCTCCATGGGGATTAAAAGTGACCCTGGTTTTGCTTTCATAGATAGAAGCTCTTGATTTAGGTTAGAAAGTGGTTTTTAAATAGTTGAAGAATCCACTTCAACAGGAAAATAAGGAGTGGCCAGTATGCATGCTTCTGCCACAAGGCATGTGATCACTTGGAAAGAAATGAGCTCATCTGGATGTTCAAAAGCCAAAAATGGAAGAATCTAGCAGCTGTTGTCTTTAAAGCCAACGTGATAATGAATCACCAATGCAAAGATTTTTTTTCTGCTTGAGTTCCTATCTTTTGCTTTTTTGGTTTCTGAGCTACTGCTGCAAGAGAAAAAAATACACAAAATCAGATCTATTGAAGTGTTTTAATCAATTATTTACCTAAAAAAATTGTGGCTTAGTTGATATTGTTAGGAAACGTGCACGTTCTTGCTTGCCGTGAGGAATAGCTCCCACTGGTCCACCCACTGCCCCTTTCTGATCATTCAGCAAATAGCAAGGCTGTGTGTCGCTTTACCCAAGTGCTTTGTCTGAAAAAGCGCGGACAAAAATCTGGCAGATTTTTCTGGAGGAAGTTGCGTTCTCTTTATATCTCTGTTGGCTGTTGTGTGCTGTATTAGTCTAAACAATCCAGCTAGGTGAATTCATGTGTGTGTTGCACATGGGTCGGTTTTGCTGCTGTGTCTGCCATTGTGCTGTGTTTTGAAGAGCTTCAGGTACCTCAGTCTCAACAGTGAATCTTGTGCTGATGGGTTTTCTTTATGCTCTTGCTGGAGTTTCCCTAAACCATATGAGATTTCACATACATTTTGCAGTTCTGAGTGAAGCATGTTCTTATAATAAGTTTTAGTCTGTATTCTTATTCACACACAGAGAATGTTTTTAATTTAAAAATCCCCTGGCTTTGTGAGAATCGCAAGAGCAATCATCATCAATATTGATCTTGTTTGACAGCCTCTTTGTCCTACAGCTGGAGTAAACAGCAACATAAATCCCACTCAGAAGCTTTTATTCAGTTAAAGAATGCAGCTTCAGAATGAATTGCATCCTATTCTCCTGTTACTTAAACAAATCAGGAATTAATTGTCTTGGGCAGAGAAAAGCCTATTTAATAAAAGGAGATCACTTATAGCCTTTTTAGGAGTTTCTAAAATGAAATCAAAGGATAAGGTGTTTCAGAATGTATGCATGATAAGAAGGAGAGCAAGCTGTGCAAAGTGCTCTTATGTAGCACCTTTAATTTGTGAGAAGGTAGATACTTCAGAAGATATGAGAAAATCTTGCAAGTAGATTGACTTGTAAATTTAAAAACTACCCAGCATATTACAGATGGTAAAATAATAAACCATAATTATTTATCATTTTGATTGTGTTTTTAGTAAAATTTTAATCAAACTGGTGGTGTTATTGAAAAAAAAAGTAGTATTATGGTTGAATTCTGGAAGTAGAGGTCAGCTTGTGTTGCAGTATTACAATTTAAAATAATAAGCAGTGGTCGTCTGTGCTTTTGGCAAAGTTTTGGAGTGCCAATCCAAATCTAAAATGTGCCCACATTGTTCATGTTAGCATCCCTACACATGGTAGAAAACAAGCGCTTCGAAGATGTATGTCTTTCTGTTTATAATGTGCTGTGTGCCGATCTAAACAATGTTATTTCCTCCTAAGCGACTTGCTTTTAAAGTCAACTTTATTCTGATCTTATTTATCAAATTCCAAAGATTGAATGTTCTGGTTACAGTACAACTGAACATTTGACTGGTTTCATTTTCTAGGTTTAGCACATACGCAGAATAAACTTTGTACTCATCATCATTGGGATGCTGATGTGCTGTACCAGTCCTGGCCCAAAGTAGACCCAGAGTACCTTCAGCCGTCGGATGTTGTGGAGATGTCTGTTCTGGTAAGAGCACTTCTTTTATTTTCAGTGGTGGCCAACTAATGCGTTACGAGCTCAGAGGATGGCAAAATTTCTGCTCTTGTGGAAGTCAGTTGCCTTCTTATGTGGCTCAGTGAAAGGTCAGACAGAATCGAAGCTGCAATTACTGTTGTGCTGAGAAATTAAAATGGTTTCCTAAACAAAAAAAGGAGCAAGTCTGGAAGGGAGATGATCTAAATATAAATCTATTTGAGTGACTACATATTAGTACCTGTGGAGATTTGACCAATGAACAGCTGTGGGCAAGGACAGTACAGTCAAAACTGCGATCAAAATACAGGTCCTTCCAGACTTTTTTGCCTGACAGTGCATTTATCAACTTGGCCCTCTACAAAAATGTATAATTAGGTGACATTTCTTGTGGTACCTGTAGTGCTGTGGTTGCCTAATACCTTATCGTAAGCTGGGTGAAGTTGCTGTGATTTTTGCCAAGCGATGTTTCCCCTCTGCCTTGGGCTGAACGGCTGGCACGTTTCAGCAGAGCATATTTGCAGGAATGGGGTTGAGGAGAAACAGGTAGCTCTGCTAACATTAGAACTGTGTTCCAGTGTCTCTTTGAGCTCGAACACCTTTGTGGTCTAGGGAAAGAGCTGGCAGTTCAGTAGAACAGTGAACAGAAAACGACATTTAGTTAACATGTAGTTTTCCGCCACGTGTGTGTGCACGTGCACAGTGTAGTTTACTCTTCTTTCCTACATCTATAGTTAACTGGTCTGTATTCAGCATGCTCCCAGGCATCACCAAGCTTTGTCGTTCGATAGTGCGCCGTAGCAGCAAGTGCCACTGCAGGCCATGGAGGGACTGCCTGGAGCCAAGTGCATGGGATCCATGAGCAGAGTCTCAGCTCCTCCATCGACCGACTCCTGGGCAACCTGCCTTCAAGTTCTTCATGCTCAGGCGTTACGATAGTCTGTAATTACGTAGTTGCATACTATCAGTTCTGCAGGACTCCTGCCTTTTTCACTGTGCACCAGACAATAACCGTTAATACACCATGCAGACATTCTAAACTTAAATGTTTTAAATGAAACTAAATGTTTCAACTTAAACACTTTTTGTCTTTCTGGACATTGAATGAAATGGAGCCTCTAGAAGAAATGTCATTTGGTCATGTAAAACTGCACATTCTCTGCGTGCGTGTGTGTAAGAGAAATAGAAGCAATGCATTTTATCTGTATTTTATTCCGTTAGCTCCTTTGGGTAGAAGGAGTAAGGCAGTTGGGTTATTTTTGTTCAGCTGGGTTTTCTGAGGAGGAAGGAAATTGGTTGGATTTAGGGAAACTTGTGTTGCTGTAGATTTTCTTAATCCAAGTATCTTTGCAAATAATTTCCTATCTTGCCATATCGATCAGTCAGTCCACTTGAACAGAATGAGAAATGCTGCTAAAATACTGATTTTTTTCACGTTCAACACACGTCCTTAGCAGAGGCCACAGAGTATGTGTTTCTGGAGGAAATTTCCAACTGACATCTTTTCTCAAACCAAGGAGGAGGACTGAAGTGCCAGCTGGGGTTAATAGCAGACTTAGCCTAATATTCACTGTGGGCTCATTGCTTGCTTTCTTGCTTGAAGTGATAAGCATTTATTTATACTAGTAAAAAGGTCATATATCACAAAAATCTTTGCTGAGGTATAATCACGTTGCTCAAGCTTAAAATAACACTTCACCTTCAAGCACAGCTAGGAAACATCTTAAATCCCAGTGTTCAATTTATAAGGAAGTCATGAATGAGAAATTGTGTAATTATAGGAACTTCTTTGCAATTGTGGTTAAAGCAAACATTATTAAATATATCTTTAAAATAACAACTTCAGCAATGTGGGGAAAACTCTGAACTCAATGGTTTTAAGACTATATGACTGAACATGAAAGCGCCTAAACACTTCACTGACATTTTTCTGCTGACATTAAAACTTCCTTCTCAAAAAAGGAAACCAGAAAAACAAAAATAAATTTTGCTTTAAAAACCATTATGAAAATTATTTTTGTTTCTTTTGCTGGTTGACTTTGTCAAAGTCATAGCCCTGTGTAGAAATCTTGGAAGAAGAGAAAAAGCAACCACCATGTTCTCAGTCACATATGATGTATGCAAACACCTTGCTTAGTTCTGAGAAAGTGAGTGACTGGAAGACCAGAGAGACAAGTTCTTTGTTTGAACTAGGAAGAATTCTTAAAAATAGTGCCTGGGGGGTGTGCCTGGCTTTCTACTGCAAGAGTAAGGCAAAAAGGAAAAAAACGGAGGAGCAGGGAGAAATCACCATAAATGTGAACATTTTAGACTCTTGTGGACACTGTAGGTTTTTGTGTGGCTGTGAAAATAAATTGCCCTCATTAAACCAAGAAACACTCGACATAGGGAGGAATTGGTTAGTTGCAAAGAGGCAGTGTCTCTTCACAAGGCTGCACAGTCAAACCGAGTCTTTGGGCCACAACCCTATTCTTCTCAAGACATCAAACTGCCTCAGGCTGCCAGGGATTTGCCTGCGGAGACATTATGGGTTTATTTCTCTTGACACAAAATACTTCATTATTTCCTGTCTGTGCTGGAGTTATGTCTTTCCATATTTAACCCAAAGCAGCAAAAGCACCCAACTCGCTGCCTCCTCTGCTGATACAATACAGATTGGCTGCAAGAAAGACATTTAAATTCACTAGCTATGCATGGTATCTGTTATTCTAAATCTTATTGTGATGTTGAATATTGTTAATCGTACCATGTATTGTTAATGCTGTGAATAATCTGACCTGAATGGAGTGTGCATTTCATCCTATGAGCACGCTTCTGACTAGCATTCCTCACATTTTCTAGGTGGTGCAGAACTGTTAGTAGCTGTGGTCTTACAACTGGTGTTTTTTCTAAAATTAAAATAAAAAAAAAGAAGTTGGTGTAATTTTTCTTGCTTTGGCATATGAGGAAGGCCTAAAAGTGCACAGATATTTATTTTCCTTTTTGCTTCTCAGAAGGAATATGCATCACTGGTAAAAAAAAAAAATATTTGAGTTGAACTCAAAATTCCTCTCTGCAGCCTCCAGGTGCTTATTTTTCAGTCTTCTGTGATTTAATTTCATCCTTCATAACCTCTCTAGTTCCCTCTAGCTCCCTCTAGATCCAAAATAGTCTAAAATGTCAAATGTTTAAAAAAAGAAGGGGGGGGGGCGGAGAAAAGAAAAATTAACAGTTTCCTTCCTCAGGGGAAGAAAGGACCCAGGCCTCGTTCATTTCTCCTCTTGTAATTTACCATGGTTTTTCAGAGAAACAAGGCTGCCAGCACCCAAGTTTCTTGTGTGGCACTTTTACCTGGAGCTGCCAAGGGTTATGCTGGTCTAGTGAGATACAGAGAGAACGACAGAGGCATAGCAGGTGTTTGTCCTGCTGAGAATCTAACCCCTCGACTAAAAGAATATGCGAATAGGATGCTTGTTACGTGCAGCGGGTGATTAAATCTGCAGATGCGTATTTGAAGAACGGCGTTGACACGTTTGACTTCGCATCACGATACCTGCGATGTAATGAAAGCCATGCCGCAAGCACGCGCTGAAGTTGTAACCAATCTGCTGCTCAGTAGGATTGTCGGGCTCAACTCGCAGCGCAGTGTGGGAAGATGAGGAGAGATGCTGTGGGAAGGTACACAGTGTCAGGTCGCCCAGGCTTCTCGACCTTTCTAGGAAAACACAACTGCTAGCAGTCATTTATTTACCAAGTTGATTTAGACCGCTTGGCTTTTCTGTTGAGAACAGCACCAGATAGGCTAGCTGCGGCAAGTTTCCCCCTGCCAACATCCATCCACTGGGACGTATGAATTTGCATTTTGGAGGACAGTGAATGACATTTTAACTAAGCAGGCATAGCTTTGAACTGCAGACTGTGTGTCCTAGCAGCAAGCTGACAAGCTGGCTTTATATACTCACTAAAACTGTGTCCATTTGGATTTTACTGTTTTCTTTTTCCTGTGGAATGCTGTTCTTCTCTGAAGTGCCCTGTCAAGAACAACTGCTTGTATTTATTTTTCACAGAAGCTTTAAAAATGAACTTTTCTGTGTTTTTCAAGGGATTTACTTTGCACAAGGTGCTAAAGGCAAAGTTTTAACATAGCCGGCCTTTTATCGTACCACGTTATGGATGTGTGTAAGAATAGTTAAAAGCCTACCTACATTATAACTGCAAATTAATGTCAAGTCTAGTGAAAAAAAACAGAAATTACTCATCCCAGCTGTATTTGAGACTTCCTCTTGTTCCTTAAAAATATTTACCAACTTCCTCTCTCAGAGAATTGCACAGATTATTTTTGTTTTCAATAAAATAGAAACTGGCTAAGTGAAGTAGGTCTCTGTCATTCATGCTATGTTGCATACGTGTATCCTGGATACAGTACCTGCAGCAGATTTTCATGCAAGTAATCTGATTGAACTGCATTTAAAAATTCAAATTATTTCATTTGTGAAAATGTGGGATTGATATTCTTTTCATTAATCTGCTGAAAGTACTCCATATAAATCTAAAACTTTTATAACAATGAACTTTATGCCAGTTCTAGAAAGGTACTCAGTAAGGCTTTGTAGTCTCTGTCTATCTACTCTTACTGGATGACAGAAAATATTTATAAGACTGTTTTATAAATTAAGGTGATTCCCACTGAAGGCCTCAGTTTTACTTACGTGATTCTGCCCTGCTGATGCAAAACCAGCGTGGAAGGTGCTCTGAAAAGCAGCCACCCACAGGAAAGTATTACCTTATGAGTGGCTGTCGTCTTGTGGTCAGTGTTGGCTTAGTGAGTCATGCGTTTAGTACGAATGCAACATATAATGAGTTAAAGCCTATTTTTCTAAAAATGAGCGATGATGAATCCTGCAGACATCTTTTCAGCCACAAATGTTTTTATTTTAATAAATCTTGCATTTGAATCTCTGTAAGGAACCATTTAGCTGTAACGAATCCAAATTACAGCGCAGAAGTATGTACAAACCAAGATGCCCACCATTATATTCACTCTCATTATTCAGCTGGTGTAACTATCATGTTTTTAAACTTAAAAGATTGCCACATTGCATAATCACATGCTGCTTACTAACTTCAAAACTAAGACTTCCTATGGCCACTTCTTCAATTTTCCTGGAGCATTGTGAGTCAGTTTCATTCTCTTATTTTATGGTAGATGGACAGGACGCATGGAGAGTTCTGTCCTCTACTTAGAAAGTTTGGTGTTGCAGAAAAGAGAGTTTGATCCACTTTACCCCCTTCCCCATGTAATGAGATGGATTGGATTCAGGAAATGAAATTGTATAAATCAGTCTAGTAACTTCTGTTTTTTCTTGTTTTCATGTCTCTCTCTTTTCAGATCAATAACAAAGCTTGCGGCAAAGTTTTTGTGCCTCAGCAAGCAGCCCGCAATTCTGAAGAAGTCCATGAGCTAGTTCTTCAGAGTGAACTTGGAGTCAAGCATCTCCAGGGAAGAACCATAAAAAAGGCCATTCTGTCTCCCAGAACTGCCCTTATCAACTTCTTAGTGCAAGAATAGCAAAGGTTCTGCTGGGCTGTAAAAGGGAACCAGAATCTTTTGAGATGAAACCAATTAAAAAATACCAGTTATGGTTATTTAAATCTTATGTAATGGTGGGGGAGAAAAGTTATTAAAATCAGGTTGCTGCCAAATCTTCGTTTCAACATGAAGCAATGCTCAGAATTAAAGTTTCTTGTTGTTTTGGTTTGGCCTGGATAAATGCCAGGTGCCCACCAAAACCACTCTATCACTTTCCCTCTCAACTGGACAGGCGAGAGGAAATATGAAAGAGAGGTGTGGTAGACACACCGGAAGGCTGTGCTGCCATTCAGTGTGACCTGGATAGGCTGGAAAGTTGGGCAGAGAGGAACCTGATGAGGTTCAACAAAGGCAAATGCAGGGTCCTGCACCTGGGGAGGA
>Ga0065711_1012313_pt1 | contig 10218 bp, 7 predicted proteins | sample Hoacrofraction12_FD_59098 | JGI IMG/M metagenome (GOLD analysis project Ga0065711, IMG submission 59098) | Hoatzin crop microbial communities from Cojedes, Venezuela - Epithelial fraction 12 v2 (version 2) | ecosystem: Host-associated > Birds > Digestive system > Esophagus > Crop | place...
CTCCAGCCTGTACTGGTGCGTGGGGTTGTTCCTCCCCAGATGCAGGTCCCTGCACTTGTCCTTGCTGAACTTCATTAGGTTCCTCTCTGACCAACTTTCCAGGTCACGCTGAATGGCAGCACAATGTCTGTCCCCTGCAGAACACACCCTGTTCAGTAAAGAAGCAACAGACTCCCTGGCTGCGATCCGCTGGGTCTGAAACACGGGATGGGACGGGGGCGTCTCAACACGCAACGAACGCTCCCCAGGGTGACATCACCCGTTGGATGGAGACGCTCCCAGCCCAGCCCCGGCCAGGCTGAATGATGAGATGAAACAGGATCGGTGGGAGGTGGCAGAGCTGGCAGCATCACGTGCAGTTCAAAAACGCAAGGCCAAGCTTGCCCAGGTCCCGTTCCTGACACCTTTCCCCCCTCTCTCTTCCAGTGGAGAGGTAAAATGCTGCTGGCTGGAGCTTCTCCAAGCAGGGGAGTGGCTGTGGGCTGGCATCGGCTCCTTCCAGTGCAAATTAAAAACAAAGCCAAGAAACCCCTGGCCCTTTGAGAACAGGCCTTTATTCTGCCACCACCCCGCAGCACACAGTGAGTGGGATGCTGCCGTGACGCTGGCTCTCCCATCCCTGGATTTAAGAAAGGGTCCTGGAAAGGCTCCCAGTCCCCCCATGACTGTGCCCGCCGGACGCCATCCCCCTGCTCGGGGGGATGCCACCTCCTCTGCGAAGATGTGCCTCGGTCTGTATTTGCCGTGGTGGTTCGCTCGGACAGATGATGCGTCCCCAGACAGCAAATGCCAACCTTCACATCAAAAAAATTTGCAACTTTAGGTATAGCATTACAGCTCTGCTCTGCTTCCCTCTTTCCCATGGAAAGTTCAGAGTAACCGTTACACACTGTGTAATGGGACCCGAGCAGAGCACAGCCTGGGATTCTTTCACGGGATGTCAAAGAGGGGTTTTTTTCCTATGAAAATAATAACCTGGCTTGCACTGCTCTAGTCACAAAACCATCCACAGCCATTATTCATACATTTTTGCTTCTGCAAAAGCCTGCCGGGCTACCCACAGTGGAAGCGGCACAGGCAAATCACATCCTCCTCAGGCGTCGGAACAGGTCTCGGGCTGAGACTCTCCGCGGAGGCTGCCTGAGTTTGCGTTTGGTATCTTGGTTAATCAGGCAAACCTGTTTAACCCCTACACATCCCTGTGGAAGCTTCTGGGTTTAGCACAGAACTCTTTCAGTCTTTCTGCCAGCTCACTGATTTCTGTAATGGATGGACTGGGTAACTCCAGCACATCTCATCAGCTCCATTGCTCCTTGCGCAGCTCTAAAGGCAGAGGAGCAAGCAGCCAATTAAAGAACAATTCATTAATGCCAGGGACTCTAAAAGCGGCTCCTCCTTTCGGGCAGCACACACTTTTAGCCTGAAACTCTGCATAGCCGAGCAGTAAAACCCAGCCCTTGCTGTCAGTTCCCTCCCTTTCATAGGGATGAGCTGCACTTGCAAGGTCTCGTCCCTTCCTTCCCTGGAAAAGCTTCCTGCAGGCAGGAGAACAAGAAAAAGGGTGAGGCTGTCACTGAAGTTTGTCAGCGTGATCATAATATCTTATCTACACAAACCATTCAGTTAATTACTCCCAGCACTTTCAAAACCAGCGACCACAGCACAGTGGTTACCTCCTGGCTGCTCCCTGTTCCCAGGCTCCGCGTCGTTCCCTGCTGCGGGAGCAGCTTTGAGGGTGCTGAACCAACACCTTCCAGTGGCTGGAGCGGCCGGCAGGCTCTGCGGGAACATGCGTTGCTCCGGCTGCTTTCCCCCAGCCCCGACTCCGCACTGAGCACCACGACTGCTGCAGACACACACGAGGCACAAACAAGTTCTCTTCTCTTCCAGCACCCACAAAACCTTGACCAGCGGGTTTGCGTCAGCCACTTCCACCTGGCATCAGACTCAGAGTTTCTCCTCTCTTTTTTTGTGAGGAGGCTCTAGATGCTTCGGGGAGCAAGCGGTTGGGACTCAGGTCAACCACCCACACCCATGACTTCCAAAACGCCTTGTGAGGCTGTGAAGGACCTCAGCTCCTGGCAGCGACCGCCCGAGCTGCACAGCGCAGTGCAAAGGTGAAGGAGCTCCGGCAGCACAGAGCCGCTGCTGCTCCCCGGCTCCCCAGGACAGAGGTTTGCTGGGATTGCCTGCAGAGCTGGCTGGTGAGCCAGCAATGAGCTCTCAGGACAGTCCTCAGCTGTAGCTCGGTTGCTGGAGAGCTGACTGAGGACGCTTCTGGTAACTCCTCCAGTACCCAAATAACGGGTAGGAAAACACAGAGCCCGAAAGACAGTAGAACAGGAGAAAACTGTAATCCTTTCAAAGGACAAACTAGGTCTGACAGGAGGACATTATACAACAAAAAAGAAAAAGAAAGACGACAAATTTTATTTACTTGCATGCATCAGGGTGAGAAGGTGCCTCCAAAGGAGAAGGGATCTGATCCTCCTCTGCTGCTTGACAAACAGAGGCCGTTCTCTGTAAGCAGTAAATAAACTGAACTGTAAAATCGCTACGAAACAATCTTAACACAGTCTCTTTTTCAAACATATATGAATTTTGGAGGCTCAGGCAGTCACTACACAAAACCAATCACCCAGGTGATTTTGCTTTTAACAGTCAGACACATAGCCTATCATTTTCAACACGGAAAATTACCCAAACTGATTTTTTTTTTCCTGTTTCACCTTTGGCATCCAAACAACAAGAAAAAAATCTGGTGTTATTGAAACCCATAGAAATCTTTCCATTTACTTCCCCAGAGTATAAATTTTACGTCAGGAATCCCAAAATAGATGGCATGCTTTTGAAAATGTGCAGCCGGAATAAATGAACTCCTCAGCCAGAGATGTTCCGCAGCACCCCTCTGTATTTTTCTGAAAATTGGTATTTTCAACCCTTTTTCCAGCTCTTGCTCTGCTGCTAAAGTGAAACCCTCTGTCCCGTCCCCTCCCCTCCCCTCAATTAGGTACTGATGATAAAACAGACCCTGAGGAGCAGGACTCCCGCTCTGCTCTGTGACACTTCTCTCACGTGGCAAACTCGCCGCGGTGTTCTCCATCCCGCAGCGATGGTTCCTGCGTCCGACGAGCCACGAGGAGACCCACTGTTCCCAGCAACGCCCTCAGCCCCAGAGCACGATTCTCTCTGCCGGGACGCTGTCACTGCTGCGCGGGGTCCTGCCCCATTCACGCTCCCTCCAACGACCCCCGGTGCTCCCAGCGCTGTTTGCCATGGGCAGGAGGAGCGAAGCCACCGCCTCAGGGAGGTTAAAGCAGCGAGGCGGCTGGCCTCGGTGCCCAGAAGCGTTCCCAGACATACTGAGTTTGCTGGTATACAGAAATAGCGTTGAGCATCTGGCTTGCTACGCCTTTGATGACAGAGATGAAAGCACCCAGTGGTTATTACAGAATCACAGAATGTTAGGGGTTGGAAGGGACCTCTGTGGGTCTATCAAAGCAGCCGCTGGTGTAACGTTTCTATTAACACTGGGGAAAAGAGTGAAAACCCACACTCTCTGGGAAACAGCTGCATCTGCTGAAGATGATCATGTCGGCTGGTGATATGCCGTGAAGATATTCTGCCTGCTGGAAATGATCCGGCAAACCAGGGTTTGGAGACTGTGGAGACCAAAAGATCTTCTGATGCCGGGCAGACCTTCGCTGCTGAACCCCCCAAAATTATCATGTGTAGCACTGGCAGAAGCCTCGGTCCCAGGGAAATGGCCGCAAGAAGCCATAGCACGAACAGGTCGGTCCTGGGCAGACCCAGGGGCGAGTGAATCGCAGTGCGGGAATATTCTGAGGAGCCCGGTGTTTTAAGCCGTCCCAATTTCTGATGTCTGGCAAACTTTGGAGACCTGATGGGTTGCTATGTACATGGAGGGAGAACACCTGCTCCCCTTTGGGCACCCCGTGTTCCTCCGTTCCTGCACCGCTGCGGTTTTGGAAGATGTATTTTTCAGCGTTAGAACAGAGATACCAGTAGAGGGGGCAGATGGAGTATTTTTCAGCTGGACTAGCCAGACTTTGCTGTCCCTGCTGTCTAAAGAGACAAAAATCTGAAGAGGGATGCAATGATCTTGGCAGCAAAAACCTTTTCCTTTTCGCTGAAGATATGCACACAACGCGCCGATCCGCAGCGTGCCCTGTGGTGTAAGCATCCGGCAGATTGGTCGTTAAAATAAAGGCATACACACGGAAACAGAAAAACACATCCCACAATCCCTAAATCGCATTAATTTATGTTTAGGTAGTTTGCCTCAGGATAAAAAGAAAAGTCTTCATTCTTTTGGATGATATTTCTATGCAAATCAGAAGATGAATCCCCATGTCTGCTTCCCCAACAGCCATCTCGCAATAAAAAAGCAGCACGGGCTCTCACCCTGCTTAATTCAGTTTAGCTGGCAAGTCTTAGAAAGCTGAGAACATGCCAAAACACCTTCCCGTCTCCACAGATCAGAAGACTTTGACCATCTGTGATCCAGTAGACCTTCTTGTTGTTTGACAGCAGTTCTGGGCACTCCAGAAATAAAAATACATGAAGACCAGACCTCTGGTGCTAGTTATAGAGAGAAAGAGATCCAGGCAGGATTCTTCCTTTCTCAGTAAAAGAATTAAACCACTTCCATCAAGTCTATTCATACTATTATTTAAAAATATTTATGCTATTGGCCCAGAAAGTACTTCCTTAGGAAGCCCAAGGTTTATTTTTATTCGAATGTACTTCCTGTAGTACAAGATGCCCGTCCTACGTGCGAAGCTCTGACAATTCCAAGTTTTCAGGTCAAAACCTTTGTAATAATTCTTCTTACTAGAAATATCAATTGCAGTCTGCAGAATCGTAAATTCTGTCTGGGAAGGTTCACGTGAAGGCAATGCAAAGGTACTTAAGTACCCATACCAGCAGTACAGTCCGTAGGTACGTGTCATACCAGCTACGTCCTACAGAAACATCCTCGTAGCAGAGAAGGAATGGACACTGGGAGACGCCGTGTCTTTGGAAACGCAATCGAAAAACAAGGTTCGTGCTCAAGGAGATGCAGCACAAAGGACAGGGGAAGCACAGAATTGGGTTAGTTTTGGTTATCGCAGCATCCCAAGAATTCCACGTCAAAGTTTTCCTGTTTGTTTGGCTGCTTTTTTCCCCCCCTTTAGGCACTGTCCTCCCCACTGCGTTTGCCCCACATGGTAACAGCAGAGGACTGGCAGAGCAAAACTGTAGCAATTCCACATCTGTCATCTTCACTGAGTTAGTGAAACACGATGGCGATGGAGGAGGTACGGGATCCTCGTGTACTTCTGAGAAGTACTTGCCTTTTTTTGGAGCTGGAAGATTATTTAATGAATGAAACATGATTTTTTTTTACTAGTGAAAGGTGTAAGATTGTGTAGACACTGAGAATCACCATGTAAGCTTTATCTGCCTTAATTACAGATTGTTAACAGGAGTTCTGGTTTGGGACATCATTAATGCATTTTAGTTCAGAAAACCACTAGATTAATGAAGCCCAAATAAGTAGGGCCACAAGGGAGTAAACTTAGGTACGGGTACTCTGGAAGCCACCAGGCAGTGGGCTGCATCAAGAGAAGGGTGGCCAGCAGGGCGAGGGAGGGGATCCTGCCCCTTTACTCCGCTCTCCTGAGACCCACCTGGAGTCTTGCGTCCAGCTCTGGAGTCCCCAACATAAGCAGGACATGGATGTGTTGGGGCGGGTCCCAAGGAGGGCCACGAAGATGATCAGAGGGCTGGAGTACCTCTCCTATGAGGACAGGCTGAGGGAGTTGGGGCTGTTCAGCCTGGAGAAGAGAGGTTTGGTGGTCTTCCTCTCCCAGCCTAGTCGGAGATGCTACATGTTTAAACACTTCCCTAAAAGAAAACCCAAAAATATTCGTGTTAAACCCAAAGTGTTCATATTTTGGGCTGAAAATAGCAAGCAGAATAGCATCTTTGAGACAATTCCACAAAAAGTGTCAGAAACCAAAAGAAACCGCGAGTTTAGATTAAACTTAGAGGAAATGCAGATATTAATGTACAAAAATACACATTTCATCCAGCCGGGGAGTATGACTCAACCTTCACTGGCACAATACAAAGCCAGACTGTAATTATAGCAACAAAAAATACTTGTAGCTAAATAGCAGATTAAATATTCATAGCAGATATCCATTTAACACATTTCTGTTTACACAGCTACAGAACAGGAGGCGAGGCAGAACCCTCGTTTCCCCGTTTGACAGGAATTCAGCGGTGTCCCACGGGAATAAATTTGCTTCCAGGCAGACCGACACTTCTTGGGGAACATCAGCAAGGGCAGTCTCACCTTCCTCTGGTAGGAAGGTCCGTAGTCAACAACATCCATCAGGATAATCATCATCAAACACACAGTCGGAAGATAAAAGCCTACTAAAAAGCTTACTCTAACTTCAACTAAAGAAAGCAAGTAACGACTGTTGAACAAGCTCTCACAGGAAGGTCAGGCATGAAATCTATAACATTTTCTATACTTACCAACCAAGGCAGAGAAGTTGAACACGGCCATTATTTATTTGTATACCTGTCACAAGCATCGATAAAGTTATATACACATATACACAAACTCCTTGACATCCTTCTACAGGCAATATTTTCTAAGAATGAAAAAAAAAAATCTAGAAAAGCTACCTAGAATATCCCACTTTACCTGTAGTAAAGGTGTCAACTGCAAAATTAATGCTTGCTCATACAAGAAGTTCAATTCAGCACAGCTGAAAAAAGATAATTGTGAAGTCTGCATGTAATCATGAAGGTGCCTTGACCTGGGTTCAGCTGGGATAGAGTTAATTCTCACAAGAAGCTGGTTGGGCTGACCCAAACAGCCGTTCACGAGGTCGAGACACCCACCCTGGTTTTTGAGAAGGCAAATTGTTCCCAGTTCTAGTACTTACACTTTAAGCTTCGTAGACTTACCGTCATTAGGACCTAGATTAATTGAGCCAGCAAGTTCACCAACAAAATGGTGGTAATCCTGTAGTTACCACTGCTGAACAACTCACCATAAAATACAGGTGTGCACCATTGCTACGAATATTTACTCAAAGATCTTTAAAGTGCCACTCGTACTACACTATAAAACGCACAAAAAACCCAAAAGACACCAAAGAGATTCTCATTTCACTGTCGCAGCAGTTTCTCGTTAAACAGAAGTTACAGCTCTGAAGATGACTCCAAAGACGTGCCATAGCCGGTGGCTGTCGGGTCTCCCTGAGCTGCCCCGGTTTTTCTAGAGGTTTCTAATTAAAGTCTTACTCCAGAGCTTATTACTTTGCAACCTGTGGGCATGACAGAAGGTAAAAAGGAGGGTTACGACTTCTCATCGTGCTTGACTGTGAAGCAGGTGGTATGGTAAGCACGGCCAGTTTGGGCTCACCTTCCCACCCTGGGTGACAGGATGAACAAGTGCCTATGGGCAGGAGGACAAGTGAACACCGCAGCAAACAAGGGGAGTGCATAAGCTTTAAGGCTCAATTTAAATAAAAAATGAAGTGAATTCCAATTTCAGAAGTGATTCAGGAACAAAGATGCTGTTTTATAGCAGTCAGTGGAAGCACAGCTCCCCGCACACCCCGAGCTGTTTGCACACCCAGCGATCAGACCCCATTTAAATTCACTCTTTTCATTGTAATGAGCAGACTGCTGCTCTTAGAACACAAAGCCAGCGGTGCTGTAGGGAGGCTCAGTTTCAAAATCCCATCACCCTGAGTTATTTCATGATCTATTTTACCTGCATATGAGGGTTTTACAGCCTTCGAGGCAGTCCCAAAACCAAGGACCTCCCATGAGAAGATCCCTACAAGGGCAGGATCCATCCTGCTACAGAGGCTGAGCCTCTCCAACCACCAAGGAGGGGGCGGCACCGCAATTTATCTTAAAAGCCAACTAACACAATGGTAATGTGACAGAGTTTGTTAATTAGATGCTGGTTGTGCTGTTCCTCTTGCATAAAACAGGAAACAGGTGAGAAGCAAGACCCAAGGAACGAAAAAAGCCAAGGAGATCTGGAATATGACAGCTCATTACTTGAGTAATCATCGCTGGCACGCAGGATGCTTAGTGCTTTTTAAAAAATCATTTAAGGAGGGCTTTATATAAAGATATAGGAGTGCTCATGAATATTTTTAAGCTTTCTCTGGGGACAAGGTCAGCATTAAAAAAGAAAAAGAGCATCACTATGAATGCAGTCTAACTCCACATGTTAATACATAAAATATACATATTAACAATTTATATATATAATGGTAATACATAAATTGTAAAATAATAACTGCATCCTGGGACTGTGTCACCCCTCGCTGATGGGATTATATGTCTTTAGCACGTATTTGGGCTAACCTGTTATCAGCTCTGCCTGTTCTTACTGGACGTCTCAGCTGGCGTGAAGACAACTTAATTTAATCGCTTTATTAATTATCTCTCCAGAGAGCAGCTTGGAGGCTGCTACTGAGGCAGGGTTTTGCGTCAGGTTTTTGGCTGTGGCATTGCCGGTTTCTCTGCTGTCGTCTCCTCGTAGGCTTGCCTGCAAAACAAATTCACAGTGCTGCTGCGCTGTTGGCTGGGTGTAGATGACGGATCTGTTGGAGACCGTGACAGAAGGGCTGCCAAGGGCAGAAAGGGGAGAAGGGGAGAGTTTGTTTTCTGAAAAAATAAAACATAAAATAAGGATACATTTATTATGCCATCGAGAAATAAATAGTGTACAAAGAAATGGATGAGCACCATTGTCCTCTCTCGCCTGTGCAGCGTGAACACAGCAGCGGCTCAAAAGCTTTGCTGTCAGGTGGGTCCCATTTCTAAACAGTGCCAATGGAGTTTTATCCGTATTCAGTGAAGCATTTTACATCAAAATCCTCACCGCCCCAGCCTTTTTCACACAGAGGAGCCATTATGCTGTCAGCTGGCGTCATTGGATCCCTGGGAAAACAGCAAATGGCAAGTGCTCCTCCACCTGTGCCCGCCGTCCTGCTCCTACTGAGTTGGTCTCCTGTCCAACCCCGGGAAGAGCTGGGTCCGTCCACTCCGTAGCATGGCTCCCGGCACCGCTTGACATCCTCAGGATGGTCCTCAGGGCCATCCTCAGGGCCAGGTGCCATGGTTGTTCAGATTTCTGCCTTTCCCAGACGTCGCGCATGCATTTCCACTGCTGTCAGACGTGTCGCTCGCGATGCTCACGCTGCAGCCTGCCGCAGGTCCCGGTCCCCGAGCCTGCCTCCGGCTGCGCTCCCGCTCCTGCCCTCGGGCTGGGTTTAACAAATACCCGGCTGCGGGGTGCTGCACCCCAAACTGGGCTCTTGATCCATCAGAAGACTGGCCTTGTGTTTCTCGGTGGATCTCACACACGGATTCATGAGATGAGATGCCTGGGCTCGGTGAGAGACCCTCCCTGACGTGGTCCACCAGAGCAGAGCCCGAGCTCGTCCCGTTGTGACGTTAACCCACCCTGAACTCCCCACGATTCTCAAAGCTCTGTCGCAGTGCAGCAAGACACGCTGGATTTATGAGGGCAGGAAGATGGAACTCCATGGATAGGCGTCTCTTTTCATTTTGTAATTAGCCTTGAAGTCTACTGGGTAAAAAAAAAAACAGGAGAATGAGGTGGCATGCCTTTCCCAAGACCACCGGCTGAACCCGCGGCAATAACATGAGCAGGAGCGTGCTGCTCCATGGACTCGTACTCTCGCTCCTTGAGATTAAAATGCATAATGTAGGGCTAGCATTGCAGATGCTGCAGGGAAATGTTTAAATCCAAAGCTAAAATCTGTTTCCAACCAGGTCTCAAAAAAAAAGAAAAAAAAAATATCCATAGAAATATTTCTGTTTAGATTTGTTTTCTGACGTCACCTAAGCTCCTGCCAAAATGCTTGGATATCTCTTTGTGTTTCAGATTTTACTGTTTGTTTAGGTTATTTTTTTGCCCATCTATGCAGGAACGCTTTGAAAATGTCTTGTTTTCTTTAGAAGTGTGTTTCAAACAAATGCTTCAAAGCAATGACAAGCTTTTGCTTAAACTCACACCATGTTACACTCACAGAATCACAGAATGTTGGGGGTTGGGAGGGACCTCTGTGGGTCACCCAGTCCAACCCCCTGCCGAAGCAGGGTCACCCAGAGCAGGCTGCACAGGATCTTGTCCAGGCGGGG
>Ga0065711_1014181_pt1 | contig 10218 bp, 7 predicted proteins | sample Hoacrofraction12_FD_59098 | JGI IMG/M metagenome (GOLD analysis project Ga0065711, IMG submission 59098) | Hoatzin crop microbial communities from Cojedes, Venezuela - Epithelial fraction 12 v2 (version 2) | ecosystem: Host-associated > Birds > Digestive system > Esophagus > Crop | place...
AAAAAAAAAAAAAAAAAAAAAATCCTTTAATCCTTTGTAGACTGGCCTATTCAGTTTCCCTGAAGGTGAAAATCAAGTTTCAAAGAGCAAATAAACAAAACAAAAATCATTCATGCTATTGCAAAGTATACTAACTTTCCAATTCTGTATTTCTAGTGATAAAATGTACTTCAGCTCACAAATGCTGCACATCAGTATTAACACACCTCACAGAGCAAGTGAAGTGATAGTGGAAAAGAATTCACTACGCTGCTTGTATCCCCGCGCAGTAACTCACACACACAGTGGTTCCTCTCAGGGTCATATCAGGGTGTTTGCAGATTGCACCACGCCCTAACTTCAGCTGCCTGTATGCCGAGTGGCTCTTAGGATGTGCCCGATATGTCTCACCCTAGGTTTTGCCTACCACTGCACAGTCTTTCAAGCAGGATTGCAGGCTGACAGCACCCCAGGTATGCAGAGTTTTAGAACATGTTTCATCTGTTCAGATTGCTTTTTCATTCTAATTTTAAGTTCTGTCTCTCATGGGCTATAACCTTTGGGCTTTAAATAATTACAACACACTTATGGACTTTTACCCCCCAAAATACTATCAACTGCAGTTAATAAAGTTATTTATAGTTAAGGAATTTAACTCCTCAGTTATACCAAGAAGGTATGTAGAGGTCATCAGACAAGAAAAGACACATAAGCACTGTTATCAGAATTCATTTAGCAACGGCAACAAAATCAGACCTAAACAAAATGTTCAGAGAGGTTTGTTAGGCATCTTTCTTACTAAGTTTTTTGACAACCGTGTGTGACTGGCAGTAGATCACTTCTGAGCAAGCAACAATAACCATCTCATGCAGAGCAGGACACATGCAGATAAGCCATTGATAAAAAATAATGTCTTCTTAGAGGCTAGCTGTAATAAGGATATCAGAAATTTTTTTGCCTCTTTTTTATTACTTTAATTTTAAGATACTAGTAACTACTCCAGAAAGTCTAGATAACCTGGCGCTGAGGTGGTCGCTGATGAGCTACTCCAAGGTAGGACCCCATGATGGTAGATGTCTGCAAAGGCTCTGACGGACACCAGTATTCAAGGGCAAGTTCCAGATTAAAGGGGTCTTTCCTATACAATTCAGCAATCTATCAGAGAAAGGACAATGTTACAGAAATATCAACTATATAAAGAAAAGACAATTACTTCAACAATAAGCACTGCTTCTACATAAGCTAAACACATCTGAGAGGCAAAGCATCCCACGGCTGGTGTTCTATTCCTTAAAACTCTTTGAAAATGACAGCTTCTAAATAGCAATATCAGAACAAATGACAACCAGAGAAATTAAACACACACATAAGTGAAGCTTTCGTAACTTTAAATGATACCTTCCATCCAATTACTAGATTAAATCATTGCTAAGGAAAAAGTAGCATTTTTCCATAAATAACCACTATACCTTGATATATTAACTGAAAAACAAGCTAGTCAGTACCAGGATTAGAAGTCTTACCTGTTACCGGAACATGCAAAGTTCTCAATTCTCTTGCCCAGTTCTTCATTTAAATTTAATATATATGTACACACACCCCTCTATATCTATCTCGGAGCTGCTTAAGAAAACAACTCACAATAAATTTTCCCGGTAAGGTTCTATAAACTAAAGGACTACCTTTGCAAAAGGCAAGTAATCCCTATACTAAAGACTGCTATATTGAAAACTGTACACATGTACATTTCCATGCTAAATAAAGGGAAATATACAAGTTTCTATTTTATTTAGGAACAGAAAATATAAGATGCACCAGTTCAATATGCAAATCTGTTTTCTGATGTGGGGGGTTTTCTGAAAGTGCAGTTAGGTAACCTTAATAACTAACATTTAAATAAACATATTTATTTAAATTTTCTTTGAACTTTATTTTATTTCCATTTTCTTTCTTTTATTAAAACATGCGACAAACAGAAAGATCTTTCTTTTAAATGTATGCTTGTGGTCAAAATTCTACTGAAACTAGGGAATTTGTAATTCCAGTATCCTTAAATAGAGTCACCTTGCCTAACCTACTCTACAGCAAATACAAAACAGCTCCAAAATTCTGATTACAAATATATAAACACATGAAAATTATTTAAGCATTTCAATTTTTATCGGAATAATTGTCAACAGTGGTGGAAATCCCCTAAAACTTAGTTACCCACAGTCAATAGGGAGAAGTTTAAAGACTTACAGATCCATAAAACACTGTGCAAACATTAAGGTCTAGATACACAAAGGAGTTCCATTCCAAAGAACCTCCATGCATCTAGCCAGATCTCAACTCCAGTGACAGCCTGTAGTCTTAAAATTCCTATTTCTAAGTTGTGGTAAAATAAAATGACTTAAGATAATACATATGTTAAGATAATCTGATTATAATTTAAATTTTATATATTTAAATATTATGTAAAATAGCTTCAGCTCCAGAATTCTTAAAATATAATAAACAATGTGGTATTTACTTACTAAACAAGAATTAAAGGACACTTCATTAACATCAGAAGCCAAGGCAGTAAATTCATTCCTTTACATAAAAAGTTATAGAAAGTGTTTATATTTAAGAAATAAAAAAAAATCCCTCTAATCCAGCACTGTATGTTACCATTGATATATGGAATTTCTGATGAAGAAGGAAAGTCACAATCATTCTTTGCCACAATAATTCAAAAGAAAATAGGGCTTACCAAAAGCATTAAATGCTCCAGATCTCTCCGAAGTGAAATAGGTGGATCATTGCCCATCTGAATACTCATGTGGATCATGCGAGCATCTTCATCAGCACGGTTTCTCAGCTGTTTCACCTACACAATTTATGAAGTAGAAAAAAAACCACTGGTTTATATTTAGCTAAGAATGAAACAGAACAGAAAATGGAATTGCCTAAGCAGCCTATTAAAAACTAAGAAAGTGAATGAACTTGCACAAACATAACAAGAATCTTCAACTTGATTTCTTTTTTAACCTCCTCCCCCCAAAGAGCTTACATTCAAATATATATTTAATCACTTCCTTACTGCCAAGGCCCTCGGTTCACAGAATCACAGAATGGTAGGGGTCGGAAGGGACCTCTGTCGGTCATCTAGTCCAACCCTCCTGCCGAAGCAGGGTCACCTACAGCAGGCTGCACAGGACCGCGTCCAGGCAGGTTTTGAATATCTCCAGAGAAGGAGACTCCACAACGTCCCTGGGCAGCCTGTTCCAGGGCTCCGTCACCCTCAGAGGGAAGTTGTTCTTCCTCATGTCCAGACGGAACTTCCTGTGCTTCAGTTTGTGCCCATTGCCCCTTGTCCTGTCGCTGGGCACCACTGAAAAGAGCTTGGCCCCATCCTCCTGACACCCACCCTTAAGATATTTATAAACATTTATAAGGTCCCCTCTCAGCCTTCTCTTCTTCAGGCTGAACAAGCCCAGCTCCCTCAGCCCTTCCTCGTAGGAGAGATGCTCCAGTCACCTAATCACCTTCGTAGCTGGACTCTCTCTAGTAGTTCCTCATCTTTCTTGAGCTGGGGAGCCCAGAACTGGACAGAGTACTCCAGATGGGGCCTCACCAGGGCAGTGTAGAGGGGAAGGAGAACGTCCCTCGACCTGCTGGCCACACTCCTCCTAACGCACCCCAGGATCCCATTGGCCTTCTAGGCAACCAGGGCACACTGCTGGCTCATGGTTGGTCAACTTGTCATCCACCATCACTCCCAGATCCCTCTCCAGAGAGCTGCTCTGCAGCAGGTCCGTCCCAAGCCTGTACTGGTGCATGGGGTTGTTCCTCCTCAGGTACAAGACCCTGCATTTGCCCTTGTTGAACTTCATCAGGCTCCTCTGCGCCCAACTCTCCAGCCTGCGCAGGTCACACTGAATAGCAGCACAGCCTTCTGGTGTATGCACCACTCCTCCCAGTTTTGTGTCATCAGCAAACTTGCTGAAGGCACACTCTGTCCCTTCACCCAGGTCACTGATGAAGAAGTTGAACAAAACTGAGCCAAGTACTGACCCTTGGGGAACACCACTAGCTACAGCCCTCCAACTAGATTCTGCGCCGCTGATCACAACCCTCTGAGTTCTGCCATTCAGCCAGTTCTCAAGCCACCTCACTGTCGACTCATCTCGCCCATCATAGCAAAAGCCCTGAACTTATACCATGGGAGTTTTTCCCAACTGACTACACCAGACCCTCTGGTTTGGCCCAAAAAGGTGGATCCTTTTCTTCTTTTTACTTCAAAAGCTAGATAGGTTAGTTTCACAGAAGGTAAGTTAGACCATTAACCACAAGGAGTGAAAAGAAACAAAAAACACTGTAATAATGTTTTCTGTATATTGATCTGTGGATTGCACCTTTCTTAGCCATTTAAGGCTACTTCTATTTATAGTTACTTTATGTTTTGAAAAGTTTTGGATTGATGTAACACATGTCAATAAATACTATAGGAAAAAAAAAAAGATATAAGGGAGGGGAACAGCAACTGCAGCAATTAAAAAAAAAAGCCCTTTAATCAGTATCCTAAAATTCTGTGTGTTGAAAAAACTAAACAAAGAAAGAGCTGACATTTAATTTTAATGTCAAAAAGCCTTTGACAAAACACCCCACCAGAGGCTTATACAAAGCAAATACCCATAAGATTAAAAGTTAAGTTTTGTTAAATATTAGGCAGACATTGAGGAACAAAAAACAGAAATAAGCAACCAATTCAACACACCAAAAATTAAAACATGGTGATGGTCAACAGAGACCAGTTCATGGTCTATAACAAATCTTCATTTGCAAAATTGAATGAGCAGCAAAATAATTGTCTGATCAAGAAAAAAATAGTTAAAAAACTAGAAATTACTGTGGAAAGGGTCATAGCAAACTAGCCAAATTAGTGTATTAACAAAATTAATAGTGCTGATAAATGAAATAATGAACTACCTGAAATATTAGAGCTAATTATCGAGTTCTGAATGTAATGCAGTCAACCAAAAGATTTACCCAAATCATCACTAGCAAGCAGCATAAATGTTAAAAAAATGCAGAAGAGTTAAATAAAATGCTGACTTGCAGATTTAAATAAAAATGAACAAAGGTTATATANATATACACACAAAAAAAAAAATAGAGATATATATAAAAAAAATCCTGCAAATCAGCCACTTATCTTTACCTAAAATTGGAGATTCAGTAGAAACAGCTGAGTACATAAGCCAAGCACTAACTGGTTAACGGTAGTTAAGAAAAAATTCCATTGTAGGGCTATAACCCCAATTGCCTGCTAACAAAGTCTTTCCTGTGAAACAACTAGCACTGGCCTCTATCAAACTGGAATACAAGTCAGTGGTCAGATTTTTGCTTATATCCTGTATTACAAAATCCTCCTTGTAATGAAAAAATACCTCTCCATCTTTAGGCATTAGCTACAATCAACTGCAGATCTGAACCAAAGCAAAAAACAAACCCAAAATGGAAAAGAAATACTCTTCCCAGAGATAAAGCCTCCAATTCCATAATGCAATGAAAAGAGATGTACCAACAAATCAACCAACCGCTTTGGCATTTTCACAGAGTTCTGTGGAGACAGGGTCAGACCTGCTCTAAATTTAGTACGGCAGAAACCTCAGCCTAGGTCAGTTTCTGGCTTTTCCACTTGCATTCAAAAATCTACCTTGTATCTCTTTCATAAAAACTGGTATCACTACAAGGAGAGGTTTCATCTTTCGTAAAGCAACACCATCCAATGAAGAAGTAGGTCATAAAAAAGCTCCCAGTTCCAAGCCTGTTTGCACTTGATTAAGGAACGGCCATAAAGCATACCTCACACATTCCTCATATATTCAAGATTTCTAAAGGCTATTGTGTCTGTATTACAGAAAACACCATCAGATGTAGCCTTCAAAGGATGTCCAAAGCCTGTTACAATGTGTTAAGTGTTGTATGCAGGCAGCCACTGCAGCAGAAATACAGCTGTAAAGTTACCAACATAAACTTGTTTGAACTGACATTATACTTGTTCTATGGATATTCTGTGGCTTAAAAAGACAGCCTGACAAAACAACATGCAATACCAACAGATAATAAATAAATTCAGATTAAACCTAAAAGCTGTCTACAACATGTCCATATATGCCCTCAAATACTCTTAAGGCTCAAATATTGTTTTTCCTGCCAATTTTGCTCTCATTCTGTGAGGTTACAACAAATGAAATATGGTTTTAAATCCTTCTTTTTGCACATTGAAAAAAGTAATTATTTTGCAACTCCAGCTACAGCTCAACACGATGAGGTTCACAAAATAAAGCTTCCATCTATTAAATAAAAGCATTTTCATAGAAGTTTAATTTTCCATATCTAGATACAAGGTCTTGCACAAATGAAACCATTGTAATTGCTTCAAACTTTTTTTAAAAACTCTTTTGCAGAATTTCTACTGTTCTAGTGAAAGCAGCTGCTCATTTTCCCAGCAATAGGTACCACTGACAGAAAAAGCAGAACCTCTCCCCTTAAATATGGAAATGATCATTAGTAAAATAAAAAATTAAAAGTGAGACAAAAACAGAAAGAAGAAAAACAACAACAAAAAAATCAATACCCACACACATTACTATCGATTCCAGCATTCATTTAAATTTTAATCACGTAAAACAAACCAAACCAAGCCACTACTACCACAAAAGCTTGCTTTGCAAATCTCACCACAATGAAGGATTTTAAAAATCATACTCTACTTCGGTGTGGAAAACAAACCCCAAAGCATACGGGTTCCATAAAGTCAACAAGTTTTCTGAACTGCAGCACAACAAGCTGAGGGTCATATCCAAACCTCTATGCTACTTGTCCTAATGTCAGAAATACAGAAGAGATGCCCCCATTTCTCAAGAACTGCCATTCACACAAACAGCTTACTTTCATTGGCATGAGTGCAAGGAAGTCTGTGACAAGGTTATGAATTTTACGAATGTAAAATTCCTCCTGGTAGAAATTTTCAGACCCCAAAACAGATTCAGTCAGGAACAGGAAGACGTTATCAGCAACTGCTAGCTCTGCCATTGCTTCATCTGCCTCAGTGAATTCTGCAAGAGCTGGGCAACAAAAATCACAAGAGGGGAAACAATAAATTACAATTATCAGTAACCAAACAAAATATATTTCAGAATACCCAGTTGACACATAAACCAACATTCTTCTGCCAACTATGTTTTTTTCGCCACACAGGAAAACACTAGACTGGAAAAGCATGTTAATGTCAGGTAATGATCTCAACTTTCTTCTTTAATAAGTGTTGAAGTGCATAATCTATTTACCCAATCAAATCTAAGGCTGTGAACCAAGAATCACAAACCAACCTTAATTAAACATTAATTATAATATTTACATTTTCTTTAATAGATATTCTGCAATAGACTCAATTCTGACCTAGTATGGAGCCTGGAAAGCTTCTCATGTACAGAGAGGAAAAAAAAAAAAATAGATTTGTCCTCTCAAGATACTGAGGTTTAACATTTACAGATGTAAAAAGTCATAAGCATGAATCTACTCATCATTCAAGCATTCAAATCACACTAAAGCTGCTAAAATGCAATCTTTCACATTTTCCAGTACATTAAAAACCCTTTCACTTCAATGAGACACTATGCAATATTGCTTTCTAATAACTAATTATTTCTAAATCTCTGTACATTTCGGAGCAATTCAATTCTCAACAACTGAACTCACATACTGAGAAAGCTCTAAAGGAGTGTCAACGGCAATTTTATCACAAAGGTAAATACTAACACTTCAAAAAGGTAACAGATACTTTGACTTACACCACTTGCAAGCTCTGAATACCAACGTGCAGGAACTGCACTTTAGGGTAATTTACCTGTCACATCGGATAATTGGGATATTCCTCGTAACGCCAGCGCCCAGGCTAATCTCACAGTAGCTTGCAGGCCTGGTAATTTCCAAGGCTGAGACTCCTGAAGACGAGTGTGTATTGTTGCAATATACTGTCTTTCTGCTAGCAGAGGTAGTCGGTGCATCAAATCTTGAAGAACAAACACACAACACCCACACCAAGTAAATGAATGTGAAAACAAACATCCAAAATCCTACCCATTTGTTCCGATCAATAACAAAATTGGTTAAATAACAATTTATCGATCTGTACATCATAACCTCCTTGAGAAACCTGTCAACATTACCTTCACGATCCTCTGTGCCTTGTTCCAGAAAGCTGACATCAAAGCAGTAAAGGAGAGCCATGAGAAGAGACAAGTTCACGCTGTCCAACGAGCCATCAGCTTCCACTGTTACTTTTTCCAGGTAACTTATGAGGATTAGAGTGTCATCCTTACTCAGTGGTGACTGGCAGGTCCAGACAAACAGACTTTCAGCCAAGGACTGTCGGCATTCTTTAATGAGGTCAGAAACCTTTAAAAGAAAAACCAAACAAGAAAACAGTGAATATAAATGTTCTGACAACGTGTTCCATTTGTCCTTCTTAGTCAATCAGTATGACTACGTTAAGTTAAAAATTACTCTAAAGACTGCAGCAACAAAAATGTTCAGTTTTTTAACTGTTGAACAACAAAAGGCATGTTTCTGCTTGTTAAATGCGTCCATATTCCCAGGCATTTAACGCGAGGTGTGATTAGATATCCTGGAATATGACTGTGCCAAACCAGCATCTCTGTCAAGGTCAGGAGACATGAATCTACACAGAACTTTAGTAGCTATAAACATATCACACAAAAGCCACATTTCCTGTCTCTAACACACAACTGCACTGGTAGTTACATCCAGACAAGGTCATAGCCTTCCCCTTGTCCCAAAAGGGATGCCCTCAAATGACTATACAAATACTTAACTTTTAAGAGAAATATAAAAGTCATTTAAAATCAGAATTTCATTCTCCCAGACACAATATTTATATCAACTTTAGCATATAAACATATATTAAATCTATTATCCCCTGTTACATATAGAACAAATATCATGCCCAACATAAAGCCTACCAAGCTTTTTCATACTGATTTTTTTTTCTTTTTATTTGCCAAAATATTGCAGCTGTGATACAATTCAGTAAAATGGCTCTTGAAAACAAAGAGTTTGTCTCTCTTCTAACAGTTACACCAAAACCTACCTGTTTTCAAACAGGGACAAACCTTTATTTCATTTGTTAACTTCATTCCTCCACCCAAGCTGAGTTTTAGTCCTATGAAAACACTGGAAGTTGGGGGGGAAAAAAATCCACCCAAAAAAACCCCAAAACCACAGAGCCTTAAAAAAAAAGGCCACTAATGATCTTTCGTAACGCTCTTCGTAAATTTGGGGGTTTTTTAGCTGAATTACTACCTTCTAATAATGTTCTTGACCTATATCCATTATAGCCAGTTAAATAAAAAAATAAAGAGCTACAGGCATTCCATCTTCAGTAAAATCACATACATGGTGATAAAAACTTCAACATTTAACACAGCAAGAGATTTGTGCACAGACTCCAGCAGAATAATTCTCCTAACAAATACTGAAGGAAATACAGTCCACCTAAAATGAAGAAAAAACTTCTAACATTAAGCATTATATGAGTTTTGAGGTAAAAGTGAGGTAAATTAAGGTAATTTAAGGTAAACCAGAAGGATATTCTTTGCATAGTTTGTACATTAATAACAAAAACATAAAACTAGTTCTTTATTCGGTGGAAAACAGCTTGACTGATTATGACACAGAGTAATTTTTAGACACATCACCCACTAGAAAGAAGTTCAGAAATTAAAACAACAATTTTTAAAGCTTTCGTACTAGAAGCATACTCTGCAGTTAGTCACAGTCTGAATTAAGCTCAAGGCTTACAAAAATGAGAACTCGTTTTGAAGCAATTTTCACTCTTCACTATTAGAAATTCCTCTGTTCATAATAGCACAACTGGATTACTAAAAAGAGCATTATTTCACAGAATGGTAGGGGTTGGAAGGGACCTCTGTCAGTCATCTAGTCCAACCCCCCTGCCAAAGCAGGGTCACCTACAGTAGGCTGCACAGGACCGCGTCCAGACGGGTCTTGAATATCTCCAGAGAAGGAGACTCCACAACCTCCCTGGGCAGCCTGTTCCAGTGCTCCGTCACCCTCAGAGGGAAGAAGTTCTTCCTCATGTCCAGACGGAACTTCCTGTGCCTCAGTTTGTGCCCATTGCCCCTTGTCCTGTCACTGGGCACCACTGAAAAGAGCTTGGCCCCATCC
>Ga0065711_1051825_pt1 | contig 10218 bp, 12 predicted proteins | sample Hoacrofraction12_FD_59098 | JGI IMG/M metagenome (GOLD analysis project Ga0065711, IMG submission 59098) | Hoatzin crop microbial communities from Cojedes, Venezuela - Epithelial fraction 12 v2 (version 2) | ecosystem: Host-associated > Birds > Digestive system > Esophagus > Crop | place...
TACGCTTATCATTTCCTTTGCATTGGGGAAGGTGTTCAATAGCACTGTCTTACAGTGTTTTGACTGCAAACCCCACAAGGAAGCTGATCCAGGCAAACTGAAAAAAAAACAGAAGAACATTTATGGACAGACACCTCAGTTATGTCTGATAACCCCAGCTGAGTCTCCAGAAACCAGAGGTTCCCAAGGGAGGAAGGGGCCCAGCTCCCCGCACCAAAGAAACAGCAGTCTCTACCCTGATGTGGAGAATGGCAGAGGATTTTCATGGGCTTGGAAGAGCATTTGGTGCCAATGGGAGGAGGTTTCTGAGTTTGCAGGTTAAAATGTAGGGGATTCATCGGGGGGTGTTGCATGTTGCCTTGCAGCCAGAGCAGGCTCACAGCTTCAAACATAGGATAAAAAGTTGGTGCCTTCCCTCAGGAGAGAAGATGAAGTGAGGGTGGTGAGGCCCTGGCCCAGGTTGCCCAGAGAGGTGGTTGATGCCCCATCCCTGGAAACATTCTAGGCCAGGTTGGACAGGGCTCTGAGCAACCTGATCCATTTGAAGATGTTCCTGCTCACTGGGGGGGGGATTGGGCTAGATGGCCTCTAAAGGTCCGTTCCAACTCAAACCATTCTATGATTCTAACTATTCTAAGTGGATGGAGACGAGACAAAGGAGTGGAGCACGAATCCAGGAGAGCTAGGCTTGCTCCTCCTGCTGCTGTTGCTGGAGGGGACAGAATTGCCAAGAGAGATCGCAGTCACCTCCCCTCTCACCCCCCTCCAAATCCCTTAGCCATGGTGCCAGATAAGAACTCAAGCTTGAATAGGCTGGTGACCCAAGTAACAGGGACCAGGAGGGACACAGCAGCATTTCAGATTTTAGGTTAGCCGGAACAAGGGAATAATGAAGAACTGTAAAGGAGCATTAAGGGAGCAGTGAATCAAGAAGTGAAATTCACTGTTTGTTTTGGAGTGATGATGTTATGGATAACTCCAGGAGGCATCTCAGATCACACAGTAATCACCTCTGAGGTGTGTATCTACACATGTCATCTATATCCACATATATTCACATGTCATAGAATCATTGAATATTGTAGGTCAGAAGGTCGGAGATCTCTGATCCAAACTCCTGCTCAAAGCAGGGCTAGTTAGCTCAGGTTGCTCAGGGCCTTCTCCAGTTGAGTTCTGAATATCTCCAAAGATGGGGATTCCCCCACCTCTCGGTGCTCTGGTTCTGTGTTTGACTATCCTCATGAGGAAGAATTTTTTGCTTGTATGTGGTTGGAATTTCCCGTGTTGCAGCGTGTGCCCACTGCAAGTTGCCCTTCCACTGTCCACTTCCAAGACAAGTCTCCTCTACCTTGTCTACACCCTTGCCATCTTGCCCTACATTTCTGCTGGCTGAACAAACCCTGCTCTCTCAGCCTCTCTTTGTATCTCATGTACTCTAAACCCCTGACCATCCCAACAGCCAGCTGTACATTTATGTCCATACATACTGTCTATATCCACTCTGAACCAAGAAGCCGAGGTGGTTGTGGCTGCTCTCTGGAGAGGGAGTCATGGACCCTTCCCGTTCTCCTGTTGGGAAATGCCCTTCCCACTGTCACTGGTCCCACTGCTCCCATTGCAAGATAACACACAGAAACTCCCAAACAAAACCAGGCCAGGACAGCCAATTACCCTGTTTCAACCTTTTTTTGCAAATGAGGGCCTTGCAGGTCAACTATCCATATGGCCAGTCACATGTGTGGAGTCTAAATACTTTCTCCAGGGCTTAGACCTTCCCATTTTACTCTGTAAAACAAGGCTGTAGACTTTTTCATTATTAAAGGTTGAATAGCTCCTTCACGCCCCTTGAACAAGGTACAAATGATCTAATTAATTGGACTATCTCCGCACTGCCAAAGCCACACTCTCCAGGAAGCAGTTTCTGGTCTCCAGGCTAAAAGCTGTGGGCTCTTGTCTATACTATTAGCCTGGAACAGACTAACCATGTCCGCTCTGAACTGTGCTTGCTGCAAGTCTCTTTTGGGTCCCCTGGTCCTTTTGTGCACAAAATGAAATCATACTTTTTTTTCATTTCAAAGACCTTGTGAGGGCTGTGTCACAGCCCACCAGACTGGTGTCCAGGGTACGTGTTGAGTGCCCTTGGACAAAACTACGGGCATATGGGCATGGCAGATGGTGCAAGACATGCTGGGATAGTGCTGGAGACCATCTAGGTTGGCTGGAGCCAATCTACAACCTGAATGCTTTTAGCCATGATGCCCTAATGCGGCAGCAACGCATATGGAAGGAAGTTGCAGGCTGCGTGTGGCCCCCAACCACAGGTTACTCAGCCCCAGCATGAGCCCAGCACTGACAAACATGGGCCAGGATGACACTTCCCCATGATCAAGTTATTCTGTCAGTGTCCATCATAAGCTGCAGCTCATGGTCGTTGCCATGCTTGGTGGGCTTCTGGTCTCGCTCAAGGGACCAGTTCCCTAACCCCAGGACAGCCTCAGTAGCTACATCTACTGCTGGGAGATCAGCCTCCAGCCTGGCTGTCCGCGAGGTCCTGGCAATGCACACGAGGCACATACATGCTCTTCAGGGCACCTACATACCATTACTTGTCCTGTCACCCTGTGGAGTGGAGATACACCTAGTCTAGGCAGTTGGGCATTTGCCCCTTGCCTCTTCTGCAAGCCAAACCGTTCCCTCCCGCAATTGCCTTCCTACACCCAAACACAGCATTTACCTTTCTCTCAAAGTCAGCAAGCCAGTGTTACTCAAGGTCAGGCTATTCCAACACCAGCTGCAGTGTTTGTCATGCTTTTTTGACAAGGAGGCAGTTTCAGCACGTACAGCACTTCCTCTTCTGAGACATCTGAGGACTCAGACTGTGACCTTTGGCTGCTGTTTGAGTTCAGCAGGACAGGCTGCGACACAGCAATCCCAAGGGTGAGCGGGTTGAAAGAGAAAAGCCCTTTTCCTCCCCCTCTGTCTCTTTATGGGCCAACTCAGACGTGGCTTGGACACAAACACATGTCCTGGACACTGCAAGGTCGACCTTCTCCATGCAGACCACAGCTGAAGCAGTGAAGTGGCCCAGCACTGGCTCAAGCACAGGAGTGAAGCCTCAGCCCATCCTGTGAGCCTGAGGGCAACATTTAGATTCAATACCTGACTGTCGTATGGCTAAAACTAGGGGAAATTAATCCCAATGGAAAGTCTTTATGCATAAATATGAAATAGTGCCTTCCACAATGTAGCATTTCTGCCCAAGATGTCCCGCCTGGGCACTGGACAAGCAGCACAGCTGAACCAGAGCGAAGGGATGATTTAACTCATTATCAGCGAATGCATTAAACTATCTCAGATGCCTCCTTAGTGCAACTGGGCAGGACACGTTATGCACACTAAAGAGAAGAGAAGCAAAGTTATGACCAGAGTGCTGGATCTTAGACTCCCAAGCCTTCTGTTCATGGTGTCCATCTCCTGATAAAGCAGGAAAACCTCCAAACTTAGAGTATTTTATGCTACCTGGTGAAACTTGGACTTGGGCACATAGAAAGCCACAGCTCTGCACACTGGGTCTGCCCTCTTCCCACAAAGGCTTCTGATATCTCAACTTTAAAGTACACTACGTGCAGCACTGCAGTCTGCAGCTATTCCAGATTTCCATCTCTTATTAAGACAGCTCAGTATGTGGCCTATGAACTTCACGCCTCTGAATCCCAATAACGCCCTTTAGCTCGTAACAGGCTAATTGGGACCGCATTTGCAGTGAGCAGCTCCCACGCTAGTCCTGCCTCAGAGGTTAATGTGTTAGAAATGAGAAGGGCTTTCTGCTCTGAGCAGTGGTAGAGAGATGTTAGAGTTTTGAGTAGAAATGTTTCCTTTCAGCTCTTGGGAAGGTAACCACGGAATCCAAGCATTTCATTGTCAGCCCAAGGGGCAGGAGGTCTCCACTGATCTGAAGCTGGTGTGTCCCAGTGGCGTACTTGGGACTGACCTCTAGATATAACAAACCCCACCTTCAGTGCTGCTCAGTTGTGGCTTCCCTGATGATGTTCAGAGGCATCTCAGAGACTCGGTGCCCACAGTGGGATGACGTTGCCCAAGTGTGGATACCAAGGACTGAGAAAAATACTTCTTCCCCTCCAGACTTGTCTTTTGTACCCTCCTCTCCAGACTTCAGACCCTGCAGCTGCAAATCAGAAAGAGCTGTAACAAGTCAACTAACCAGCCTCATGTCTTACCTTGTGAACAAAGTCACCTCTCGCTTTTGGCTCTCAACAGGGCAGCTCTCAGCCAAGTGCACATCTCGGCTTGCCCCGGGCTACCTCTGGCACGAAACGTCCTCCTTGGCCCTGTGGAGGGAAGCCACATGGGGAAGCTGATGTTCATTTGCAGCTGCAGCACAGCAGAGACTCGTAGCCATCAAAACAATGAGTGCTGGCATTGTGACTTCCCTCTTCCCTTGTAATCTGTGGGAAACGGGAGGAGAGTCGGGCTCTGCATGAGGAGACTTGACAGCCTGGAGCTTCCCAGGCACAGGCACGTCTTTCTTTGCCTTGATAGATCACCCACTGGTAGCCAAAGGGAAGGTGCTCAGCCTTTAAAGGTCATCAAGTTGAGCTGGGCTAGCGTGGACCCCAGACAGCACACAGCACAGTTCATGGCCCAGCTTGCTTTGGTCACGTCCTTAAATCAGGGTGGTGATTTCCATCCCTGTTGATTCCCCCGTATTCGCCACTGGGAAGCCAGTTTTACAAAACCCACCTCAAGCCCCCATTCTTCTTCACAGGAGCACAAGTCCTGTTAAAGACGCTTGAAACCAGAGACCACAACCGACTGCCTTAAAAACCAGCATGCTTGCCAGTGGCATGGTGCAAACGCCAACGCACGTTGAGTCTGTGTCTTCACAGCACCAAGTCTTTGCAGAAAAACCTGCTGAAGGTATTGCTGTCTGCTTCATCTTTCCCCACCCGTGGTCACAATTGCCTTGTCCTCTCAGCTGCAACAAGCACAGCTTTCCAAACAACCACACTTGCTGTTGTTGTTGTTGTCTGCGTATTTTTCAGGTGGATCAGTTCCCGTAACAGCATCTGCCAGCCTGTACAGTCAACAGAGAGAGAGGAGATGTCATGGACACAGCTGGGGATGAGCACTGGGAAGGGAGGGCATATTTGTGTTTTACTAGTACTGCGGCACGCTGGCTGAGCAGACATAAGGGCAGGGAAGTGCCTTCAGGTCCTAAAGGTGCTGCACGGGCTGCCTGATGCTTCTGGTCCACACAAGGCTGGGGAAGAAGGCACCAGCATCTTAGGAGCTTCAGCTGTAAAACGTACTTGCTCAAAACTGCAAACAAAGAAATAAAGCTTGTTCTAAGCCTTGCTGAGATGACTCTTGTGGGTTAGGATCAAGAAAAGAATGAGATGTTCATCACAGCCAGCCTTGTTGCAAGTGTCTAAACTCTAACATAGATGCAGTTAGACCTATCTACAACAGCTTCAGTTCCCAGTCCAGAGCGTCCCACTGTAAAGGATGCACAGCTGATCTGCAGATGCAGGTTAAAGAAGTATTTTAACTTGGTGAGCGAAGGTTTGGAGAGCACGGTGAGCATGGAATATTAAGCACACAAGGATGGCACCATCATTTTCTAAGCCATTTGATGTATGGTCTCTGTGGAGGTGACTTTACCCTTACCTGAACAAAGCTTCTGGCGAGTAATTAACCTTAGCACCATATCCACTAGAAGACAGGAGAAACTCCTACAGCATACCACCAAAACTCCCGCAGCATCCTCGCAAGTCCTGACACCTAAAAAGTAACAGGGGCCCTAACCTACCATCAGGTATTCTGGTATAAAAATGTGGGACCGTTTGCCCAGTGAAGCATTTGTGAGACCTGCTCATCAGGTCTTATGAAGGTCCATTCATCCTGGTGACTTGTCTTTGGCCACGGCCAAGAGTGGATGTCTAGAGAAGAGTGTCAGCATACATCAAATAGTTCGAGATACTTCCCCAAAATATCCAGTCAGCTTCCAACAATTTGCGGCTTCCTGTGCTGCAGAGAGTGTTTTCATATTTAATTACCTGTAGTTAATTTTTCTTCCATGAATTTGCCTGGTTGCTTTATGAACCCCCACTGATTTTCTACATCCGTAACATCCTGTTGCAAGGAGTTCCACAGCTTAATTATACACTGGGAGAAAAACCACCTCCTCTTATTTATTTTGGACTTGCAGTTTCTGGTTTCATCTGATTCTTGTACAGATAGAGATGATGAACATACTCTCCCTCTCCACCCTTCCCATACCACTCAGTGATTTATAGTCCTCTGTCATAACCTTTCCCATACATCTCCCTTCCAGCATGATGAGTCCTCATCTACTTACTAATATGGCAGCTGTTACAGAGTTTTGAGCATCTTGGTGTCCTAAGTCTTTTCCAACTTCATTTTGTGTTCACTTGCCTTTTGAGGCCAAGGAACCATCTTTCAGATGCTCCCTAAACGAGACCATGAGCAGCTGAGGCCCCTTCCCATGAGGGGGTGTGTATCCTTTACAGGCTCAAAACAGAGGGGCTGCCAAACACATGAACATGGAAGCCCATCAGGCCAAAGCAGCTCTAACAACTCTGGTGACACATTCGTTCTTGCTTCACTGAGGAGATCGGAGTCAGCACACAGTGTTTGCAAATGGTCTTGGAGGGGGAGGGCTGCACTTTTTGAAAGGTAAGAAAGATGCCAATATTTTTGTATATAGACTCCAGGAATACTGGGAGGGAGAAAATTAGCAGGGGAGATTTGAGTTTCTCCAGGGTGACTTCCTTGAGTGAAAGCCTGGAGGATGCTGACATCATCGTGCAGAGATCTCTGAGCAGCGGTATCTTCCGTGGACCGCTCCCTATTCCCTTTCTACCTGTGTTAGCACAGGTGCTGGGCGAACCATCTCCAGCACCCACGCTGAGATGTCTTCACTGCTCAGAGCAGGGCAGAGCAGGTCTCACGCGTGCTTCGCTGGGCAAACATCCGTGTCTGCCTGATGTTTACAACGTCAGCAGAGGTAGGAACCAGCCCCGGAGGGCCAGACTCGTTTTACAAACACTGACAGACGAGGAACCTCGAACAGCCGAGGCAGAAGGCTGAGCGTGGTGATGCCAATCCACAGCGTGGGAAGGTGGGAAGTGTGAGAGGACTTGTCGAGTATTTTCTGCCCCTGATGACAGAAGTCACAATCTTGCAGAGCTGGTGTGAGACCGTTTCGCCCCTCTCCCTGCTTCTTTGTTATTATCAGAGCATCTAAAGAGGTGATCAGAGCACAGAGCTGCAATGTGTTCAGGGGTGCACAAACACGGACAGCCCTTGCTATGAACACAGCTAAGCCTTTAAGAGGCTCAAACTGAACTCCAAAATCACCAGCAGATCCTGTTTGAGACCAGCTGGTGTTGGCTGGCAATAACAGCCTGCCTGCCACGCAAACATCCGTCTGTCTCCCCGGCGCCTACATGTCCTTTCTAGGCAGTGTCCCACAGCTTTGCCTGTCTGGGACACCCCAGGGAATCACACTCATGTCTGTTGATATCACAACTCCAGCAAAAGAGTTGCTTAAATTAGAGACACTTCGTAATTCCAGGTTCATCCAAATTCCTGTTCATTCAAAACCCCGCGAGCCCAGGGCTCCAATGTGTGTGCTCACAGACCATCAGTAGACACCAACATGAACAAAAGCGAGTATAAAGAAGAAAAAGAGACAATGCTGAGCCTTCCCAAACCTTTCATTTTGTAGCTATCACAGCAATGTGGTCTTTTAAGAAGATACTTGAATGAATCACAGAATCACAGAATCACAGAATGCTCGGGGTTTAAAGGGACCTCTGTGGGTCATCTAGTACAACCCTCCTGCCGAAGCAGGGTCACCTACAGCAGGCTGCAGAGGACCTTGTCCAGGTGGGTCTGGAATATCTCCAGAGAAGAAGACTCCACAACCTCCCTGGGCAGCCTGTTCCAGTGCTCCGTCACCCTCAGACGGAAGAAGTTCTTCCTCATGTTCAGCTGGAACTTCCTCTGCTTCAGTTTGTGCCCGTTGCCCCTTGTCCTGTCGCTGGGCACTACCGAAAAGAGCTTGGCCGCATCCTCCTGACATCCACCCTGCAGATATTTATAAGCATATATTAAGTCCCCTCGCAGCCTTCTCTTCTCCAGGCTGAACAAGCCCAGCTCCCTCAGCCTCTCCTCGTAGGAGAGATGCTCCAGTCCCCTCCTCATCCTCGTACCCCTCGGCTGGACTCTCTCCAGCAGCTCCTCATCTTTCTTGAAGTGGAGAGCCCAGAACTGGACACAGGACTCCAGATGGGGCCTCACTAGGGCAGTGTAGAGGGGAAGGAGAACAAGCATGTTTAAAAGAAATTCTCCCTGACTGTGCTTGAAGGAGCTCTGCAGGAGAGAGCATAGAGACACGCGTCTGCAAACAGAGCAAGAAGGCTGCAGATACCGCGGGCTGAACACAAGCAGGGGTCAGAAAAGTATTCGGTACAGAAAGGCAGTCTTTGGCAACAGAGCTTCCACACAGCGATGCAGGTACCAGATGGCAAGGGCCACGGACGAGCCCCGCAGCTGTGCAGAGGGGCAGGACACCGCACAGAGAGCACCAGCAGGACTTTGACACAGGACAATTTCCAGGGGCGAGATGTGTGTAAGCAAGAGAGCACAAATTCACTGTGTCAGCAGACACAGTGGTGTCCTCAGGCTTCAGAAAAAGACACCAAGACAGCACAGGAGGAACGAATTAGCGATGCTGGGCACAACCCAAAATCCATGAGGTCTTGTCAGACGCGGGCCAAGGTTTTAGCGAAGACATGAGCTTGGTCTTGGCATAGTGTGTGCACAGCAGTGGCAATCGGATCAAGCTGGAGAGGAAATCGGAGCCAAGGGAGAGTTGTTTCAGATGGGAAAGATTAAAATGTGTTTGGGCTGTGAGGAGGAGAACCAGAAGCCAGTGGAAGGGTAAGCAAAGAGAGAGCCAAAGCAGAAGGGAGCATCAGGTGACGGAGCGAGGAGGACGGTGGGGACAGGTCTGGGGCAGGAAAGGGGCTGCTAAAGGGGGAGTAAGAAACGTGCTCTTTTACCAGAGTCTCTTTGGAAAAGAACAGAGAGCTCCGGTTCAGAGCCAAAACAGAGGGGAGGATGAACAAGAAAATCAGCTTTATCACAAGATATCCCGCAGCAGGAGAGCAGAGGAGGAGAAATGGATGCTGGAAGGCGGCCGAGGCGGGTGGGATGGCCTGGGGGACCTGCAGTGAGCTGCACAGAGCCAGGCACTGAGGAGAGAATTTATTTTGTCCCTTTTCAGTGATAGTGCATACAATGCCTTAGCCTAGGGCCACTTCCAGCCAAGGAACTCTGCCCTTCAGGTTATGCAATATATTCACAGGAAGCAGCAGTACAAGTCCTGCCGCCGGTACCTGCAACAATGTGAGGGGTGGAGGACTCATTATTTTCTCCGATGGTATTGTGGCTTTCAAGCAGTAAACGCAGTGTTTGTGTTGGCTTGGGTGTGAAGTCAGGTCATGATGCAACCAGATAAATGCTGGAGCTTAGAAAACCGGCATTGCAGTTCCGAACCGATGGAAATATTGCATTGGCACCACGAAGCTGAGGCAATCAGGAGACACATGGTGAGTAGCCGTGACATTACCTGTGGCCCTGCCTAGACAATGACCTAACTCTCACACCTTTGCTTTTCTTCCTTCCCAGATGTCCACACACCTCCGCTCCTTCTCTGACATGACATGAAAATGACTTGCCTGCCCCTCAGCCATCAGATGGCACAAAACCTCGTTCAGCTCAGAAATGTTGTACCTGGGCAGGTCACATACCCAAAGCCAGAAGTCATTCTGCCCTGCGGAGAGCTGCCCCAGGAAGGCACGGGCCCCGTGGCCAGCGCTGGCTATGGCATGGCCACCCTCTAGTGGCCACCATTCCGCTCAGGGACTCCCCATCTTCTACATGAACATCCATGGCTTACTCCTCCTCGGTAACAGGTTAACCCAGGCACACAAAGAAACCATTGTGGAAAATCGTGCTCTTCGCTGCCAACCATTTGCAGCAGCGCTGCGTAGGCTCACAGTGCAAGAGTTCACCGGCTGTGCATTAAAAATGTAGAAGAAACCGTAAAAATTCAGGAGCCCACAACCATCGCATCAGTTCCTCCAGACTGCAGTCCAGCAGAACATC
>Ga0065711_1051826_pt1 | contig 10218 bp, 5 predicted proteins | sample Hoacrofraction12_FD_59098 | JGI IMG/M metagenome (GOLD analysis project Ga0065711, IMG submission 59098) | Hoatzin crop microbial communities from Cojedes, Venezuela - Epithelial fraction 12 v2 (version 2) | ecosystem: Host-associated > Birds > Digestive system > Esophagus > Crop | place...
CGCCCGCCGGCGGCGGGACGGAGGTCGGCTGGCAGTGCGGGGGGGGAAGAAGGCAGGGGGGGCTGGATGCACAGCGTCTGCCTGTCCGGTGGGAGTCGACACACGGGTGAGCCTGTGCTGGAGCAGCCGTGCCACTGCGGAGAACCACTTTCTAAAAAAGAATATCTCACCCTATCTAAGATTAAACACGCTCTGCGTGTTTTCAGTTCTGGAGGAGGTTTGTGGTTTTAAAAACAGTTGTCTCAAAAATGGATTGAAATTGTTGCTCCTTTGGAGGCCAGGGAACTCCAACAGCCTCAACGCTGTGTGTGTGCAGTTCTCTGAGATTCGCAGGAAAGGATACACAGACCCTAAAATGCGTAAGGCTGCTTTGTGACTCTCCAGGGGAGATGGCTCCCGTTAGAGCTGCGCTGATTGTTCCCCACTATTACTTACTTCGGGGGGCAGGGTTTGTCTGTCATCTTTTTCTTGTAACAAGAAGCTAAATAAAAGAACGAGAGAACGTGGAACCTCCTGACTGAAACAAAACCTCAAAGCCAAAGAAAAGTGTATGTCCACCAAGGGCAGTGTTCTAGTTAACAGATACAGTACACGCATTATTCAGATACTTCCCAGTGGTCCCTGCGACTTAAAAAAGTCCTTCCTTCCACCTTTACCCTGCTGAGTAAGCTTATAATCAAAACATCTGCATGTAAGTGTTAAGCAGTTACACTTTGCGAAGTCAGAGGTGCTGTGCAGGTGCTGCAGAGACCTGGGTGCAGGGGTACGAGTTTGCACAGTGGTGCACAAGGCCATATTTGCTTGCATAAGTGTGTTTTGATGAGAACAGCAAGGCAGAAAGAAGCCAGCTGAGTTCCCAGACACCAGTTTCAACACACAGTGATAGTAGTTTGGTGGAAAACATCCCAGTCTCCTTCTTGCAACAAGGACAAATTTGACGTAGCTCTCAGCAAGGCACAGTTATGATTGTAAGGTAACACTTGCCCTCTTCTCACATGACAATGGCGCTTGAAAGCTGGAGCTCTGTTCTTAGTTCATGCACAAGCAAGAGATAAGGATGAAGAACCTGATCAAGCTGTGAATTCCTCATTGCTTAGGCTGCATCGTAACTTAAACTGGAGTTTCTGCACTCAGTATCAGACACCTCAGACTTGAATGGGTCTTTTTTAAATTCAAAAAGAAGCTATCCTATAAATAAAATACAGCAAATAAATCTATTTGCAGCTTTCCTGTATGTCTTAAAGGCGTTTTTTCCAAAGTGTTATGCATTACATCTATTATATGGAATAATTTCTATTTTATTAATCTGCCTTGGTGTAAAGGGCAATATCCACACTGAAATGAATTGACTCAGACTGAAAAGTACAGTAGCAAGTGTGCTGTCTTATCTGGTTAAAAACGTATGGTTAGACTACTTACATAGAGAAGTATTTCAAAATTTAAAATTGCATGTACAATGAAAATAAAACCCACCTTGCGTGAAATCAAGACTACAATAAACTCCTAAAGCCTTGTTCAGGTTGCCAGAAAGTATAGTTCAAGATCTATAAGGAGAAATAAAAACCTGTCTGGGGCAGATATCTGTATTTAAACAATGTAGCACTGACATAAAGGGATTTTTTTCTGCTTCTTTATGTACAAGCATGGAACATTAAGGAAACCATGAATTAGACCTCAATAGGTCTAATACTTGACCCTTTAGGGTTTGCATTTTCAAGCTTTTCTGTACAGCCAAGACCCAAAGATTCTTGTAAACCAAATATTCCAGTGGCTTTCAGAGAAGCATCACAATTTTGCAAGAGATCACAACAGCACATCTTTGGTTGTTGTGCATTTTTTTCAGGTTCTTTTTGTGAGATGTTAAATTACAAGTATTATTATAGCCTCTTCTAATATCAAGAAAGTGTTGCATTGGTAATGTAAAAAGAACCAAGAACCTAGGCCGACAGACTAGTGTGATTGACAGACATCATTTTAACTAGATCTCTCAGCAGTAACAGTCATTTATTAGCAACAAATTTAAATGTGAAAGACATTCTGGATGATTGTATCCTGTGCTTCTCTCTTGTGATGACAGGGGCTTACTATACCAGTACTGCTGTAAAAAGCTAATCCACTGGAAGCACTGAATTCTTCGATGAAAAACTGGGAGAGAGAGATGTGCTCATCTGTGCTCAGGGACTTGTTTCCATGTTTCCAGTATAACATCAGATCATCTTCATTGTATGCATCTATGAGAAAACAAAAACTAAATCACGTCTTCTGCTGGAATAATGCTTCTGTTTTCTTTTCCTAGGGATAGGAGACCACTCAGACAATTTGTGAAAACCCCAAAGAAACATTTTTTCACATCAATTTGCCAGTTAGCTGACATGGAAAAATTTGCAAAGGCCATATTCCAACTTGTTTCAAGCAGAGCCCATTCCTGTGCCCTGCCAGCAGCTTACCTGACAGGTGGGGTACATGGGCATGCTCAGGGTCAGAAGGCACATGGGATCGGAGCTCTGCAGCTGCCGCACTGAGCAGACTGCCCAACCCTCAAGATCTGTTCTCTTTTCCAAGACTAAGCAACAAACCAGCATCCCAGTTTTACTCATAATCCAAATAAAAATAAATTTTGAGATATCAAGAGGCTCTGCAAAACAGGATTACCATTTGTTGTCCAGCTCTGCAGACAACTACAGACAACTGAGTCAGGGGTGAGAAAGCAGACATGTCACAGTAACACCAGCACTCATTTTCATTTTTCCATGAGGTGAAATATTGACATCTTATTTTAATTTTAACTTATACTTTTTACTCAGAAAATAACATGACTTTTTTTGACAGAGGAAACATTTTCAGATTTAGGCCTTGGATTATCAACCCAGTCAAAATGAAGCAGGGCACATCATGGTTTTCCTATCTTCCCAAAGCTCACTGTGTTCTGGAATGATCCCAAACTGACCACAGTTTAATAGGTGCAGGTTGAAGGGTTCAGGTCACAAATCAAAATAAGTGAAAAAGGTATTATGAACAAGGTGGAATGCTGGTAAGAGTGCACATATGAACAACAGGTATGATTTAAACTTACAGCTTTCCAGTTCTAAAGAACAGTTCTGAGTGTCCAGAGGAAACCTACTGAAATCCATGAAACACATAGCAGAAACTGTTATTCTGCAGAAAGGAACAGAAAAACAGAAATTAAATGAAAAATTTCATGCTTTCTTAGGGTTGTGCAGACATGTTCATGAGATCCCCCACTAATTGGCTCTTTAGAACCCTAATGATTGAGTTGTTCTGGTTTTTTTAGACACCTCTACAATGGCTTCAAGAGAATGAGATGCAAATAAATCAGTGAGAGAACCGTATTTTTTAAACATAAATAGTCTTTCTTATTAAGTACATTACCTTCAGTTTTTAAACCCTTTACTGGCCTTCATTAGCTTTTCAAATGTTTTGCTTTGAAAGGTTACACTTATGAAAGTTAATAAGGAGATTTCACATTTCTTAATTGGATTTCTCATAGACTGAAGTAGATAATATTACAAATTAGAGGATATATTATTTCAACTGCTATTTTCCCAGCTGCAATGGTTATAATATTTAATTGCATAGAAAGATAAGCTGCAATTTCTGGAAGACTACTCTCCTCTTCAACACCACAGAAATGCCTTATACTATACTCTATAAAGCTTAAGGAAACCTAGGCAAAGACATTATTCTGCATTCCACCTGCTTTTTCACAAATGTTTAGAAGGAAAATGTGCCTTGATATTTTAACCAATAAACAAAAAAAAGGCTAGAGGCAGCAATTTAAATATGGTAAATATTGCCAGATTTCCCTCTCTTGTCACAGCTTGCATGTCATTTGGTGTTTTAGTTTGATTTCTCAGTTTTCCCCAAATGGAATCCTACAGATATTTAAGTGTAAGGGATATACTGGGTATATAAGTGATCTTTGAAAACTTGTGACTGGTAATCACACTGTAGATTAATTTTTACAAGTGTAAGATTTTACTGGCTTGAAATGAGATTGTGAGAGTGGTACATCTTTAAAATCATGCATAAGACTTCCAACTATGGATATTGTTTCTGTCTTTTAGCTATTTACTAAAGGATCAGGGGAAGAATAAGAAAATGTTGATTGAAAAAAAAAAGACCGTTTTAGCAACAAATCTGGATTTTTGTTCCGCTTTGCCTCAATAAAATCCTGGATGCTAGGCACTGAAAATAAACTGTGGAATATGCAGATTTCTTGCACATAAGTATTTGGAATGTAATCTACTCACTGTGTATAAAACTGGGAATGCAAAAAGGGTGTTTTAATGAGCATCTGACAATACAGGAACATACACCCTAACACTACTCAGGCTACACACACATTGTTTCACCTTAATCAGTTCAAAACTTTGGTTCACCAGCCTTTAGGTCACCCTTTTCCCCGCCTCTCAGTTTGATAAGAAATGAGAGAGAAGTAAAGGAAGGGGACAGGACACCTGTCCTTCCTGCTTATGTCCAGGAGGAAACCCACAGGTTTGTCAGGAACTTTGGGGCTTTGCCGTTCACTGGCACAGGAAGGTGAGCCTGGCCGCAAGCTCACCTGTCAGAGCAAGGACAAGTCACCCAGTACCCACCATCTGGTAATGCTGGGTTAGGGAAAAATAGCTGTGGGAGCAGAGAGGAAGAGGGCAAGGAAAAAATGCAGAGCACCAGCTTGCAAATGTGACACAGGACACAGGGCAAGGGCTCCCACCACAGAGGGGACCCCGAGCAACGAGGAAACTGATTCATGCTGTGTCTGTCCCTCAGCTCTACTTCCTCCTTTTCCTTTCCTCCCATCTTGCTTTTTCCTTTCTTTCTGTTTCTGTCCTTCCCATCACATGCTTCTTTTAGTTTGTAACTATTTGTGTGCAATTTCCTGCTGTTAATCTTGCTGACCACCTCTCCAGCAAGCTGACAGAATGTGTTTGCCCATCTTCTGCCTCTTCGCCACTCTTCCTTCCCCCAGCTGAGTGTGTGTCGTACCCCTCACATGGAGAGCCACAGCTGTAAGCCTTGATGTAGTACTGCCATTCCTCTGATCCCTTGCTTTCTCTCATAAAGCATGGAGATGAATATAGCAATAAAATGCATACTTTACCTCATTGTTTCTTACTGGTCAGTGTGGTTCTTGAACAGGCACTATTTTAAAGTGGTGTACAGCTGTTGGGAGGGTTTCTGTGTGTCTTCATGAGAGGGTAGATAAATTCATTACTTGTTGGAACGATTATTGCATAGCCAAAATTTCAAGTGCTTGCATAAATCTTCAAACTATCCAGATGAGATAAAGTATCACCTCTGTGCACGGGCCTAATTAGTAATACACTGGAGAACTGTGATTTCTGCAATGCACAGGCCTCAGGGCCTTTATCCTAGGGGGAAAGTTCCTCCCTTAAAACTCTTTCTGCCACATCATCCAAACCTGCTTCATAAAGAAAAGCAATAGCATGTAGATATAAAGGAGACATGTCTAATGACCTTGCTGTTCTAGTCCTGGAATTGCTGTTTCACTTTCCAGTTCCTTATAGTCACACAACACACCTGTCTAACACTGCTGGTATTGGCACCAAGAATCGGCTCTCCATGCCTGTCTGGAGCCCCAGTTAATATCAGTGGCATCTTTACAGGTATCGCAGAGTGAAAATAACAGAGACAGACAGTTTTAAAAGACTCAGGGGAAAAAAACCCCACATTTGTTCTTTGCTAATAATTTTGGGCCTTACTGTACTCAACAGTAAAACTACTGCAATATTGCTAAAACCACTGGCAATGAATTAACACTTGATAGACTTCAGCGCTATTTACAACAGATGAAAAAACTGTCGTTATTCTGTGATGGGAAATAATATGTGAATGATAGAAAAATATGTTATCTGTATGATATCAGTCCTAAATTTATTTTCCCACTGGTACACTGGTCACCTGCTCCCATTATCTGATGCCAGGGGATTAATGCCTGTCCAGAATGAGAATCTTTACTGCAAGTACTTCTAGTAATTTCTCACTGTACAGACTATTGGCCCACAATTGCAGTAATGCATTTTCTTATAAAATGCTATTTTTCTTACCGTAGACTGAAGAGTACATTGCCATCAGGGTATACTCGGAGCATGACGTTTTCCACAGTTGTGTCATGGATGAAAGATCTTTTGGAGTGTACAAAAAATACATCAGGTACCCAAATCTTTTTTATCAGTCTTCCATCAAAAGTCATACTTTTGTTTTTGTTACTATGAAATGAAAGTCTCTCATCCTTCCAGTAATGTCTGAGATATAAAGTCATTGTGAAGTCCTTTGTTTAATTAAAAATAAAAGAAGACAATGCTTGTTTTATTCACATACAATAGAAAACAGTACAAAGTAATCAACTCATGCAAAGGATCAATTTGTTCTCTGGACATCATCTGGAGGATCCTCAATGAGAGGAATCAAACACCACTCAATGAGTTTAAATACAGATTAGAACTACCTCTGAGATACTGGCTGTTTGGCTTATCACTGGTGTCTGTGTCTGAGGTTCATACTTCGTTTATACTTAGACAAACTTTTACAGATTTCAACGGCCTGCTGGATTGGGCCATCAGTGGAGTAATAAGGAAACTTTAAAACCAACCAAAGGCAAATGGAAAGGGATTTCCTCTAGAAGTCTTCACAAGCTTTTCCCACAGTGGACTGTGGTTCTTTTACAAAAGGATAAATTTGAATTCTCCCTGAGCATTAGTCCAATTTGTAAAATCCATTAATCTGCACATTTTGTAGAAATATTGCACAGGGGTTTTAGATTCGTACATTTATGAATGAAATGCATCGTGAAGAAATAATATGATGAATTTCATAAGAGTAAACAACTAAATTTTACAAGAATTAAATTTTTTTAAATTTGAAAGATTGTTACAAATATTTTATCATCCTATTTAGAGGAATAATGTGACTACAGATATACATGTGGAAAGAGATGGAGAGAATGCTGCAAACCCTGTCTGGGCTTCTGCACAGCCTGACTGTTCTGTGCTCACCCATACAACTTTTGCATTATTAGGCAGGCATCATTTATCTTAGTAAAACAATTACTTCTGAGAAGAATACTGGGAAGATACTTAGGGTGTAGTATGGTTTTATGACCCCGTAATGTGATTTTATTGTTTGGGTAGGTTTGCAAAGGAATGCAAGGGTTCATATTGACAGATCCTATTGCAAACTGAACACCTACGACTCACTGTCAAAAGATCCTGTAAATGAGGCCTCTTTGCAAAGTTAACGTGCCCTGCTATTCTAGGACGGAGCAACTTGGCACTCATGTCTGGGTTGCTTTATTAGTCACAATTTCATCTGAGGAATGAACAGCCTGCATTCCAACGCTACAGGTCCTTGATTGCAGTGATGGTGTCTCCTTCCTAGGACCATTCCTGGAACTGTTTTTTCTATTTCCATTTGTTATGACCACAGCTCCACACATGCCAGAAATGATGGGAATATTCAGATCTGCCTAAGCAAAGGGAGCAAAGGACATGAAGCCTCATCACCTAACATGCAGAGCACTAAGAGGTCATGTGGAAGCCCATGGGGCTGACTGAATTGTCAGCATTTTCAAATCCAAGCACTATCCACTCTGATCTGTTTCTCTTGCCCAGGGAGAAATTCAACATGTGCTCTTATATAACACTTACTAGTTTAAATGAGAATGACTTGCATGCTGCAAGGCAAGGTTGTGCTTTTTAAGAGTTTGCTTTCTTTGACTGTATTATTCTATATCATCCAGCTGGACGTTTCTGAGACTCTGTATTTTGGCTGAAATTCTTTATTCCAGTTCTACTAACCAACTTACCATGTCAACTTCAGATATGCTGTCAATGCTTTCTACCTGCACATCAATGCCCACAGGTATTGGCGACCCTTCAATGTAACAGAATGAAAGAGTGATGAGAAGTGTAAATCCATATTTTTTAAGGGATGACCGTGTATCAGCAACATACAGAGAGCACCCCATCCCAGCATTTACTATGCTCTGTCCTCCTGGGTGCACTGAATGAGACAGTCCACAGCAACAAAGTAAAACCCGGTGCTAAACAGTTATAAAAGCAAGTACAAAATCTGCAGTGATCTTTTTGCAGCCAGGCTAGTTGTCACTGGCATTGCAGTTTGGACAGCAGTGACAGCTTCCTTGTGACGCCAAAGCTGATGAACTGCTTGGAGTGCTATCTAGAACTGTCGTAGCAATAAGAAAAAACCATGAAAGGCTAGTGATGCAAATGAAAAGCAATTGCTCATCACCGATCAACCAATGCCCAGCCTGTCCCCAAGCAGCGGCCCGCCCTCAGTCAGCATTCCCCTTAGTTTACATGATGAGCATGACATCATATGGTATGGAATATCCCTTTGGCCAGTTTGGGTCAGCTGTCCCGGCTGTGTCCCCTCCCAGCCTCTTGTACAGCCCCAGCCTCCTCGCTGGCAGGGCAGTATGAGAAGCTGAAACGTCCTTGACTTAGTGTAAACACTGCTTAGCAACAACTAAAACATCAGTGTATTATCAATGTTATTCTCATCCTAAATCCAAAACACAGAACTATACCAGCTACTAGGAAGAAAATTAACCCTATCCCAGCCGAAACTGGGACAATATGTCAAATACATCAAAGATTGCAAAGCTTACTTACCAGTTCCAATGTTTATTCACACACTTATAAACAAAATATTTATTATGCATCCTAATTATCTTTAGTTACTTACCTATTTAAAGTTTGGCATAGATATTTTTGAAAAAGGATTTCTTGCTCACTGCCTCATGAGGGAAAAGCTGTACACATACTAAGCCTGTTCTGTGATGGAGTGTTGTATATTACTGAGTACATAATTTATTATCAAGTACAATACATACCAAACTGCACTAGATGACTTTATTTTATATACTGCCCCACTATTTCATGCCACTGAAAAAGGCTGTGGGTTTATAACACAATGGGATCTCAACATACAAACTATAACACCATATTTACATTTTTACAGTGCAGTGACTAAAAATCAATTAAAAATACTGCAAAATAAAAAATTATTTCCAGTCTCTTCAGTGTACAATATCTAAAATGAAGGATCTAGCTCTGTATGGGTTATGTAACTGTGTAATTTTTCAGCAAGCCAGCCATTCCACTAAAGTAATTGACTAATCACTTCCTTACCGAGAAGGGAGAGGAGAGAGGTGTGTCCATATATGTGTATACACCCTTTCCCCAAAGAATATTCTGCATTTGGCATGAAAATTGATAGCAATTATTGTACATGGGATTCCAATTATGCTTATTAAAAGTGGTCAATTAAAATATTTTTAAAGTACAAGTTTAATATAACCCAGTACAAAACATGAGTACAAGGAAGTCTGAACAGGAGGAGATAGCAACAGCTTTTTTAATGTGTCTTTCTGTTTTTCTTTCCTTTTCCTTTTATCAGTGTCAAGCCAAAATAGTCCAGAAATATCACTCTCCTGATAACCAGCCACAATACTGTGCCTCTTTTTGGAATTATCCTTAAAATAGCAGCCCTCGAGGATTACACAGCTGCCTCCAGTTCTTACCAGTAGAGATCTTGAACTATTTTTGAGGTATTTTAAAATCTGGCTCTGTAATCTCTTGATTTGACTTGTATTTTTTAATGGAGGGTTTGACCCTGCACAGAACAGATGAAGATGCATTGTGCATGGAAAAGCAAGGTAAAATGTGTTCAGAGTTAGCAGGGCACATAGGAGCATGTTTCAGCACTGACAAGAGCTGTGCTGTCTGGCTTGGAAATCACATCTCTCTCTGAGAGGAATGCGTGGCTCAGTCTGTTGGCCAAGGCTCAGAACAAAATTCAGGACTCCAGACAGCAAAGTGCTGTCAATTAGTTTATTGGTAAAACAGTAGACAGCACTTAGAAAATGCTGCTTCTTTTGAAGAACAGAGGCAGCAGGAGACATCTACCCTAGAGGCTTACACACAAGAGTATCAATGTATTTATCCAGCTTCTTCACACAAACCAATAAAAATTTTTATGCCTCTCCTAAACCAGTTTTGACCACTTCTTGTCTTCACAGAACGGTTGGGGTTGGAAGGGACCTCTGTGGGTCATCTAGTCCAACCCTCCTGCCAAAGCAGGGTCACCTACAGCAGGCTGCACAGGACCTTGTCCAGGTGGGTCTTGAATATCTCCAGAGAAGGAGACTCCACA
>Ga0065711_1051827_pt1 | contig 10217 bp, 3 predicted proteins | sample Hoacrofraction12_FD_59098 | JGI IMG/M metagenome (GOLD analysis project Ga0065711, IMG submission 59098) | Hoatzin crop microbial communities from Cojedes, Venezuela - Epithelial fraction 12 v2 (version 2) | ecosystem: Host-associated > Birds > Digestive system > Esophagus > Crop | place...
CCACTGATGCAGCCACTCCATCATAGAAAGCCACTAGGTTGGTCAGGCAGGACTTGCCCTTGGTGAAGCCATGCTGGCTGTCTCAAATCACCTCCCTGTCCTCCATGTGCCTTAGCACAGCTTCCAGGAGGATCTATTCCATGATCTTCCCAGGCACAGAGGTGAGGCTGACAGGTCGGTAGTGCCCAGGGTCCTCCTTTCTATCCTTCTTAAAAATGGGCACAATGTTTTCCTTCTTCCAGTCACCAGGGACTTCACCTGACTGCCATGATCTTTCAAATATCATGGAGAGTGGCTTGGCAACTACATCAGCCAGTTCCCTCAGGACTTGGATGCATCTCGTCAGGTCCCAGTACATTGCCCAGTAGCATCAGACTGGTATCTCCTTGGTGTGCCGCTAGCCTTCAGTCTGAAGCTCTTTCAAGCTTAAAAGAGAAAACTTTATCTCTCTCATAACCCAGAAAGCCCTCTGCTACAGTTACTCCCACTATTAAGCCTTTCACATCCACAGCAATGGTCAAAAGACATCTTCCGATCAGTTAGGTGGACCTCCAAAAAAAAAAAGGAAAGCCTTCGCCCATATTCTTAAAAGCCTGTCCCTTTCCCGTGATGCTGGCACCTGGGGACGGTGGCTGTTGCACACGGACAGGACATCCTTGAGGCACTCTGCTCGCGCGGCTGCGTTACTCCTGGCACTGTCTCTGTCCCTGCTGTGGCAGCCGTTGGGTTCGCAGGGTGTTGCAGGGTGTCAGCGTGCTGCGCCTGCGCCTTCTCTCACGGCATGGCTGGTAGGGCCGTCACGCTGTTGTCTTCACAGCATCTATGAAGAAGCTTGGAAGAGGAGAAGCCTTTACAAACCAAATCGTTAGATAAGCGGCATCAACAACAAAAGCCACATTTGCTGTTACATTTATGCAAATATTCCTCCAGTATGATATTCTCCTTTCAAACAGTTTTAAAAAAATAACAGTGACTACTTCTGCTTGTGTTTCCTTTCACACTTTTCATTTCCAGCTGCATATTGTTAGGCCCCTGTTTTGTCGTAACGCTTTGGCACTGACCACAGGTGTTCACCACAGGGCCAGTCCGGCCACCTAGACTGCTTTTTAACCCAGCCCAACGGCATTTTACTCAGAGGAAGACTCTTCTTGGGGGAAAAAAGAAAAAAAAAAAAAAAAAGGGCAATTTTTATTGCAGCTCCATCAATAAAAGTTCTGCACCACTGATGCATTCTGAGAACCCTTTAAGGCTAGATTTTAATACCCATCAAGATAGCTAGCTCTCAAGATAGCTGCCTAGATGTCTTCATAAAATTTGCATATACAAGGCACAAGAAAGCATAACATATAGAGAACTGTTACGGGGAACAAGTGGGTGTTTTGGGGACATAACAGCGTACTGCAGGCTTCTTTCAGAAAGGGGCTGGACATTCCCTGTGCTGCTGACAATTTATGCTACTGAAGGAACATCAAGTAGCTTTAAAGATGTTTGTGGTGGAAGCCGTTTCCTTGAGGTGGGGTAAAAAGTTGCTATGATGATCCGCAGAGGCACCATCTTAGCAGATCTGGGGCTAGTCCAGGGCCAAGCGAATAGACATAAAGTGAAATGCCTTTTGTGCTGCGCTGATATCTGACAAATCAAATAAACTGATTTTATTTGAAGCACAGGTCACTGCACGCATTACTACCATCACTTCTGCTTCCAGATAATGCACAATAGCTGTACTGATCTGAATATGCATTACCTTTATTATTTTTTATAGAAACAACATTTTATTTCACTTCTGAACATTCCCCTTTGTGAATTTAAGCCTAACTTTCAGAGACAAGCAAGCTGGACAAGCAACAAAATCTGAATTGTAAATGTCTTGTGGAGCTTCAGTTGTTGTTTAGTATACCTTACTTTGTAAAGCTGAAATGTGTAATTTTGGAGTGGCACAATGCCTCAAGTCATGTGCTTCCAAATGTATTTTTTCTCCCCAGGTTTTGCTACAATGTGCCTACTCCCCTGCACTCCAGTCAAAAGAGTAATTCCTGGGAAAAGCACTGACAGAGGACGAAGGAAATCTGTATAGAATAAAAAAAAGAAAGAAACTTGAAGACAGAACAGCAGAACAGGGGAATACTTTAATGCAGTTTACTACCACTGAGTATGGACAATAATATTTCTACATTACTTAGAAAAATCATACATTTCCATTCAGAAAATGCTCATCACTGTCTCAGCTTCAGCTACAATGCAGCTTCAATCAAACAGGCATTTTTCCTCATTAACCTTATATTCTGACTTAGGCTACAGGATTTGAGAGGCAGAAAACCCATCACTCTCAGTGAAGGTATCATATGTGCGGTAAGAAAGAAAAAAATCTCTTCAAGGTGTATTGCCCCAGGAACACAGACCTCTAACTTCAGTCTACTGGTACATGTTACAATGGAAAATGCAAAGAACTTCAGCACCCCCAAGGGTCTAACCTGGAAGGACTGGATGTACCAGCAGAAGGAGTTGTAATTTTGATACCTTTAGGCCAAGCATCTAACATCATGCAATCTTACATCCACAAAATAAATTTTCCTAATTTCAGTCTGCCTGCTTGCAATCCCACTGCTCTGTATTGCCTGCTACCATGCTGGCATACATCCTCTGTACACTACAAACGGTTTCTTCCCTGCCAGATACTGCGGTGTTTGCTATCATTCTGTTACCACCCGACCTGGTAATTATAAAGGTCTCATCACTATGCTCTCCTAATAAGTCAAGGTGTGGAAAAAATATTTTCCATTTCTAATGGTGCCTTTTAGGCCCAGAGAGACCAGGATGCAGAAAGGGGAAAGCAACTATAATCTGCTAAGAGCAGAAAAGGCACATACCTGACCATGTTGGATGTGGAGAGGCTGCACAAAAGGGCAAAGTGCACGTGCAAGGTGCTTTGTCCAGTGACGGAACTAACTCTGCACACCTCTTGTGCCCGGTCTCCAACTAGTAGCTGTCTTCTGGATGCACTCAGTCCACAATGGGAAGAGTTCTTTCAGAAACATCAGGTCTTCAGAAAGATTAAAATGTAGATCCCAGAGGATGACCCTTTCCAGGCTTAACAAAACGCAGGCACTGCTTGGAGGCTGGGTGGTCACCCAGCAATGGCCACCACATAGCAGAGGGGATGGTGGGCTGCAGCACAGGGACAGCAGCGGAGTATCAGGGCAGGGCTTTATTTATGAGATTTTCTCCTTCGGACCTCACCAAACCATAGCCAGAGCCAGCCCACATCTCCAGTGGGATAGGCTTGTCCGGCTGTTCGTCAGGATGCCTGGGGTTTTGCCGTTCCTGATTTAGGGATGGGAACATGTATTCCATCGGCATGTCAGTTTTTCTGTGTGTACCACAAAAATAATACTAATTTCCTTCCTTGCGGAGCAAAGGGGATGAATTAACTAGTTTCCCCACAACTCTTTGAAGCACTAGCACAGGTGCAACAGAAAGGGTCCCAGGTTTTGTGATTCATTTTTCTTTCTAAATTGAGGAAAAAAACTCTTAGAGTAGTTTTTATCATGCTTAAGAGAAGGAACTTCACTTTATCAGTTGTCCAATTCTGTCCTACTTTGCTAATCCCTTGGTACACACTGAGAATAGCAAGGCAACAGGGAAAGTATTTACACTCTTTGGGAAGAACAGCAACTATGGAATGTGAAGGGAAAACTATGTTCTGGGTATAAGTTCTGTTATCACTTCTAAACTCTCCACAGCTGCCTACGTGAAGTTCTCCACGTGCACCAGAAGCCTTTCTAGGCATGTTAGGACTACGCGTGCAGGCAGAGCCCGGCAGCAGAACCCTTGGAGGCTACGGTGCACCTGGGCTTTGAGGGATCCAGACCAAAGAGCTGGGTAAAAATGTACAAGCGCAGGGTTTACTATTACTCATTTTTATACTTAGATTATTCGATATCTTGTACCACAAGAATAAAATACCACATCTTCTAACACACAAAAGTAAATGCCATTAAAAGAACTGCTTGGAAAGCTGTGCTTGCAGCCCAGGCTTGGTAACAGAACGCACATTTGTATCAAACCAGAAAACACCCTTTGGGAAACTTGGTGGCCTGTGTAGCATCAAGGCAAACAAACACCAGCAAGAACATGCTGCTTTTATTAATATTGGGTTCTTAGTTCTCCTTTTAGTCCAGTGTCTTGCCTTGATGTTTGTTGCGGGGTTTTTCTATTTGGTGCTTATGCATATTAGAACTCTGCTTAAAAACCACAATATCAAACCGGTTTTAATTTTGTAATATATAGGAGCTATGAATCATATGTTCTCAGAGTATACATGGGCTTGTATAGCCTGCATATTTCTGCCCCATAAAAGTCACTTTAATTTATAGGGCAGGGCCAACTTCATCGTTTGCTAGTGCCTAACACATCAGCGTTCTCCCCACTACCTCAGGTCTTTAGATAAAACCACAGTATAAACAAAAATAAACACACTATTCTACACAATCGAGTTGGATTTTTTGGGGGAAAAAACACCCACCTTTTAGGTAAGTGACATCTTTCATAATTATCCCTTAACATTTACTCTTCCTTGTAATAGTCTACATATAAGCTCGCATCGTGGAAAACCAATATCCAGCCTTCAGCTTGTGAGCAGTTTGGTAAAAGAATTAAGCTCTGAATAAACTGAATGTCTGAACAAATTGGGTGTCTGAACTTGCTCCAGTTTCAGGAAATGTACTTTATTGTGCTGATATACAGAAAACATTATCCATGTTACATTTTTCCTCAGAAAAAACCCATACTTTTGTTATAGAAATTATTATTTTTTAAAACTCATATTGTAATATATGGTTTTGAAATTTTGTACCCAAGCTACAAGATAGTTAATCTATTTTGAAGAACCCTGTCTTCTGTTTACAACTTGGTTGTCAAATAATTATAATTTTTGTTTCCTTTTGGAAGAGCTCTTCAACTGCATTTTGTTAACAAAACCCTCAGACCTTGCACTTTCAGAATGTGAAATTTCCTTGCATTTCACAAAAAGAAGAGAAATAAGAGGCAGTCCCACCTCTCTGAGTTTTCTCCGTGATCTGTACAACACGCTTCCTCCCACACGTGGCAAATGGGGAGTGCAGGCTGCAGTACCAGGTTTTACATTACCAGCCGTCTGCTATCCTCATGCTGTGCCTGCTGCTTCTTGAATAAAAATGCTTTCTCACGCCACCTGATACAAGCATTTTCTGGTAACATTTTAATAGCTGTTCTCTTGGATCATTCTGGCTTTTCCCTCGCTTTCTACTCTAGCTATTCTTCTCACTTAAATGATGAAATAAGACTTTCATGGCATATTGGTCATCTCCACCACGTTGTGAAAGACTGCAAAGAAATAGTCTCAGGATGCATTTGTTGAATTAATTTTAACACTTCACATTTCTAGAAATGTTCGGATTAGATGTTAGGTTTTCCCCCTCCTCTCCTTCTGTCTAAGTCTAAAACAAGTAGCCAAGATCAATTTAAAAGGCAACTCATTTCATTCTACAATGCTTGCATAGTTTTTTTATTTGCATAGTGTGGGTCTGTATGCATGTTGCAACAATGAGGAATATATTTTCTGCTTCTTTAAATCAACCGTAGAATGATTAGCTGTAAGTTCTATGAGAGGAAATGGTCATTTTTGGTATTCTAATGAAGTCCTCTGTTTCATAGCACTTGAAATCAATTCTTTCTGTGATTTGCTTCAGTATTAGAGGGCAGAGGCTGATTTATTTTGAACCAGCTTAAATAACGCGAAAGGCAAAGCCGAAGTTCAGCCTTTCAGAAGACTTGTTCAGCTGCTAGAAAAGCCTGGGTGGTAAGGGTGTTCTAGCAGCTCCCAGACCAAGCTCAACAAGGGGCATTGTCAATGCTGAGGTCACTCCATTAATTACACAGTGAAGAATGAAGGTAGGAAATAGTGGTCATGTGGGTTCTCTGTGAAAGGAGACAACAATGACTCTTCGACAAACTTTTGAGAAACAAAACCGAAAAAGCTTCATAGGTCTGCTGGTGAAGGTAAAGAAAAAACACAGTAACCTTTACACGACTGAAAAAGAAGCACCCTCACAGTGGAAGGCAGCTTGTAGAAGAAAACGTTTAAGAGGTGGCATTTTAAATTAGGAAAAATGACATGCTTAGAAAAATTAACATGTAGTTATGTATCTCTAGTCAGAAATACAACAACCTGAGGTGAGAATACAGAAGTTAAAGCAAGAAAAGAACATACACATGCTGCGAGGAACAAAGCAGTTCCTATGGAGCAATGGAACCACTACCAAAAGCTCAAATCACTAAGTTTTCCTGAACTGCAGTGTGAAAAACACAGCGCTGGAGAACACAAAGCGGATGACTCAGAGCAGCTTGTGAAAAAACCTGCAGGCAATGCGAGACAGAAAAGATGGTGGAAACATATGTGGAACATTTTTTCTTAAAGCAAATGAATTGAAGAGAAACCATATCCTGGGATGGTTCTGAAGCGCCCTGCCACGGCCTGGCTTCCAGCAGAGCGCTCAGCAGCTGCATGATCTGCTGACTGAAAGACGGGCACATGGATGGTTTTAAACATATTCTGCAGCATAAGAAACTGACTTGTAAATCTTCTAATCTCTGCTCAACACTACGCCTTTAACTGTTCTACCATTTTGCAAGAAGCCATCTTTTGAATGAAAGGCTGGGTTGAACTTCATTGGAACTTTATTGGCAGGAAAGGAAAGAACCAGCATGCAAACATGCCAAAAATCCTAACAAAGGCGATGTCTGACCCTGGAGAAGTGCTTATATCGGATCTAAAAGAGACTTAAAAGCAAAATGTGAACAAGGAAATTCTTGTTTCACTTTGTTCCATCTATGTACTTGTTAACGGGACACAAACCCCACAATTTCAGCTATCTGCAGGTTAAAGGCACTAAAAATATATTAACTAGTAAATAATCTTACAAAAAATCTTTTCAGTTTATTTGCCAGCTTATGATGGGAGGAGCAAACATGATGAAAAATGCTTCACAACTTTGCCTTGCAAGTGCTCTAGATCGGGGTCGGAGGCCACATAACTGTCTGCATTCAGAAGATCCCCCAGCATAATCGAACATCAAGCATTAGACACCTCCACCAGTAAAGCCAGTAAATACATGATACCCTTTAGGGAATGAACTTCTGAGGTGCCCAGCAAAGATGAATGGGAGTGTTGGGCACCTTCCCAGTGTAAGGCAGTGTTTTACTCCGCTTCATGACCAAACTGAGAAATCTCTCTCTGCGCAGTTCTTCAGCCACCAGTTTCTGTCTTTTAGACCATGCAGAGCTTGGCTGGCCCTGAACAAAACCAGGTAACTGAGAAGGTCAGTCTATTTCCCTGTAGACGACGCTCATTACCACATGAAATATGATTTTATTCTCTTGAGCCAGTAACAAGAAATCAGAAAATTGGTAGCTCAAGTAGGTTAAACACAGCTATGCTCACGCTGTGTATTTAGAAAAATTAAGGTTTATGAATCATCAATGTTCTTTACACTGCCCACTTCTCTGAAAATGATCTTATAATGACAGGGCTGGAGACTGTGGCTACTTTCCACTTGTAAAGCAAAAGTATTCTTGCAGTCATTAGCAATTGTTGCTGCAATCCTAGGGACTAAAATAAGAGCAATAAGTTTGATTCTTCATAGCGACGAGAGTTTTCAGAAAAAAACAAATGGTTAACTCAACTGAATTTTAAAAGCTCAAAACCCTGAGGTCAAAGCCCTAACCCAACTCCTTATTCAGTATCTTCAGTGTGGGTGAAGTAGCCTATAAACAGAACATAGGTTTTTCAGTTCAGAGCTAAAATTTAACAGGATAATTTATTCATTGGCCAATGACATGATTATAGGTATGGTCTGAACTTCTGAAATGGAAAGATGCATAAGAAGGAGGCAGCTTTAAGCAGTGATTGAATTTTTATTATTGCCGCATTTGCCCTCTTAGTTCTTTTCTTCTTTAGGTTAAGAAGACCATTGCTTACACTGTTCCATCATAAATCAAGTTCTCTAGGTCTGTGATATTCTCTTGCTCTTTTGCACGCTCAATGCAGTTGATCATCTTTCTTGAAAAGCAGTGCTTAAAACTGGATACAATGCCCCAGTCAAAGCCTGTCTTCAGCCTATGCATTACTTCTTGTGTCTTAGAGGTGATATCCTCATTTGTGTGTCTGCCTTTTTTGCAGATGCGTGAAAAACGTTGTCTCACATCCAGCTTGTGCTTCACTGTAGCCTTACATGCATTTCTGCCTATGTGTTACTTAGTCAGCATCCCTCAGCCTGGATTTGTGCAGGTGTGTCAGACCAGTATCTTGCACTTCTCTGCACCGAGCTGAACCCCATGTTTTAAACTGTTCCTGTGAGTGTTCATGTTCACTTTGAATTTGGGTTAGAATGTGGATTAGAGTCCAAACTGCAATCTAGCCTGGCACATCCGTAACTCCTGCCAGTTTAGTCTTCTTGCAGGAGTGACATAGGAAGCACACATTATTTAATTTACTCAGACGGACAGGCCCCTTAACTCCTCAGAGATTTGTTTCAGGCTCTCTGCAGACACAAGGAAAATATCCCTGCCACAGTGCACACTTCAATCATGTTTTCAAAGCTAACTCCATAACCAGCTGACTTCTAGAACTATACAGCTTATATTCTAAGGCGAGGGGGACAGTGGGGAAAGAGAAGTCAAAACCTAGCTACAGCAGCAACGTAGACTAACCAGATTATTTAAACCGCAAACACAGAACAAAAGGATACAGTGATTTTGGTAATGTAAGAATGATCGCCCCCCCAACACACACAATATCCCCATCAAACCAAAGAAATATAATTGTAGCATGTGCAGGAAAATTAATATGGAAGTAACGAGTATCAAAGACTAACATCTGCTTTACTGCAAAAGATGAGCTACAACCATAGACGAAAATGTGCATGTAAATATAGGTACCAGGAGAACATGGTGAAGATTAAGAAGGATAAAATTACTAGATGGGGAGGCTAGGCAAGTTTTCGTTCTGTTTCATTTTCTTTCCTTAGTTCCTGAGCAGTAACAACTTCTATGAGATTTAAAGTAAACTGTCCAAAATGTATAACAGCAAAATGCTCATTAAAACACACAGTAACATTTCTCTCCAAAACTGATACACTTAAGATAACCTGCTATAAAAGTGATCTCAAACATACTAGACAACTCCATTTCGCATTGCATAAATAATAGCAAAAATGTGGAAAATGGAGAAGGATCTCAGTAGAATAATATATAGCAATTACAGGTGGCCAGAACTTAATATGAAAGCAACTCCAAGGTTCGGTGAAGTAATAAGCTAAGGCACATGATGTGCCTTATGCTCACTGGAGCCACAGAGGGTCTTAAAAGTCACAATGCAGTTCTTTATGATGCTTCATGGTACCCACAGCCCTAAGTTAGATGCCAAGATTCCTCCTACAGCCCATGGGAAGTCCTCAGCACCCATGAAGGGTATTTACAGAATCCAGCAGGCTGAGCAAGGAGCTATGCACAGCTAACGGTCAGCTAAGCCTTGTCCTTCAGAGGTAGTTAGGAATGTGACTCCTGGACAGAAGGAAATACCAGCTTCCTTTTGACATTCCTGGTTGTAAACCCTCTCCTGTGGTTTGTTGCCTAAGCCATTTTATTTTTTTCTCATGACCCCTGCTGTTCCCCACCTCAAACAACCAACTAGGGAGTGCGATGTCCCTGTGCAGCAGGGAAAGGGGAGATCTATCTGAAAATTCTCCCCACCCCCCCAAGCTGGAGAAAGGACTCTGCATCCCACCTCTTCTCCAGCAGTCATTCTCCCAGTCTCTGCAGAATTCTTTTGTTTTTAGGACTTACTGCACAGACAGATAAATGAGTCAATATCAGCTTCTCTCTCCTCCATTGAGTCCCACTGAATATTATTTCTCCAAAATAGAACCGCTCCATAAGGAAATGTTAGAGGGGTAGTTGTACCCCCAAACACCCAGGAGTAACTCAGGCACTCTTTCAGGATGCTTTGCCAGACTTTACCCTACTATAAGCACGGGGGATCTCCATAGCAGTCACTGTAAATGAGGGATCACAGAATCAATCACAGAATGGTCGGGGTTGGAAGGGACCTCTGTGGGTCATCTAGTCCAACCCTCCTGCCGAAGCAGGGTCACCTACAGCAGGCTGCACAGGACCTTGTCCAG
>Ga0065711_1051830_pt1 | contig 10214 bp, 6 predicted proteins | sample Hoacrofraction12_FD_59098 | JGI IMG/M metagenome (GOLD analysis project Ga0065711, IMG submission 59098) | Hoatzin crop microbial communities from Cojedes, Venezuela - Epithelial fraction 12 v2 (version 2) | ecosystem: Host-associated > Birds > Digestive system > Esophagus > Crop | place...
AGCACTCGTGGGTGCATTCCATCGGGGCCCATGGATTTGTGGACATCCAGATCGCTTAAGCGATCCCTCACACAGTCCTCCTCGACCAAGGGAAAGTCGTCCTCTTTGTAGGCTTCTTCTCTTACCTCCGTGGCCTGGGATTCCTGAGGGCCAGTCTTAGCACTGAAGACTGAAGCAAAGAAGGCATTCAGTAGCTCTGCCTTCTCCGCATCCTCTGATGTGCTGATGTGCTGCGCTTGACTTTTCTAGCAGATGATGCAGCATGCAACCATTACACGGACCCATTTCACCTCCACCACTGTTCCCAGGGAAACATCCTTGCAGTGTTTCAACCTCCCAGAGACCCAAAAGAGTAACAACACTTAACTGGGTGCCTATGAAAGACACATACAGCTGATGTGGAGAAGCAGAAATAGTGGGGAAATTCTGACTGATACTGAATTTGACAGCTATTAAGTCAACACACCTATTTTGTGACCATCCTCCAGCATTGGGTTTGGGGGTTTTGTTCCCCCAAAAGCCTGTTGCCACCTTTTTTTCCTCCTCCTTTTTTAAAGCTACATTTTGGCCTTCTATATTTACATTGCCCTTTAAGAAATCAGAAAATATTTTCCTTCCTTGCTAGTCGTTAAACTACTTTCCCAATTATCAAATGATGAATGGGGAAAGTGGCACAGATTTATCTCCATTGCTGATATACTTGAAGTAAATGTAGGGGGTTGTTTTTCCCACCGCAACTACAATTTTCTTGTATGTATTCACACACATGCGTCATTTAATAAAGGCAGCTGGCACTGAGGAACACTGCCAAATTAACAGACTTCTAGTTGTCCCCAGAACAGGTATAATACCTTGTTTGTGCCACAGTAGTTCATAGAGGGGACAGCTGACACTGAGGTGCCATTGTGCTAGCTGCTGTACAGACAGACAGTGGTCCTGTCTTCATTACAAAAGCTAAGGCTTCTAACTCGAGAGGTACTGACCTTAGTCTGTGGCTCATTCCCACATAAAAACCTTTCACTGGGGCATGGCAGGGTTTTCAGTGATGTTTAACAGCTCTGTGTGGGAAACCTATCAGCTCCAGTCATTGCACTACGTAAATGTCAATACATGGCATGGTGCTGCTTCCAAACAAGAGGCAATGACATCTAGTACATGCAGGTTAAAGAGCTACTGCACAATGTCACTGGCTTGAGATGCTTAAGATAGGAGTTGGATTTGAGTCAATGATTGATGTTTTGAAGGTGTTTGTGTCTACTGGTCCTGAGCTTCCAGAACATTCACTCCTCCCCATACAAATACAATTCTGCTAGTTTCTTGTCTCATACAGATAACTCGCCTCTGCTAAATCTTCCCCATTCCCACAGGCAGTGCAAGACTAACACCCTCTGAGTTGCCTTGAACACTTCTCTAGAGGCTTTGTTCAGAGCACCTGAGAGAGAAGAGAAACCTCTTTCAAACAAGATGATGCTGAGTCTGTAGATTTGGTCCCACAGTATAGCCCAAAGAAATTAAAGTGGTAGGACAATATAAAAGGCTTCATGGAAAAAAGGGGCTCCCACAGTCTTGCTAATCACCCTCCTGATGCTAGCCATGGAAGGGTAAGCACCCGCTCTTCTATAACTAACCACAAGTTTTATGAGCAACCTTTCAAGTGCTGTTCAGAATCAAGGCAATTAGAAACACCTATTGAGCCACTCTTGCTAACACCCCCCTTTTCTTTTGGAGGAAGAGCACACCAGTAGCACATTTCTCCCAACATTCAGACTTGATTTCTCCCATTATTCCCACTTGTTTATTATAGACTTGTTCTAGACAACACTGTCAGAAACAAGAATATTTTCACAATATACATCATAGGAGAACTGTAAAAACAGCTTAAAATCCAGCAACTGTGCCTCTTATGCATGAAGTAAAGAAATAATACAACTCAGAAGTCATATTGCCTCTGATGTCCCATGACCTGCACTGTCTTTCGTAAGTCCTCTCATCTCTGATTTTGTGTGAATTACCCTCCTGCTTAGTCTTCACATCTTTCAGAGATATCATTTTCCCCCCATTTATCATCTAGAAAGATCTTCTACTTCAGTATTGTTACATTCTGTTTTTATTAGTAAATAGTTCCATAAATTATATGCTCGTTTTGGAAACTGATGTCTCCCAAGCTCCTACATATGAGACCCTAGCTCCCATGTTCCAACCCTAAGAGAAAACCAGCATTCATAGCAGACTAACCATTAACCTCGCAGAGCTCAAATTCTATACGTGAAACACCTTGTCATAATACACCACACAGGCAAAGATCAATGGAAGACAAAAAAAGGACTACCTGTCTGCATGGATAACAAGAATTTCTAGAAACTATGAAGATATAGGGAATCAAAGACTCACACTCTGCATTGCTGGAGATAAACGCTCTCTCCCTGACTCTTCCCAGGCTTTAACAGAAACACTTTTCCGTCTTCAACAGCACTTCACTAAACAGTGGTATTGACAGAATCACAGAATGGTGTGGGTTGCAAGGGACCTTATAGATGGCCTAGTTCCAACCTCCCTGCCATAAGCAGGGACATCTACCACTAGACCAGGTTGCTCAAAGCCCCGTCCAGCCCAGCCTTGAACACTGCCAGGGAGGGAGCAGCCACAACTTCTCTGGGCAATGTGCTCCAGTGCATATCTAACCCAAACCAACCATCTTTCAACTTGAAGCCATTAACCCTTGTCCTATCACTACATGCCTTTGTAAAAAGTCCCTCTCTGGCTTTCTTGTAGGTCCCCTTCAGGTACCAAAAGGCTACAACAAGGTGTCCCCGCAGCCTTCTCTTCTCCAGGCTGAACAATCCCAGCTCTCTCAGTCTTTCCTCATAGCAGAGGTGCTCCAGCCCTCTGGTCATTTTTGCGACCCTCCTCTGGACCTGTTCCTACAGGTCCACGTCTTTCCTGTGCTGAGGGCTCCAGAGATGGATACTGGACTCCAGGTGGGGTCCCACCAGAGCAGCACAGTGCAGCAGAATCCCCTCCCTCGCCCTGCTGGCCCTGCTGCTTTTGATGAAGCCTGGGATACAGATGGCCTTCTGGGCTGTGAGTGCACACTGCCAGGTCATGTTGAGCTTCTCAGCCAGCACCCCCAAGTCCTATTGTGTTCAGGCCTCCAGCCTCACTTATACAGTCCCTGTCTACTATTAGCCACAGATCTACTTTTGTCTAAGGCAGCACAGCCTTGTTTGCCTCCTAAATTCAGAATCATGGCACTGCGGTAACAGAAAACGTGATCTCCATGTCAAATATACCTCTAGATCACGGCTTCACCTAGAACATACAAATCACATAACTGTTTAGAGATTGGGAGAGACCTCTTGGTATCATCTAGCCCAAGCTCCTGCTCAAGCTGGGTCAACTAAAGCAGGATGCCCAGGACTGTGCCCAGCACACTCTTACTACCTTAACTCGCAGAATTAAAGAGAAGAAAATCTCCAGTTCACACAGACATGTGAATGTTTAGACGGCACAAAACAAGACAGAAAACAAAGGACCCTCCAGTCTTTCTTCAGGTAACATATCAGATCTGAAGTTCAAACACAGCAGCCTCCTGTCGATGAGGATCTCAGTCTTGCACCTGGGTCCTTCAGCTCTGGCACCAGACATGCCTTCTGTCAGGCTAAGGACTCCCACTGCCAGATGGAAACACGGACAAAGTACAGAAAGATGGGTTTGTGTAGAATAATCAGACGGTATTTAAGGAGAACTGAGTATAAAGCTTATAACTTTGAGGGAGATTTAACATGAAAGATAAACTAGTAGACAGAAGAAAAAGCTAGAGACAGAAAAAAAAATTTGCCTTTCTCTTCACACTGCTGCTTGTCACCTGAGTAATGACAACTAGCTGCAGCCAGAATTGCCCAGGTCCTAAAAGGTCCAGTCGCCCTTAGAGTCTAAAGCCCTGAAATACATCAGACAGTAAAAAAACCCCCACCCTGTTAAAGCAAAGTTCCTCTTTGATCTTTGCCTACAGAAGAGAAATTAACCTGCTATCATCTGATCAAAAGTAATTATATTAAGAATGATCTGGGAGCTTATAAGAGAGTAGGGAACCTCACTTTTAAGGCAAACCAAATCTCTCCCAACAGACTTCACTTAACGGCTATACTGTCCTAAAAAACTAAAACACCAGCAAGGTGGTTTGGTGCAGTGGAGCGTGTTTGCAGGAAGAGCAGAGAAGACAAAGATACAACTGACCACAGGCAACTCCTCATTCCCAGTTTCAATCAAGAGTGCCCACAGGCTGGAGGGCGTCATTCCCAGTCCCCCTATGGGAGGGAGGGAGTTTACCTCCAGGCAGGTGGCTTCCCCAGCAGAGGCCAATGCTGCCGGTGCTGCCGCATATAAGGCTGTTTGTGACAGACTCGTTCACTTGAGCCCTCGCACTCCAGTAAAGCCCCTTCCACATGCCCTGGAAAGAGACTTTGCTGAGTTGGTCTCACTCACTGGTTCCTGGCACAGCAGAAAGGGATGAGGAGCTCAGTGACTACTGATCTCTCTGCTTTGGGGAACTGATTTTTGTTTCTTCAAACTGGACAAATGAAACCAGTGCTCATTTACCTTCTCCCTGCCACCCTGCCGACAGAGCAGCTGCTAGTGACACGGGCTTCCTACAGCACAGGGCTCTGCTGCTGGCTCTTCTCCTTCCCAACGGCTTGCGTTCAGTAAAAACATTTTACTAAATTTCCCCACTGTTATTTTTCCAGGTCAACAATTGCTGTAGTTGCCATGGGACACTGCCTGGTCTTGAATGAGGGAGGTGCCATCCTCCCAACTACAAAAAATTCTGAATTAGAGAGAGTGGGAAAACCAGGGTGACTGATACACAAAGGCAGTTTTGAGCCATGGAACAACATGAGGAAGGAAGGAAGGAGTGAGTCAAACAGACCTTCAAATTAACGTGTAACTCCTCTCACAAGTTCTCATTTAAATTTTATTTTAGAGATATTCAGCATTACAGGGACAATTTATGCTAGTAAACAAGGCTGTAATGCTTGCTCTTTCCTCAAGAAAAGCAAGAGCGTTAGAGATTAGAGGAAAGGTTCAGTTCAGTCTTCAAACATCCACAAGTGAGCTCTGACTGCCCAGACTAGATCCGGGTTTTACAGCTGGGGTCCTCCAACAGCTAAACTTTCAGCCAGAACAGTCCTAGTTTGGAAAAGCTTTCTAAAGTCTTTTTTCCCCATTGCTATTATTATTATTTTCCTTCTTAAATTTCATAATAGCTCTGCCTCCAAACTCCTTTCCCCATTTCCTCGCAAATGGCTACAATTCAAACCCAGGGTGAATAACCCTTGCACATTGTTCTGCTTGACAGAGCAGCTGTCTGGCTGAGTTAGTGAAAGCGGTGATGGGCCAGTGGGACACAGCACTCCTCAAGGCCTTTGTTTTCCAGGCCTGCCCCATGCCAAAGACAGTAAAATTCCTAGTTTTCTGTAGGAATGCTGCAGGTTTAGTCAGCCATTCCATCTTCCACATGGGTCTAGACTCCAGTTAACCATCAGTGGTTTCACAGATTTGAGGGAGGCAGAGAGTCACTCTAGGTAGCCAAGTCCACAATGTTTTAACAATACAGATGTCATTTTTATTGAATGCTTACCTTAGACATAGACAAACATGGTGACTGGCAACTCTCAGGGTGCAAGTGGTGGGAGTCATTAACCACACAACATGGAAACTGAGCATCTGTTCTGAGGGACAATGACTGAACTTGATCTCCAGAAGCATGGGCTTAGGTTGGCTTACCTAGATCTTAAGAGAGGAAAACACTAGGCAAGCACACAACAGTAAGGACGTGAGTGGTGGGTGGGTGCAGGGAGGTGCACGTGTGGTCCTCATTGTTTTAAATCCTCTCCCTCATCCTTCTGTAATTCCTCAAATACATGTGGTTTGAACATACTGCTTGCACAGCGAGATTATGTTTGTCTACTCTCTACAGCTCCTGGAAAGAAGTTACAGCTGTGGCCACACCTGACTAGAACTACAGAGATGACAGGGCACTGCCCGAGCCTTGGGGATCCTCATTCGCAAGTGGAGTGAATCAGAGGACTCTATGCAGAGACAAGTGCAGTGGGGCCGGCTTCAGCACTGAGAAGGGGCAGAGAGACTAGTCAAAATGCGGTTCATGCCAACCCCACAGAGCACAGCGGGACTCTCTGCGCACTCATTTGCCCTGCATCATCAGTTCTCTTGCGGCAGAGTCTTCATCAAACCTCTACTAAACCTCCCCTTGTTCTTCCTAGGGCTAAGCTGAGATGATTTTGCAGGGGAAGACGAAAGATGAAAACACCAGGGGCTTTCACAAAATAAAAAAAGCAAGTCCTGATGCCTCATCATTGCTCCAGAGAACTACAGTATATAGCACCAGTGAGCCTATGGTGCACGAGCACATGGACTCCATAGTCACCACAAACAGCAGACACTTGATGTTCTCTGATCACAGGGAATTGAATACAGCTGATGCCTACAACTGAGCTTCTCTGTTTTAGATCAGCTAGGGATCAGGTCTTAAACACAGGTACCAGGTGAGCCACAGCAATAACCTGACTCCTATCCACCATGGGTCTGTTCTCAAAAGCTCTGGGCAAACATCATTAGAAAAGCAAAGCCAAGATGATCCTTTTAAATTCCACTTGAGATAAACCACCAAAAGGCAGTACTTGCAAATAGACTGGAGCAATCTCAGTTCTACCCAGCAGAGACCAACAGCATAGGCACCCATATATAAGCACACGCTCCTCCCACCAGCCAAACTTGTGTGACAGGACACAAAGAAAGCTACCAACTAAAAAATGAGACTTTAAAAAGCGTCCTAGGCAGAAAACACCCAGACTGTGGTCCTTAGCACCCAAAATACTCCAAATCTTTGAGAATTCTATTCGGTTTATTCATCCTCAAAGCCACTATGAAAACTAAAATTTCTTTTTATAAACATAGCTGCAGTTGTGTTTGGGGCCATGATTTAACGGGTCACCATGTTAGAAATTAGATGAGCCAACGTCACTACAGCCCTCACTCAGCAGGTGGATGGGGTCTGGTAACAAAGGTGTTACCACTGAAGTACAGCCTTCAATCCTCCAATTTCCTCCTTGCTTTTCCAGATCACTATGTTTTACAAAATAAGACCGCTTCTGCAGTACAGGAGCCAGGGAAATGGTGCAGCTCTATGCTGCGACATGTATCATCCTTTCTGGTAAGCAAGATTTTTTACAAAATTCTCAAACTATCCCTATGCTGTTAGCTTAAGAGGCTGGTTAAAGTTTATAGCTCTTACTACGGCAACAGAAACTACACACTCCTCCAACTCCACTTCTACCTGCAAATGAAGTGTCCAGTCCCCAGTAAGCCTCCAGCTCTCCTGCCACCACTCGGTTTCTGCTCAGTACAAACACCCAGTGCACCCTGGCCTCAGCCAGCAGTCACCTGCATGTGATGGAGCCACACAGTAAGTTTCTCACCAACTCTGTTACTCTACTCGTCGCTTTGCTGATGTGATAATGAGATTTATGGCTTACTCATATCCAAGTTTCAAGGATTCTCTCAGAAGACTAGCATCCACCTGTTACCTTTCTCACCCTATGCATGGAGACAGCATTTCACACACACAGTTCAGAAGGGAATTAGCAAAGAGAACAGTGGTAAGGAGTCAGGAAATACCCACTGGAAAAAAGCAGCAACCTACAAAACAGTTGTGCTATAAAGAGATCCCTCTGCAAAGGAGCTCAACTCCTCTGACAGCTCACAGCATGGAGCCCTGGCATTCCCCTGGCTCACATCCCTCGGAAGCAGTGGTATTCAGCAGTGTTGGCACCACAAAGCACAGCAGCCCAGAAAGACAAGAAGGAGCCTGAAGGATTAAAGACCTTCCTTACAGGGCCTCATCCACCCTGCATTAAGACACAGTGACTTAGCTCCATCTGTAATTTACAGCCCATTTGCTCCAAGCACAGTCAGATTAAAAGCAGCACTATTTGTCACAGGCTGACAACCCTCCCAGACGTAAGGGGAAGGCAGTACAAGGGACACCTAGAACCGGAGGGGCACCTATAGCATAGCTAATCTTATCTGTCACGCACGTACTGAGAGAGGGGAGGGGGGGTGCTCACATCAGTGCCAACCACCCCTGCCGAGGACACAGGGATTTCAATGCACCCCATCCCCACTGGCCTAGCTCAGTTACTACACTGCTGTGATGAAAAGAGGTCCCTTCACACAGGCCAGCTTCTCTGACAATTTACAGCATTGCACGGGTCCCTTCTACCAGGGAAGTACAGCTGACAGCAGCTGGCATAAACAACACATCTGCCAACAGTTTTCACATTCCCTCCTCAAAAGAGCCATAGAGGGCAACCGCCATTACCCTGAGATACTTCATTAGCTAGGAAGCAGCTGCCTGCGTTGGGAGACTTCACTCGACACTCACCTCTGCTCAGCCATAAAGAACTGTATTAGCCAGATTTGCAAACACGAGGAACAATGCCTTACAGTCAGTCTGGAAAATGTTTTTGGAGCACATGAGACATTTCAGGCTTCTCCTCTAAAAATCCCACATTTAACCCTTCTGAGTGCAAGCAGATGCGAGCTGTTTCATCTCTATGGATTTACACCAAACTTCTTGTGTTTTATCATGGAATGAGCCAGTAATATAGGATAATCCTTCAAGACCAGATCTCTGATCCATCTGGTCAGGCATCTTTAAAGAGTTAGGACCATGAAAAAATTTGCAATGCCTCTCACTGCACCAGATCCTTTCATGGTAGGTACTGCATGATTCCAAAGGGCTTCTAGTTGGAAGAATCTGGCCAAAGGGGTGGCCTCTTCATTCCATGCATGGAGGGATGGGCTAGAGATGAGTGGCACAAAGACAGAATTTGAATGTTTACTCTCTCCTCCAATACAGAAGTTAGAAAGCACAAATTTTAATTAGTAAGAGGCAGGTTCTAACCAAACAACAGGTGATCCTTCAGCAACATGTAGTTAAGGTATGAAACTTTTTGCCACAGGGTGTTCCGGATGCAAAGACCCTACATAGATTTGGTGGGTGGAAGTGGACAGGTTGAGATAGAATTCCACCAGGCTACTAATTCACAGACACCAGTTCTGTCTCAAGAAGTCCCCGAGACCAAAGTATGTGCTGTTCTTAGAGTCTCCCCTAGATGTCCATCTCTGGCACCTGCAGGAGATACCGTATCAGGGGAAACAGACTGTAGATCTAACACAGGATGGGTGCTCTTAAGCCCCATTCATGGAAGGAGGCCACACAGCGCTTCCATTTACTTGCAATGTCACAACACAAGGCAACACAAAGAACAAAACCCAACAGTGTTCTTGCAGATCCAACTCGCCTCACTCACCACAGATAGCCACTGACACAGTGTCCAAGCATCACATACTAAATCAGCACCCCCACACACCATTTCAGGTGAAAGACAGGGGAAAAGTTGCATTGTACCGCAGCCCTCTGCAAAATACCACGGAGGGGTTTCCCAAGAATGGCTTGTTCTGTCCAAGCCAGAATAAAGGGTTTTCTACGAACAAAAATATATACATGGAAGCTGTTGATTTTTTAAGCCTCTAAATTATGTCACTTCATATGCTCCACACAAATACCACTGCTCTCTCCTGTTAATTAGCCTTTAGCCAAATAACTTTTATTTCTTTGAAATAACCAACTCCCACCAATAAAGAAAAAAACTACAAAAAGAAATCCACACACAAAAAACAGTCTGGCTGCAGGCAACTGTCTGGAACAACCACGGGGCTTAGTGTATAGTAACTGGGTGACAGGATATGGAAGAATTATTTTATCTTTTCCCAGCTTACATCCAGACACACTCCCAGCAAACTGGAGGATCTAGCTGCCTGTCTGGCACCCCTCCTCAAGATGGGAAGTTCCCCATTCAAACAAAGGAAATTTTCTTCCTGTCTTATGCCCACATAGAGCTTGGCAGAATGTGGCCTCTAACTGATGTCCTTACTTCTTGGCATCAAATAAAAAATAGCCTGCATCATGGAAACAATATGACCCCATTAGGAACGAGTAAGATGAGACAGATTTCTGAACAAAATGGAAGTGAGGGGATAGGATCTTTATAGAATCATAGAATGGTTTGGGTTGGAAGGGACCTTAAAGATCATCTGGTTCCAACCCCCCTGCCATGAGCAGGGACATATTC
>Ga0065711_1051832_pt1 | contig 10214 bp, 7 predicted proteins | sample Hoacrofraction12_FD_59098 | JGI IMG/M metagenome (GOLD analysis project Ga0065711, IMG submission 59098) | Hoatzin crop microbial communities from Cojedes, Venezuela - Epithelial fraction 12 v2 (version 2) | ecosystem: Host-associated > Birds > Digestive system > Esophagus > Crop | place...
TTGCTGTAGAGGAAGGACTGAAAGCAGAGGTGTTACCAGCACGCAGGGATATAACAGAACAGGTCAAAGTTTGTAGCTCTTTATTGCAAGGACTGTTGTTACTGGAAGATATTTGAGGCTGTTTTACAGAGAAATTTCAGTTTCTTTCCTTTTTTTTTTTTTCCTTTATCTTTTTTCAGCAGGGAAAGGGAGAGCTCATGTTCTACATTTGTTTACTTTATCCAAACACTAGCACCAAGATATGTGTTCAGCGTTACCGTGCGAGAAGCTTGCAAAGGACTGTTAAATGCCTGTGTCTGTAGTTTTGCCAGTAAGTGGTGCTAGCTGCACAGTTTTGTAGCCCTTCCACGAAAATCGATGGTAAGGCTACGGCAGATCCCGTTTTAAAGGGTTATATTCTTTGATGAAAATATGCAAATATAAACTGTTTGAACAACACAACTTGGGAAATCATCCTCTGATCATTTTAGGGCTGGGGTAGGCACATTTGATGGAGCAGTGTCAGATTTCTTAGCCATGTTTACTGTTACTGGCCATGGCACATGGGCAAGGTCTGCACCTGAAGGGGGTCGCATTTTTACCAGCATTTACCTGTCTTGTGCACACACTGTATTTGCTGAACAAGCACAGATTAATTTTATATATACTTACACACATGTGTACCCTGATGCTGCGTATGTGTCTAGACTGAATGCTGCAGTGCTCGGACCTGCTGCAGTTCTGGATTCATGCGTGGATGCCCCGTTACTATGGGGATTGGCTCTGCCGAGCCCTGTGACTGTAAAATCCCGGGCTTGCACCTAGTCATCCTGGGAGGGCTAAAAGGCAGAGCACCCTTTCGAGGGGAGAAAGCACATTTACTGCTCAAAAACGTGCTAAATGTGCATATATTCACCTGCATGCTTGGGTGGCTCCAAAATAGACAAAGATACTAATCCCTTCATCTGAGTAGCACTTATCAGCAGAGGATTCACTTGAGAAGATTTTCTATCTTGACGTTTTCAAGGAGGGGTGAGGCTGCACCAGCAGCTGGTGGGTAGCTCGGGGAGGTCTGCCCACCAAGAGCAATAAAAATGGAGGCTCAACTAACGAGGAGGCACTAGCAAATGTGTCTGGAGGCGAGGGGCTGCCTGGCTGTGGCTTGTGGCGGTGGTGGGGCTCGAGGCCGGGGACGGCATTTTACTGATCCTGCCGGATCTCCCTCTGTGACAGGGGGACCCTCACAGGCAAAGAGCCGGGGTCTCCACCGCACTTCTAAAGCAAACCCTGTTCTGATTTCTGTTGGAATATGTGATAAAAAAACAGACCAATGGGCACAGATGGCTTTAGAGGGTGGACTCCCTGTACGCTCTGACTCAGGGTAAATACCCATTTATTTCAGCAAGAGGGGTAGGATCCTCTGTATCGGTTTATCATACACCAGAGCCATGGGGCGTTGCAGGAGGTAAGGGCTATAGCTTTTCTTCCTGGCAGTTCCAGAGCAAGACCAGCCTGAGTGTTGTACCAGCAAATTTTGCTCCTGGGTTGTCTACCTCTCTTGCTCTCATGCTACTTTTCGGTGCTCTCCGCAGCCAGGTGCTTCCCTCTAGAGTCAGCCCCAGAAGCGGCCAGCCAGAGCCAGACCCTGGTCTCTGAGGAGCCACCACCTGAGCATGGTGCCTTGCTGTGAGGTAGGACGGCCATGAAGCATTCTCCATGCTGGCTAGTTAGACCGCACTTTGGACGGTGAAGGGTTGTGGGGCTTCAGGCTTCTCCCTGCAAGCTGAGAGTATTCCCATGGGGTAGTGTCTCCTGAAAAGACCTAAGGCAGGCACTGCCAGAGGTTGGGCAGGGGGGTTCTGAACGGTGGTCAGTGCTGGAAGGGGAGCTTCTGGAAGGGACTTTCCTGTACTACGCTGCTCAATTTCAAGTCCTAAATTTTTATTTCCATTGCAGGGGAGGAAACAACAAAGAGGAGAGGAGTCCTCCTCTGCAGAGCAGTCCCTGGGGGTTGACTGTACAATGCTGATTTCTGGAAAGGTGAGGGAGGAGTCCTCGCAGCAGGAGGGAATTTTTAATTAGAGCTACTCTTGCCCACTGAGCGGAGCTTGCAGGGAGCAGGTGGAAAAGGCTTTTAAACACTGCAATTGAACTGCCTTAATCAGAACATCTGGTAAATCCCTTGAGGAGGGGATGGCGCTTTTGAAGGTGACGGAAGGAATTCTGTTTTCTTGGCTGCTACAGGCAGCTGCTGCTTTTCCAAGCCCCTAACACTGAAAGGTAGCCAGCATGCTTGCTGCCTGACGAGCTGGCCCAGTGTCTGCTCCTCTACCTGGGAAAAAAGACAGCTTTAACTTGCAGGTTGGGGTGAGAAAAAGGGGCAGCTACTCACCAACAGAGAACACTTGAAAGCTTGCGCAAGGAAAAGAAAGATTGACTCTGAGGAAATTCAGTGAAACATGTTGAAGGGCTTTGACCTCGGAAATCTCATCTGTTCTAGTGCCTGCAACAGAAATTGCTTTCTGAGGGTTGCATAGCTGCTGCAGTGGGAGCAGTTCCTCTGCCACAGTGCTCCAGCCCTGTCAGAGCAAGGCAAGCCTGGGGTTTGCCCTGCAGAAATGCACCTTTGACATTTCAAGGCCAGTGTTTCCTCCTCTCTGCGTTCCCAGCATAACCGGGATTTGCAAAGGTGATTGAAAAATGTGCTGTGCAAAGTCATTAGCAACATTGATTCTCATTATTGTAGCATATGCCAGTGCGAAAACACCCAGTATTCATAAGATGGATAGGTTGCACCGGCTGGGCTGTGAGTGCCTAATCAGTTAAAATGCACCGCATCATAAATGCCAGCATTGACAGTTGAGGCCTCGCAATGTCAGCACGGTGAGCAGCGTTTCTTTGTGCTGACATCAGACCGCTTCCTCGGCGCGGATGCCAAGTTCTCACTGCGCACTGCAGCCCGAGCATTGCATCCAGACGCGGGGCAGCGTGTGTTTCGTCTGAGACTGCCACAAGTTACAGCAGCAGTTGCTGCCAGAGGCCACAGCAGCAGGGGCAGCGAAAGGCAAATATAGGCTCTACAGGAGGCCGGCTAAGTGCTTCGGCGTCCTTTCATCTCTGCCTCCATCACCCAAAGAGCTGCGGGAATGTGCAGGCAGGGAATCTTCATTGCTCTGTGCACTGCTGTCCCAGAGAGGGGAAAATCAACTCTACCTTATGGTTTCAGTTAAAAATCAGAACAGGGGTTCACTCAGTGTGCATCCATCTCAACAAACAAAACCACCTTGCTGCACTGAGCTGTACCCAGCAGCAGCATCGGCGGCTTGGGCACCTGTACCGCGGCAATGCCGCAGGGCGCTCGGTGCCATGGCTGAGAGGGCCCCGTCCCGCACGGCCGCTGCGGGGGTCCTCTGTCCTCATCCCACCCAGGAAAATTCGTAGCCTCCAGCAAAACACCCCAACTCCTCTCCCTGCTTCCCCAGAGCAGTTAATGTAACCTTTGCCAGGGAAAGCATCCTGTGAAACAGAGGGCACCGTGCCAGCTGATCTGTGAACAATTTAACCGATTTTTCATTAACCAGCAGCTTATGGAGAAGCTGCTAAATTTTATGGGCCATTAGCAGCTTCTGACGCTGCAAATGACTACGAAATTCAGGGTCTTGCAGTTTTGAATCTTGTAGGCTTGATAAATAGCCCTTGTTGGGAGTGTGGCATTTGGAGGAAATGCACTTGGTATCACCCGATTTGAACAAGCTGTGGGTAGCATGGGGAACCTGGGGGACATGCGGACAGAAGTGACCACAGCAACCCACAAACCTGCCTGCACCTCCCTCAAAAGCGGAGATTCTTCTTCTGGAAAGGCAATTTTGAGAAATGTTATCCTAGGAAGATGGTCCATGAAGGCGTTGGAGAGTGGGAGTGAGGCAGTGGAACAAGTGTTAACGCAGCCATTAAAATACATGCTAATTGTGTGCAGGGGAGGGCTAAGCATGCTGTGCTCTGCTTATGCATGTGTAGACAGGTATTTGCAAAAATGTCATATATCCTTCTTTTATGGCTAGGAAAGCTCCACTGCAGAATGACAAAATAAAGATCCCCATGATCACATGCAGGCCACAAGCTGAGCGGGTGTGGATACAGCTTTGTCCCGGCCGCAGCTATGGGGCTGTGCTCCTTCGTTCGTGCAGGTACCGCAGCAAACTGCTGCCTGCCCCGCGGGCTGCTTGCACTGGGGCTAACCCTGACTGCCATCATTTCCCTGCTCCTGAAGGTGCTCCAGCAGTTTTGCAACAGAAATAAAAAGGTCTTGCTTCTGCCTGGCTGAAATTATCTTGTGTCCAGAGCTGGGCTAAATAGCGGGTGTTCTGGCCAACAAGCTTTGCTAGCCTTTGACTGACAACCCAAGCATCCCAGAGACATCCAAGATGGTCATCTGAATGCAAGTGCCTTTCCAGTGATGCTCATTTTGCTTTTTGCTGGAGGGAGATGGGTATGGGCAGAAATGTGGTAGAGGAGGTTTGGGTCACATGCAGAGCAAGTGCTCAGCTGAAATTCCTAACACCTCTGCAAAGGGAGCGGGGATTCGAGGGTCCCAGCAAAGCCCTGGGCATGCTGGGGAAGCACCCTGCCTGGGAGGCTGCCCAAGCACAGAGCAGCGCTGATGGCGATGCTTGCTGACACAGCATGGCTGGTGCCGGGGAGATGCAGTGATTCGAAGAGACAGACTTTGGCACCTGTCTGCGAGGAGGAGGGGGAAAGAGATGCCATTTACATGCACTCTGGAGGAGGGTGTGGAGAGCCCTGCTAATGAAGGAGAAACCTGAGCTTGCCCTTATGTGATAAATCTGCTGAGCACATCCTGGCCGTCTCCAACCTGCTGCCCACTGCCGGGGCGAAAACAGATGTGCTGTGTATGCCTGGGCTTGGATTTTCATCCACTTCTCAATATTGCACAGAGGTTGCCATCGGCAGCTCAAGTTTATTTATTACAGCATTGCAGAGGGATGAAAAAATGGGCCAGCTTGTGCTCCCCACTGAGCTGCGGACCAGAGCCGGAGACAAGTGCCCCAGCAACTGCCCAGGCACTGGGGCAACAGGGCCATGCTGGATGGCCACCACAGCTTCGAACCACAGGTGCCACCAGAGTTAATATGGAACGGAAAAACGGAAGAGCTGTAAATGTAGACAGCTGGCTGCTAGGACTGAATGATGGCTGGCTGCTTATAGGTGAGTCAGATGTCCAGGAGTGGTACTGAGAATTGAGCTAGACTGAAGTTTAAAAATAAAGACAAAGTTTGAAAACAAGGAGAACAGGGATCAGTAGTATGGAGTCACTGGTAAAAGATGATAGAGACTTAATTCACAAGTGAAGATTCACATCCACCCCACATCAGTGCTGCTGCCTGATGCCTCATATCGAAAAAAGAAAAATGCTTTATCGCATGTGTCATCCTCAACACCCCTCAAAATATAAATATCCTAAGTAGCAAGTGCAGTTAAAAATTTATTAAATGATTGAATGACTAGCCCATTCATGTGGAGAGTGTAAGGTGGACACCAGGGCAAATGTGCTCTGCTGAGAGCAGGCAGTCAATGCTCCTTTCTGTCCCCAGCTCTGCTGGTCTGGGGATCTTCCCAGAATAGTGAATGCAACCTCAATATCAGCTGGGGGAATGTAAGTATTTAATGGAAAAAGACTAGGGAAAAATCAGATCTGACAGTTTGAAAGTATGCACTAATATATATCAGATCTACTCAAGGCACAAGGTTGTGCTCAGATAGCATGTAATGTGTACTTTGGTGATTCAGAAGGAGATCAGTTGGGATAATATTACAGACATTTGTCTGTGCTGCTTTGATCAGGTTTTCTTTTGATATTTCCTGAGTCAAAAAAAATATTCAGGCAAAGGATTTCTCTCTGCACTTTGATACTTGTGCTTCTAAACACAGTCATTAAATGAGCAGGCCCATGAAGTATGAGGAATGAACCTCGGCACCTGTGCGTACTTTTGTATGAGCCATCCAGCATTTGCTATGCCCGTCCTTTCCTGGCTCTTCTCTGTTGTGGGTTTAAGGAGTGAAAAGACTTGCTCATCTCCGCAGAATTTAGAACACTTCATTATTTTCTGTGTGGGCCAGCCAATAACCACCTCTGTCAGGTGCAAATGCATTTTGATAGCCTGACATCTAACACAGCTACAGCAGTTTGGAATCATACATGAGCCTGGAGAACAGCACTACTAACTTTAAAAAAACCTAATCTTTTTTGTATGGCAATGGAGGACCCTTGGAGATAAGTACATGCCTGGAGAGTCAACAAAGCCTGGCAGAAGAGTGTACATGGCTGTGCATTTCTGACAGTGTTAGATGTGTGTCTTTCACCAGAATTATCAGAAGACTGCCTGGTGTATCTGTAGAGTTAAATAGAAGCTTAAGTGCTGGCACCTCTAGTGCACAGAGATCTGCAGTCGGCATCAAAACGCTCACAGTGGAAGTAACACAGTATTTGGCTGACACCTCTCTATGATGGGTGCTGTCCCCTGCTTTGCCCCACAGCTGTTTCTCATCTACCTAATCTTGTTTGATGCCCATTACTTGGCAAGTGTCACAGCATTATGGTGTAGTCCATGCTGTCTCACAAATATTATAGATGCTGGGAAGTTGCACAGAGTTATACCTATACAACGGTGTGCTCGTTTTAAAGTTTACCTATTATCATGCAATGCTAATAAGCCAGATCCAGCCTGGCCACCAGCAACATGAAACACTGCTGCACCATCAGAGGAATGTGATTTACAAAATGCTCGTCTCCCGAGGAGAGCCTCAGAAGAAGGCGTGCTGTATTTCTTTCATATTCATAAAAAAATATGGGATGTAATTTTTATTACTTTAATATCCAATATTCTCCCCTGTTTAGGCTCTGCTGTATTTTCTTTCATTGTAAGTTTCTTTCTATTGGTATTTGTTATAAAAGAGTGTTAGGTAAGTTTAATTCTTCGTAAGAGGGTGGTATAGTTTTGAGTTAACAGGTCTATATAGGTTGAAAACACACTGAAATTTTGTGCAAAGTGTCCCACAGAAACATATTAATTCATAAAGCTAGAAGGCAAACAATTGGAGCAACACTTCTTACACATTTTTGGGACTATCCATGCTAACTTTCTTTTACGTTTTACCTTTGACAAACCAAAGAATTGGAGGGCCTGATGGATAATCAAAGTCTAAAAGGACTTTCATTCAGGGTAAGTGATAAATGACGACACAGCAGAAGAGCAAAACAGATTACTTCCATCAGAGTTTACCATGGAAGTGGAATCATCTCACATTGAAATGCTAATTGAGGTGATTTTAAACTAAACTGACAGAATTAGTGGTAGTGAATCACCAGGGTCACAAAGTACTTGTCCAAGAGTTGTGGAGTAACTGCCACAAATTGTCCATTGTAGAAGAGAAAGGTAGCAAATGTGTTCAGGGCTCTGGGTCTTTGAAGCAGCGGAATCTGCTTTCTTTACCAGAAAAAGACTCTGTGAAAAAGATCACATGAGACATGGTAAGATCTGAGCTTCTCAAATTCATTCCAATAAACACTGACAAAAGACACATGTATTTTTTCTTTCACATTCATTGTACACTTTATATGAAATATCCGATGCAAATATGAATCTAGTGCAGTTGCTATATTAGAACATTGCATAAATTACATCAGTAGGAATGTCTTATCTAATTTTCATATCACGATAATTCCTTAAGTATTTAGTATCGCTTTGAAGGAAACCAAGAGGAAATGAAACCCCCAACCATAGACACTAATGGAGCAGGATGAGACCCATAATTCCTGCTGACGTGCTGAATGCAGGAGCAGCTCTTAGAGGTCCGGTGCTGTCCCACAGAGCTGGGACTCAAGACAAGTCTCATCCTTTTTCCAGATCAGAATAGCTTAAATTTTATCAGGAAATGTCGCGTTTGGCCTCTGCTTCCATCTCCTGGACTCTGGATTTTCCTAGTTCTTTATTACTCTCTGCATTTTATATCCCCTTTCTAAATGTTGAGTTCCTCACTCCACTGCCTGGTGGAGCTTCTCCCTTTGGCTGAGTGTTCTTGGCTTTGACCAAACTTCTCATCTCTGCAGGAGCTATCAAGCCACCATAAATTAAATAGGCTCATGTGTCTACTTCAATTTTGGTGAATAATACAGTGGTTTCCAAAGGCAAACTAAAGCACTTCGGTGCTAAAGTTAGGGCAACAGAGCTGAAATAGTGCCATAGATGTGTGTGACAGACACAACTAACAGCACTTAGGTTTTGTTTATTTTCATCTTTAGCAGTTTTTTTCAAATTAAGTCTTTCCTACAAAGTCTTAAAAGTATTTAAACCCTAATAAAATAGAACCCCTATGGAGTAATTATTATCACTTCTCAAGATATCTTATAATTCACTGTTATCTCTTCCCTGGAGTATGATCTAATTACTGCCATGTCACCATATCGGATGCATTGTATTTTGTCTAATGTGACTGCTGTTGATGAGCAGGCATTGCTGAAAGCTGATAATGAGTTAGGCATCTGAAATCTCACCTAAGTGGAGGTTAGAATTTGGTGCTCCTGGTGATGACTAACTGATGTTTATTTCACAACTATAAATAAAGCTCTACTGCCTAATTGTCATTTTGCAGGAGGTGTTTTCCCTACATTTTTTGGATTTAGAATAATCAGCATTTCTGTGGTTTTGGTTCTCTGGTACAAGAAAGCAATTTGCAAATGTTGTTGGATTGAACGCAACATGCGTTACCTTAGTGGGCAATTTAAGCACAGATGTTTTTTGAAGACAAACTTGCCACATGACTCCAAGCCACACTGAATAAAATTTGCAGGCTATCAGAACTATGGTTTGAATATTTTTGCTGGGTGAATAATGTGAACTGCATTTGCAAAAAAAATATTTATTGCATGCCACAAGGATTAATACCAAAGACATCAAAATAACTCAAACAGAGGCCCTTGATGCCAGTTGAACTTTAGGAAATGAAAGACTTGAGCAAGTGCTCCGGGCATGGGTGACCTGACATCTTAATCCAGCTGCCATTTGTTATTAGAAAACAAAAATCTTCGCTTGTCATGATTCTCCCTCTCTGGTTCTGAGAAGGTTTTATTTAGAAATCATCTTTCACCAGTGTCATAGATGCCTGTATTTCTGGACCTCACAAAGTCAAAACATTTTTACTTTCTCATATTCTGGAAGAAGAGAAACATACAGAAATCCCACAAGTACAGAAATCATTACTTCTGATGGCTACAAACAAGTATGTTATATATAAGTATATGAGATCCACTACCTGGGAAAATCTTCCACCTCTATTAAATCTGAAGTGAATGTTTATCATCTCTTCTTCATAACCCCAAAGGAGACAATGCCTCTGCTACAGGATATATCCCAATACACTTTGCAAAGGCAGGTAAACAGAGTGTCATCGCACATCCTAGTTTTGCTTTTGATGTTGCCAGCAACTTCTCCTGAGGTCATTCTAAATTCATTAGTCATAAAATTATAATTGTGTTGTTTTTTCCCAAGAGGTTTTGTTAGAATGGGCAGATTTTGCTTGATGCTTACTGCTAGCGCATGGGTAAAATGAGCACTTGCTCAGGAAATCAGCAGGTTTTGATGAGATGGGAAATGGTGAAGGAGCATAAGCAGTATCCAAGCTGTGCTTCTGCCTGACATTAAACAACACATGTTCAGCGTTTCATGACAAACTGATACACAGCAGAAAGTTACTGAACAAAATCCTCCTGTCTGAGAAACTTGCCAGGGTCACCATTGTGCCAGAGGTTGTATGGTAAAGATTTTAAGAAGTTGTATTGCCATACTGTGTCACTGGCAGATATTTTAAGAAGTAATGAAAAGTGACGATTTTCAGTGAGTTTTGTCACCCTAAAAATTGCCTCTTCTGCAGTGTCCTGTTCAATATTGATACCCGGTGGTGTTGAGTCTCTTTCTTGCTTATGGAGCAGAGAAGTGGGTTTGTTTCTCCATGGCTGTGATGCCGTGAAAAGCCAGAATTGAAGACTCAATAGTCGGCAGACTATTAAGCAGGTATTCTTTATTGCGGCGTCGGGCACACGGGGGATCTCTCCTCCAAACGTGTGCACCGAAGAGACACAGTTACTAGGTATTTATGCTATGTTAACATACATATTCATTACATTTCCAAGAAATGTTTATCATAGTAATGCCTTTTCC
>Ga0065711_1051833_pt1 | contig 10213 bp, 8 predicted proteins | sample Hoacrofraction12_FD_59098 | JGI IMG/M metagenome (GOLD analysis project Ga0065711, IMG submission 59098) | Hoatzin crop microbial communities from Cojedes, Venezuela - Epithelial fraction 12 v2 (version 2) | ecosystem: Host-associated > Birds > Digestive system > Esophagus > Crop | place...
AAAAAAAAAAAAAAAAAGAGCAACTATAATTTACTAGGATGAGGGCAGGGATGAAATGGAGTTTTGTAGAACATTTACTCTTTATGACTTATTTGCAGGTCACAGTGCCACAGAGGTCAAAACTGAATAGGTTGTGCTCTTTGTCACACCAAACAACTCTCTGTCCTGCAGTGAGCAGAGACCATTTCTTACCTGCAGTAGAAGGCACTGGTCAGGGTGGAAATAGTGATCAGGAATCTACGGTTTATATCCTCATGAGTAAAAGGCAGCGGGCCTATGGATTCTGTTTTGTAAATCTGTAAGAAAAAGCCGAATTCAAAGTAATAGTGTGTTTATAAAAAAATAATACTTTCATGCAAACCTTTTCTGGAATTTGAGGAACTTCACACATAGCTGAATTTGTAGAGGGGATGAACTCTTGTCCGGCACTAATGACACCATTAGCTGTTACCGTTTCACTTCCTAACTTTATACCTGCATTCAGTACATAGAAGGAAAACGTGCCCAGGCACCCGGGGAGAGGGGTTTGCTTTGACCATAATTCCTGCATGTTCAGGCAGAAAAAGCCCAACTAAAACTGTCAGCACTGATAAGTCCCTGATCTTACGCTGATTTCTTACATATTCTATTGCAGCGTGTCCAGAGAAGGGCAATGAGGCTTTTGAGGGATCTGGAGAACAAGTCTTATGAGGAGCAGCTGAGGGAGCTGGGGCTCTTTAGTCTGGAGAAGAGGAGGCTGAGGGGGGACCTTATTGCTCTCTACAATTACCTGACAGGAGGGTGTACTGAGGCGGGTGCTGGTCTCTTCTCCCAAGTAAGGGAGAAGAGATAGGACGAGAGGCAATGGCCTCAAGCTGCAGCAGGGGGGGGTCAGATTGGATATTTGGAAAAATTTCTTCACTGAAAGAGTGAGAGCCTTGGAACAGGCTGCCCAGGGCAGTGATTGGTGAGTCCCCATCCCTGGAGGTGTTCAAAAAACGTGTAGATATGGCACCAGCTCTGAGGCCCCCAACACAGGAAGGACATGGATGTGTTGGAGTGGGTCCAGAGGAGGCCACAAAGATGATCCGAGGGCTGGAGCACCTATCCTACGAGGACAGGCTGAGGGAGCTGGGGCTGTTCAGCCTGGAGAAGAGAATGCTCTGGGGTGACCTTAGAGCAGCTGCCAGTTCCTGAAGGGTCATACAGGAAGGATGGCGAGGGGCTTTCACAAGGGTGTGTAGTGCTAGGACAAGGGGGAACGGCTGTAAACCAAAAGAGGGCAGATTTAGATGAGATATTAGGGAGAAATTCTTCCCCCATGAAGGTGGTGAAACACTGGCCCTGGTTGCCCAGAGAAGCTGTGGCTGCCCCCTCCCTGGCAGTGCTCAAGGCCAGGTTGGATGGAGCTCTGAGCACCCTGGGCTGGTGGAAGCTGGCCCTGCCCATGGCAGGGGGGTTGGAACCAGATGATCTTTAAGGTCCCTTCCAACCCAAAACATTCTATGCTTCTATGATTCTATGGTTTAGCAGGCATGGTGGTGTTGGTGTGACAGTTAGACTTGATGATCTTAGAGGTCTTTTCCAATCTTAATGACTCTATGATTACAACTATTTTTCTGGTGTTTAATCTATTTTTTTTTAATGCAACATTCTTTTCAGTTTCATCCTTGGGAGAAATGGAAGATAGTGCAGTAGAACACATAATTTTGCTTCTCCTTCTGGTTACATACTTCAGATATTTGAGTTTATACCAATCACCTGTAAACGGTATTCTTGAGTCTTTTTGTGTATGAATAAATTTCCGTCTGTTTTTGACAGCTAGAGTAGTCTTTTCTACCCACAGCACCACCTACTGAGACCCAGTGCCTGCTCTTTTTAATTAAAAAGTGCCACCTTCAGCTTGCAAATGGTACCAATGTCCTTTGTAACTTTTTCTTTGTAACTTTTTCTTGCCTTAATTCACAAATAAAAGGATATTACAAGTCAAAAGGAAAGAAGAGGATCTTTCTCATTAAGAGCATGTAAGGTATTTGTACAGTGGTGTTTGTGACAGATTGTTACAGCATCTCAAAACTGACAAACCAGCCTGCAGCCATGAATGAATTCTCTGTGGTGATGTGAAGAATGTGAAAAACATTTAAACGTATCTCTAGATAAAGCTAATAGTATACCTTCTATTCTTAAAGTTTAAAATGCATTTAATTACACAGCGGTCTCATTATCTGGCAGAAATATTTTAAGACAACTGAGGAACATTTTAATTTGGCTGATACCTGACTGTTAGTTCCCACATAAAACACTGAAGTCTCTCCAATAAAAATACCTTCAGCCTCCACGTAGGAAGACTGGCACATCTCCGGTGAGCCTAGGTGCCAACTGCAGACTCACTGCTGCAATCAGTGTGGCTATGTTTTCACTTAGCTGTCCTCCAACATTATTCTGCCAGAGTGGAAAAGCATATAGGGAATTAAACCCTAACTTGTCACTGAACTGATAACTAATGTTATTAATGTTAATGTTATCACAACATAGCTGTGAACCTTCTGTCAATTTTTCTCTTAGAGGATAGTCAGTTTAACAATAAACTCTGTTCTGGGTTAATTTAGACATGAAAAGTAACTGTCACAACTCTAAAATATTAACTCTTACAATAGTACAGCTTCTGAGTACTGTCGTAGTTTTTAGAGGCTAGGGAACCGTTTTTGTGTGGTTCCTCAAAACATGGATAATATTAATTCTCTGTGTCATCTGAAGTTGCTTCTGCCTTCTTTCTTCGTAGACCCTCCCTGTATTTCCAGCAGGTGGTTTTATTCTTCCGTGTATCTTGCTTCAATTCCTAAAGATAATTTTTAATAAAATATTTTGATTGTTAGGCTGGATATCAGGAGGAAAAGAAATTAAGAACTTTACATCAGGGAAGGCGGTGGGAAAAGGGAGAGAAAAGGGGAAGCCAGAGAATACTCATTTTGGAGTCAGCTTCCGCTGTGACTCATGCCTCAGGTCCTTTGTTTAGGGTCAGTTCAGGCCTAGAGGAGAGAGGTTTTAGAAGAATAAAAGCAATAGAAACCTGTTCAATTGCTTTTGGAACATAAAGCTCGAGATTTCACTGTGCAGCCGTGTCCTAATGCGAGTGCATGCTAAAAATATGTTCTTCATATGTTTCGTGGCTGCTAACCTCTTTGGGGATGCCAAGTCGTAAACTGGTTGGGTCAGTCCTGTGCAAAGAGCGTATGCAACCTCCATTTCAAAGGTGTGTCTCCTAGTCACGAGGCTTGAGCCCAGAAGGAGCTGGCCTTCGAGAAAACAGGTGGGCTTCAAAGGTTTTCCCCTTCTGAGTTGCCTAAACCGTGACTTTTCCTCTCCACCAATGCTCTGATTCAGATTTTCTAAAAATGCTGCATCGCAAACTCTCGATTTTAACATTCCTGTGATCCGCTGAAACTTTATTTCACCCTTAACCTTTTTCTTAATGCCTCTTCCTCTGTGCCAGCCGTCTCTTCCTGCACCGTTTAGTCAGGACCCGAAGCAAACAGCGGTATTGGTTTCACTCTGTGTGTTCTGCTGTGTTGTTTAAATGTAACAGAAAACAAAAGCTGCTTTGAATGAAAGTAGATATTTACAAAATTGCTTCCTGAGAGTAAGAAGTTTCATGGGATTCAAGATAATATAATGAAAGTTTGCAAGTCTCTACATTTCTGGAACAGAGATAGAGATCAGTGTAACGTAATCATGATAAACAAAAATAAAAATTCAGGGACAAAAATGAACACAGAACAAAGTCCAGTATATTTATTAAAATGTACTAATTTCCACCTCGGTTTTATGGTATTGCTGTTGAACTGCGTACTTCTACAGGAAATAAAATACATTGCTCTCTTAAATAGTAGAGTATGCTATCAAAGGTAATAAACTGTTGCTTTGTCTTGACATAGCTGATAATAATCTCTTCAGAATTGTTTTCACATACTCACTATCATCAGAATATTACAGAAATGATTGCCTCCTCTTTTTCATTTAAGTGTTAACTCCTGAGGGGTGCGGGTTTTTTGAATTTTAGTTTTCTACTTCCTGGTCAAAAAAAAACGTTCTTTAATTCTTTTTTAAAGAGATTTGGTGCAAGTTAGGGATTTTGAGAGTAGAGCAGTGCTGTTTACCCGTGGTCTTGGTTAGAGGGGAATGAGTTTGTTACTCCTGGTAAAATGACAATTTTGCGACATTTGTCAGGACCTCTGTTGACGTCCATCTTTTCCAAAAAATACGGCAAGAGAACAGAAGTTGTAAAACTACCTGAAAGAGATTTTAATATGAAGAACATGCCACTTTTAATGTGTGCAGCTGAATTGAAAAAGTCCTTTTTATTCCCGGAGAGGTCTCCTGTAATTTCACTATAGGAATTCCAGTGATGAGAAGAGTAACAGTGCGCGAAAGTGTACTAACTCATACGAATTGCTGCGTTTCCTGGGAAACGCTTGATGGCAATCTCCCTCCGGATCTGCTTAATTTAGACAGTGACAAAACCACTGGAACACATATGATGGTGGGGGATTTCCACTTAATTTAGATGACTTTCGCTTTCACGCTGAAGAGATGTGCCCACTGAGAGGCAGTCTTTACCCATGCTCCAGCCGGAACGACCAGCAGACTGACATTTCTTAAAATTCATTCATGTCGGTCTTTGTACCTATTCTATGTGGACTTTCTTTACAATTAATTTACCTAAGGATCGAATGAAAGGGAATCCGGTGTTGCAGTCTCTAAAATGTTTTGAATTAATGCTCTGTCTGGAGCAGTCACATCAATATCTACAATATGCTACAGATACCAGCAAAAGGAAATATTAAGTAAACTAGTTTGAGACAATGGAGAGGAAAAAAGTTTTAACAGAATTTTGGTCTCATTTGTTGTTCTGCGTAGATACTAATTTGTCTGACCTTAGGGTTTTACATTTGCACTCAAGACACAAAAATGTGGTAAAACACAGGAAAATAATCCAAATTTTTCATGTATTAATTTATACTTTGTAATAAGAAATGGTTGAAAAGACTAATACTGTAGCGTGAAAAATAGAACTTGTGTTTTTCAATTACATTAATATTTCTTCCAAATAAGATTCTGAGCTCGGTTGCCGGCTGTGTATGAATCAAGGAAGCAGAGAGGAATCTGCAGTGAGTGATCTGGGTCAGTGTGGGAAAGGTTCAGCCTGGCATAGGCTGTACAACTGGGGTTTTAATCCATTTTCCCAATTCTGTATTTTCGTGCTGAACGCTTACATCCAAATAAAAAGTAGAGATGTACATGTTCGTAAGGCTATGCTGAATTATAGTATGATTCACGCAGTAAATACTGCTGTAGCTGAAGTTTGCCCACAGCCAGATTCGCAGGACAAGATAATATCTTTTATTACACCAGCTAGCACGGTTGGAGAAACTAGATAAGCCCTCTAATATGAAAACGTTTTTAGTGATGAACTGAAGAAGAGGCTGGTGTCCCTCTACTTCTGCATGTTTTTACTAAATAGATAGTTTACGCTAATTTACTACTTCACCAAATGTCTTTCCTTCACTGTAAATTTTGTCAGCTGCCAGTGTCCCAAACGGGCCGTTATGGCAGTCTGAGATTGCCGGAATATTTTAGGAGAACCTGAAATTTTTGCCGAATACTTTTCCCTGAAATCCCACGTGGGTGGGTGTGCAATGCAAAAAATGAAGCGTGTGAACCCAGTCTTATCTGGTGACATTTTATTCATCAGGCCTTGGAGAGCAAGGGTATGGCTGCGTAGCCCTTTCCTGGCAGGCATGAGTACGCACTTCTCGTGCCTTGAGCTGGACTCAGGCCAGCCCTGAACAAAAACTGTTTAGCTGCAGCTAAGAGTTGCTTTGTGTTCAAACTAATGTGGGACTCAGCCTCTCAGCACGACCGATTTTCTCAAGTACTACACAGCGTTAGCCAAACTGTACAGCTTTTGATCTGGAGCTAGCTCATATTCAGCTGACTTAAAGCATAAGGCAGAGGAAATCACATCTGTGTGCAGGACCCAATACAAATTAAAGGTGATCTTAGGCAGTGTGGCTGATGGCCGTGCATGGCGGTTGGTCTGTCCGTGCTCTGTCCTCACTGTGCTGAGGGGCCTGGGACACCCATTTGGGTTCTCTGCAGACGCAGCCTTTGGAGGTGGGTAGGAGAATGGGAAGGGGCAGAGGGGGAGAGTGCAGGAAGTTACCTGCACAGATTAAATTAACTAAGGGACTAAGGACATGAAGTTGTTTTCTCTGAAATGGCACAATTCAGTTGTGCTTTGCTGTCGAGAAGCAAATGCAAGCAAGCTCATCCACAAATGCAGTGTGGAAGTGGCATGGAGTCAATACAAGTCTGGAGTTCAGAAGTTATTTCAGTAATTGACTACATGAACATACTAAGAAGAAACAGAAAAGCACAAAGTGGTGCTGAGGTCCTTTCAGTTGATAAATTAATGTGCATAGGCTACTTTATGCACGTTTGACCTTCTAATGTTGATGAATTTAACACATGGGAGGGGTCTGAGGAAAGCATTTGCTGTTATTAGTGTAGCTGAGCATAGGAAGTGTTTGAAGCACTTGGTCACAGCGAAAACATCCCTGTTTCTGTAGGAACATGCAAAATGTTGAGAATAAATACAGAAATGATCTCTGAAAGGAGGCAGGTTTGAGATGTGTGACTGGTTAAGACAAACATTATTTGTATTTGGCTTGTGTTGCAATAAAAGATAAGGAGGATAATACCATGTTCCTAGAAAAAAAAAAAAAAGAGGCTATGGAAAAAGTGCTTTTGTTCGCATCTTGAAAGTATATTTGGTGATTAATTGCTTTAGAACTATCAGTTAAGCAGAGAGGGTGTTCGCTTTCTTGTATGTGCACCCAGACACAAAGCCATTCTGCTCGGCCTGTCTCCCTTGCATGTGAGATTTAAGGGCACGTTCTTCAAAGCTGGCTTTCAGAACTCTGTTTTCTGTCTCAGCTGTTTTTGCCTGCAGAATTACCACACAACCATGAGAAATATCCATCATTTTGGGCCTGCTAAACATAAGCAGCTCTTGATTTTACAGCGACAGAACTGCAGAGGAGCTGCAGTCACCTCCGGGAAGGAATGTAAACTGGGCTAGGCAGGTATCAGCTCACAAATAGCTCTTTTTAAAGAGCTTAGATGTGAAGATTTTTGACTCTGTCCTATCAAGAGAAAATTGATGTCTGTGCTATGAGTTGCAGGAGCATATTCAGTGTTTAAAATGATCCCACAAAAAAAAATACGCCATGAATATTTACTCTTCTTATTCCGAATGCTTTATCTGAATTATTTGAAGAGAATTCTCTATTGCACTGCGTTATACAGTACGTATCCTGTGAAGTCACAGATGATTTTCTATTCTTGCAGTTTATTTTGTCAGTCAACTATTGATACATACAATGGTCTAGATATCAGGTTTATTGTCAGTAAAAAAAAAAAAGAAAAGCATGGTCATTATATATGACAAGCTTTCCTTACTCTTCTAGAAGGTACAACAGAAAACGTTGCTTTTGAGCCCAGAAATTCCATAGCATCTTAATCATCTGTGAAATACTTTCTGGACTAAAAGCAATTTTTGTGCAAGGAGGTTCATTTGGAAATGAATTTGGAATGTTTCCAGTTACTTTTTCTGGTTTCAGTCTGACACAATGAAACAGAAGAAGGTTCTAAAATTACTTCCCTATTAGGAATGGGCTTTATTTTTCTTAAAAGTTAGAGTCAGTGGATCACATAATTGCAATTATTAAATGCAGTTTCAATGCATTAAATGTAAGTGACTGGGGGGCAGTGCTTCTTCACTACTAAATCCTACTACATGGGATTCAGTTCCTGTTCACTACTAAGAAGACTTTATAAATAACTAATGTTAGAACTCAAATAAACCAATTCAAAATATTTCTACTAAGAAAGGCTGTTGCTTTGCCCTCAGTCATGACCTTTTTGTCAAAAGCCCTGCAATATCTGGCAGCCATCAGCTTAGTCAGAGGAGCTGCCGAGAGCCAGAGCAGTGCTGCTGGGGCTGGGGAACAAGACCCTGGGAGAGGAGACGCTGGGGATGGGGACACGCTTGCTGGGAGAAGCATCTCATCCATGACCAGCAGAACGTCCCCACTTGGGACCCGCCGCTGAACCCACCAGAACCAACATGCTCTCTGGCATCGCAGTCAGTGGGAGAGTGTCAGTACCATCTCAGGCAGTGGCACAGACCTCCAGGGTGTTTGAATGCTGCCTGTGTTGCTTTGAGGGGAGCTGATAGCAAAAGGTGACAGAAGTCACACGGTGTTAAGACTTTACAGGGAAAAAAAATAAAACAAGAATCGGAAATCAGCAATGTCATTTGCTCCCCATCTTACAATCAGTATCCATCTTACCCACCTTCCTTTCCGTGGTCTTATTCCTTCTCATTGCCACAGTAAGTGGAATCTGTGTCAAGGCCAGAAGTTCACAGAATCACAGAATGGTTTGGGTTGGAAGGGACCTTATACACCATCTCGTTCCAATGTCCCTGCATTGGGCAGGGAAGCCTTCCAGCAGCCCAGGTCGCTCCAAGCCCCATCCAACCTGTCCTTCATGTTTTTGAATAACAAACAAGCCATACGTAAGAAAACAGGAATAATTTTCAATTTATCACGTAACAGTTTTGTTTCAGGGAGGTGTTTTTTTTAAAAGAAAAAGGTTTTGGCTCAGATCCTGCTGGACTTTAACACAAATCTGGTTTCCCTAATGTTGTCTTGACTGCCCCATGCAGTCCTCTCACATGCAGTGTCCGATCTCTGCAATCAGGTCGAAACCATAGCTAGAGCCTCCCTGCTGATGGCCAGCAACCATAAAAGAGTCCTGAAGCTGCTCACAGCTGATGTAAATAATGATTTCTCTCTCTAGGTGGTCGTCTTTGCCCAGCCATTTGGACTGGCACTGCTAGGAAAGATGCAAAAACCCATTTTTACCTGCCCACCCTCAAGGCTTAATCCTTGCAATAGCATATAATTGCATAATTTGGAAATGGCTTATGACTGAATCATACTCTAGAGTCTGAATTTTCAATTTGAAATATATTCCTACAATCTGAGGATGTAGAAGTAGGCCCAAATCACAATTTCAACTTTACTCTGATGCAGTAGGGTTTTCTCATTCAGAAAGTCATCTACTGTTTTCCCTTCAGACCCTTTCGTCTGTGTGGCCTGTTCCAGATCTTCACAGCTGACTCAAATACTGTGGGAATATACTTGCCACTGTGCCCTTAAAACTAGCAGGAGACTTGCTGTAAGTGACCACCGCTACATCATCATCAGGGCAAGGAAACGAAGTATTTTGACACAGGGGACGACTTTAAGAGCAGCTTGGAGTGTATGTGTCAGCTTCAGAGAAAAGTGCTGGATGCAGATAGGAGATCTCAACTTGTCCCAACTTAATATGCCTTTTCTGATGGACGAGAGAGTCAGTCCTCTGCCTCTGTACCCTCCCCATCTCACGGAATCACAGAATCACAAAATGTTCGGGGTTGGAAGGGACCTCTGTGGGTCACCCAGTCCAACCCCCCTGCCGAAGCAGGGTCACCTACAGCAGGCTGCACAGGACCTTGTCCAGGCGGGGATGGAATATGTCCAGAGAAGGAGACTCCACCACCTCCCTGGGCAGCCTGTTCCAGGGCTCCGTCACCCTCAGAGGGAAGAAGTTCTTCCTCATGTTCACAGGTAACTTCCTGTGCCTCAGTTTGTGCCCATTGCCCCTTGTCCTGTCACTGGGCACCACTGAGAAGAGCTTGGCCCCATCCTCCTGACACCCACCCTTCAGATATTTGTGAGTACATATTAGGTCCCTTCTCAGCCTTCTCTTCTTCAAGCTGAACAAGCCCAGCTCCCTCAGCCTCTCCTCGTAGGGGAGATGCTCCAGTCCCCTCATCATCCTCGTAGCCCTGCACTGGACTCTCTCCAGTAGCTCCTCATCTCTCTTGAACTGGGGAGCCCAGAACTGGACACAGTACTCCAGATGGGGCCTCACTAGGGCAGTGTAGAGGGGAAGGAGAACCTCCCTCGTCCTGCTGGCCACACTCTTCTTGATGCACCCCAGGATCCCATTAACTTTCTTGGCAGCCAGGGCACACTGCTGGCTCATGGTTAACCTGTCGTCCACGAGGACACCCAGGTCCCTCTCCGCAGAGCTGCTCTCCAGCAGGTCCGCCCCAAGCCTG
>Ga0065711_1009978_pt1 | contig 10212 bp, 7 predicted proteins | sample Hoacrofraction12_FD_59098 | JGI IMG/M metagenome (GOLD analysis project Ga0065711, IMG submission 59098) | Hoatzin crop microbial communities from Cojedes, Venezuela - Epithelial fraction 12 v2 (version 2) | ecosystem: Host-associated > Birds > Digestive system > Esophagus > Crop | place...
GGTGTCGTCGGCAAACTTGCTGAGGGTACATTCTAACTCTTCATCCAGGTCGTTGATGAAGAAGTTAAACAAGACTGGGCCCAGTACTGACCCCTGAGGGACACCACTTGTCACCAGCCTCCAACTAGAGTTGGAGTTCAACCCTCTGAGTTCTGCCATTCAGCCAGTTCTCTATCCACTTCACCGACCACTCATCCAGCCCAGCTCTGATTTATAGCAGCAATTTTCATAGGGCAATTTTTGAGCTCCGTGCCATTTTAAAAGGTTTGGTCTCCAGGAACAGCATAATGAAATCACTAATATGATCGGAAGATCTCTAACAAGATAAACAGAATTCTCATTCTTCTTCCTGTCGCTAGCAGTGTTGGAAATGTTGCCGCTGCCCTCCTCATCAGCCTGCTCTCGTCTCACAGGGGGTAGATCTGGCAGCTGCAAGAGCTGTGTGCCAAGTCTGAGAGCGCATTTGTCATGTGTTAGTAACTAGGTCTAGTGCTGACTCTGTGAGAGCTGAGACGCTCGTTTATGTAAATCATAGGTGATTTGTGAGGAATTTAGACACTGTTGCATGCTCAAGACCACAGTTTTTTACAAAATCCCTCATAAGCTCAACTTACAAGGTCATGTGAGAGCAGTTAATCATGGCAAGAGATTGTTTCTGATGCCACCATTTGAGCAGGAACGCGCAGCTGAGTCTTCACAGCCACCAGTGCCCCTTTTACAGTTCACTGAAAGACGGAGGCTTGGTTCTAGCATGAACTTCAAACCGATGTTTATTTTGGTGCTCTGGCACAAATGCCAAAGAGGCCAAAGAGCAAAAAACTGTAACAAATATAAAGATTATGTGAATAGAAAACAGTCAACCTGACACAAAACGGCATAATGCTGCATTAGGAATCTTAACGAACACGTCCCTTCCCAGAGCAGGTGAGGGAGCCTATGAAACCTCTTTCAACCGAGGTCAGGATGAAGTGAATTTCAGAACATGCAAGGGGCCGGACACCGTGTCCTGCTGCTAAAAGCTGATCATTTGGATTGTGATTTCTGAGAGAGACACTCCTGAGATCTTCACATCCAAAAGAGACAACGGAAGTGAAATCTGGATCAGGCTCACATGCTAGGACAGTCCTCCTGTCCTCCAGCTCTGAGTTATCCTGGGACGTGTGCACACCTACACTAGAAATTATCTCTAGGGCGTATTACTGTTGGGAAGTAGAGATCTGAGGGGCTGATTAAAGACACTGTGATGAGGTTTCGGAGTGAAACCTCTGGCTTGCAGGGACAATGGTTCTGGAGGGTGGTGACCTTGCTGGAGGAAAGCGGGGAAGAAGCAGAAACGCCTGGAGGATACCGCAATAGGGCAAATAAAAAAAGAGGAGCCGAGAGAACTGCTACCTCTTTCATGGGATGTGGAATCATAGAATAAAACCATGCCAACACAGAAGCAGTAAGAATCTTGGAATCGCTTCTCTCCCCCCTCAGATTAGTAGCTGATTTGCTGCAATCCTGCTCTCTTGATGCTTAAGTGATTACATTACCAAGGAGAAGTTTGAGTTGTTAAAGCCACTTTCAGTGTCAGTTTAAAAAAAACAAACTGTAATGAAAATATATTAAAGGTCTAAGTTCTGACATCCAAGAAATTTAAAAAAATAAAGATACACTGAGTTATTTTTAAATACCGATATTGAACTGTGATCTTAGATGTTGAGAGGATTATGATTACATGCATGTAAAATACACTTGGAATCACACACTTAGTGCAGGTGATAGGTTTGTTTTTACGGTCTTCTTTCTAGAATATAACTAAAAGCTCAAATTTTACAGTAGTAATTGGTTGCTTTCTTTTATTCTGGGAAAAAAAGCATTAGGAATTACATAAATAGGGGCAAGAAAATCACGTCTTCTGAAAATGCAAATCTCTCTCCCTTTCCGTGAATTACATTCAGATCTTTTCATTAAAATCTTTTTCACTTTAGCCTTGTTGAACGTGAATGGCCCCGTCCATTCTGCTCTGTTTTAATTGTTGACCATATTTCAACAGTGCAGCACCAACAGAATTGTCTTATATCAAAGATTCCTATGGGGGAAAATTCAAAGCACAGTTAAATAAATAAAGAACAGTTTGCAAGACACAATCTCTCTCCATTATCTTACCAACCTCAACAGCTGCCTGAAAATGGATTTTCAGCTGGGCTGAATGTCTTGCCCCCATTATCTTGCTAGCCTGGTTGCTCTGCACAAATTGTCCTGGTGCAGACTTTGGTGACACAGACAAGTACGGCTCGCATACGGACTGGAGATTCCCGCTTCCTGTCTCCCAGATGTTGCATGGGAAACCTGACATAGACAACCCTTTTGTCCACTGCGGAGCAGACGTCACCAAGGGAATGAAACACGGATTTGCAATTTAAAGAAACGCTGCAAACTTCAGCACCCTGAGTCAATTCTAGTCTTACACAGAACGTGATGGGAGAAGCTTGTCAGAACGTTCAAAATTCTGCCAGTTGGAAAAAAATAGTTTGCTGCTTTGTTCAAGTTTTCTGAGAGTAAATCCTCCTGTCAGTCTTCATACTGGGCTACCGGTACTTTTTAGAAAATTTTGACTGGTTTTTAGAAGATGTCAGGAAGTAGCGGGGTGTGTGTTGGGAAGTGGGGAGCCTTATTCCCAATTCGTAATTTCCCTTTGTATTTCACACAATTTTTTTTCTGTGGTGAAAGAGAGGATAGGAAATGGGAGACAAATTTGAAGGCACGCCTGACGGAACCTGACAGTCAGAAAAATGTACCTAGATACTACAAGAACAAACCCAAATTGACTCTTGTCACTTTTTATCAGCTTTGAAAAGGAAAGTAAATGAGAACCTTACGCTGTTAACCGTATTTTTAATATCTTCTTTAAAAAGGATCGGAGTCAACTTTGTTCCCCTTTTACAATGCTATGTCAGCTCCTAGTTCTGCATACCAAGATGGGAATAAAATATGTTGTTTAATTAAGAAAAAAAATATCTTCAAAGTCAAAGCGGCAGTTATATAATGAAAGCAGAAGCTTAAAGCTAAAAACAATACCTCTGTGCATAGAGGTTTATTTTTAAAACATTATGAATTGTTGTCACTCATCAAGCATCATTGAGAGTATATTGAACACCTAGAAAAGATCAAAGAACTTCCGTATTTTGTCAATTCTGCATTTTTAGCTTAACTAGTACATCAAATAAATTATTCCTCAGCTTTTATTTCAATGTGAAGTACAGTAATCAGCACTCTAAAGCTAATCTGATTATGTGGCTTATTTCACAGAAGCTGTTCTATCTCTTTTTGACTGAAGACTAGCCAAAAAATCAGTGCTTCTTTTTCATAACTGTAAAATTCAGGAATATTATCTAATAATTATGTTACTGACAGACAGTACAGTGCCTTTCTTTAAAGATACTCAATACAGCAAAACCAAACAAATAGTTTTCTCCTACTTCAAAGAAGTGGGATGCTGGGACTGTTAAATTACTGAAGAATTAGTAAAAGCCTAATCTTTTTCATGAGCAAATGTTGCAAAAAGCTGCAGGTACAGTAATTTCCTTTGTTATTTTTGAGGCTTATGCTAGGAGTATAAATGCTATGAAAATGCAAATGAATTACTAGAGTACTTAAGATATGCATAACATGCAACTACTCTTTCAGAGGGAAATTTGCTTTCTTTTCTCATCACACAGCTGGTTTGCTTTTCTTGTACATATTTTTAAGATCTATATAAAACACCCTTTAGGTTTTGAACATCGTGTTCATAAACCAGAAGTGTCTGCAGTTCTGAATTTGTTGAAGTTCATCTTTTGGAAAATAGGAATTTTCCTAGGCTCTTTTGGTATTCATAGCATAGCACCAGCATGGCAAAACATTACAAAGAATACTTCATTGGTTTGGCTCCAAATGGAGGTATATTTACTTTTGTATTTCTTCCTGCTTCCCTTATCATGAGAAGCAGGAATTCCAACCTACTTTGTTAAAAAATATTAATATGGTGCAGTAACGCCACTTTATATGTCACAAAATGTGGTTCAGTTTTCCCTGTTATATTTTACTGCTTATATTTGTCAACTTCATGTAAATTAGGGCTTTTAGTTATTTATTAAATTCTTTTCTAAATGCATTAATGTCTTCTGTATGTATTATTTTAGATTTTTTTTTCGGTTTTATAACTAGAAAGGTTTTTTTAGATCAGCATTATTTCTATTATGTTTAGCTTTCATGTTTCAGGGGCTGATGTGGAAAATCCTCAACAAAATCCGATGGCCTGTTTTATGCAAAACCAGCAGCTAATCATAACGATCCCTCTGGCCAGAAAACCTTTGGAATGCTTTGCTCTGGCCATCTTGAGTGGGGAACTGTGCTGTTCTCCATCCAAAAATGAGCACATCTGCTCTCAGTGGAGTGGATGCCCTATTTTGCAGCAGATAATTTAATTTCACTGTGGAGTTTAACAGAGTACTTCCTTCTCTCAGTCAAGTTCCAGCTTTTTTCCGGATGCAGATGCTGAAACTGGTTTTCCTTTTCTGCTCCTTCAGTGCTGTGTTTTGATCGGGGGAGGGATTCTCTCTCTGTGTTTGCTTATCTTGTGTCCTTAGGCGCTAGCGAGCTATCCAGTCCAAACAGCCCAGAGTTTTACTTCCATTTTCTTATTTGGTGGTTCTGAAGGTTGCTCCACCTTGAATCGCTAAAATAGCTACTTGCTTCATGACTCTGACAGAGAATTAGGTTTCACATATATGACATGTAATGGTAATTTATCTTATCCCTCTACCTGCTTACTATGTTGTGGGAGAAGCCTGGGAAAAACTGTTTAGTATCACCATTTCATGCAAATTGAGCTGATCCAATTTCAAAGGCTCACTCTTGGCCTAACAGGGGTTAAAGTTTGGAGGAGGACTGCCAGAACCTTGACATATGAAGACTGAAATATTGGCACCCTATCCAGAATTTGGAAAATGAGAGAAATTAAAATATACCCAATACAAATGAAAATAGCAAAAGAAATTTTGCCATCTGATGATTTTCACGCCCTGGAGCTATGCCTCGGGGGTAGTCTGCACCTGTGACACTTTGCTGAGGGTGCAGGTTGGCGGTGCCAAGCCCAGATCTGCTGGTCCCTTCCAGCAGCACCCCCCACTCCTCTCAGCTCTGACACCTCCAAGGCGACAGCACCCTCGTTCCGTTACCTCCTACCCTGTGAACTGTGGAAGAAAGTGCCAGAGCTGAAACAAAGTGCTGTAGTTACCTATTGGGAAATGGTGAGGAGATCAAGAAAGGTTTAAAGATAACAGAAGAAGGGTACATATCATGTTACGAAGTCTGGCCATCACAGGGAGGCTTTGTACCTACCATCTTGGCCCTGCTGTCGGGCTTATCAGGGCTGTTGTATCATCTGTGGACGCTGCCTTCCCTGAGGGTCAATTGTTTTTGTGCCTTTCACATTCTTTGATCAAAGTTTCAGAGCGGAATCTTGTCATACTTCAGTCATGTCATACTGGAGAAAATGTGCTTCAGAAATACTGATGCGCTCTCCTGTTCACATGAGTCCAAGCAGTTACATCTGTCTGCGTCTGCCTGGGAAGGCTGATGCAGGCTCTGGCTGATAAATATCATTTAGACAGCAGTGCCGTAGCTAGCCAGTGCACGTGTGAACAGACATCCTCATGCTGCTCATGTATTTCACAGCTGGAATTTCCGTTTTCAGGCATTTTTTATTTAGAACAGTTTAGATTATTCTGTCTTTCTATGTCTGTAATAATGAGTAATTTCTGATATCTGTCCTTCCAAGGAATTTCCTTTTGTTCTTGGCTGTGGGTGCTGCATACTGGGTATGTAGGTATCACCTCCTCAGATAATTCAGAATACTGAAATTGCTAAGCAGAACAGTAGCTCAGCTACTTGGGTGTCCTTTTCTTTGGCAGTAGACAATACCAGATGCTGCACAAGAAAATAATTTGTTCCAAACCTCATCTGGGAACAAGCTTATGCCCTGAAGTTCATCGTTTTCACAACATGTGTCCTTTGAAATGTCGCATTTGCTTTTTCCACTTATGGTTTTAGAGTTATGTCAACTCCGTAAATCATCTTTGCTCCTTTGAGTTTCAGGGTCTTTTTAATAGCCTATGTGTTTCATAGTTTGCACCTTTGATAACCTTGAATACTTGTTGTTAGTTTTTAAAGCAGTTGGTGTCTTAGCAGTGAGAGTTTTCTACAACAGAGGTCGAGCTTTTACAGTGAGTGTTTCTCTTTTGCACACAAAGCACTTAATATGGAGAAGCTTTTCTGTATGTTGACAGGTTTCTGTGTTAAGAGGCGTGGAGGGCTTGAGACGTTTCACAGTAGCAAATCTTTTAAGCTTTTATGCCATTTATTTAGACAACTACACTTTTACTTTGAAAGAATTTACACTTCTTGCTCTTTTCTGAAAATCCACGTGAATACTTTACACTGAACGCAGTTTTAGAAGTTGCTTTTGCAGTGGCGACGTTACGACTTGCTCTTTCTATTTCATTGCAACTCCGCAATTGCAAGAGGAACGTTGACCAGAAGCAAACCAAGAAAGCTGAGTTTAATACAGTTGGATACAGGTTCCCTGAGGGTTTACCATCTGTAGTGTCCGTCTCTTGCCGTTGCCAGGGAGGGAGTCAGGGGGACTGTAGTCTCAAATTGGGAGGGACAAGTCTGTGCTCAAGTGTCCAGTGGTTTGGTTGTCAGAATTATTTTGTAATTTCTTTATATGAAATAAGCAAAATATGTGAAAACAACAGGATTTCAGTGTTGCTAGGAGACCCTGCATGGCAGGTTGCACCAGAGGAAAGTTTGGGGAAATTACAGGCATACAGGCATATGACAGAATAGTCATCATTTTGCATTTGTAGCAAATGCTATCAGACACTTTCTTAGTATAATATCATAAATAATAGAAATTTAAAAATATATGTGCTTAAAATTAGTGTTTGATTGCCTAATAAATTCAAGTCAGTTCTAGTCTGGCATATTGGCTGTGTTAGTATGCCCAATTTCTTCTGGAGACCTACTTTTTTAAAAAATCTGTTGAGAAGTTTCAGTGCTTGCCCTAAGAATCTCTTTTCTTGCTAGATTAAATATTGAGAAATAAAATATGTAAATATAGTATACCCAAAAGCAAAAAATTAATTTCCAACACAGATGGGTTTCAGGAGGTCCGCTGCCAAAGATTTTAAAATTCTTGTGCCAGGGGGCAATTTGCTTGCAATAGAAGAAAATGGATCCAATTACCCGTATGAAGTTATGAGTTTTGCTCCCTAATCAGCCATTTGATGGGGTGTTTGAAATGAAGGTGCAAGCAATGGCTGTCTGTTTCTCACACTCTTGAGAGAATGATAGGTTCAGTGTGTGTTGTCTTCCCGTGTCCCCAAAATATGAAAAAAATAAGTGTCATAACTTGACCAACATTACCCTGCAGGTAAAAATTAGTAACAGGTTTTTTAGTATGTATGCTATACAGTCATTAAAAATTAACCTTTCCAGACAAGATGATACATGCTATAAGGAGCGTTTTGCTCCATCCCAGAATCTACTGGATTTGCTGACTGCAGTCAGTCCTGTTCAGTTTAATATCAGACCTCCCTGCAGCCAGGGCACAGCAGCAAAGCAACAGAAGTGGTTACATTTGGTGGGTATGCGAATAACGCTTGATATGCTTTGGGTCCTCTCTTCCCTCGATGAAGTGATTCTTGCTTCTCTGCTGCTCACCTATATCAAACTTGGGAGATTCCCATGCAAGTACAGGTCCTTTATAAGTTTATTCTGAGAGCAGAGGTTTAAGTGAAGCTGGCCTGCACGCTGTAAGTCTGTGTCTCTCTTAGCTCAACGTCCCTGCTCTACTATGATTTTTAGTCCTTTCAGCCTGACATTGAAACTCCATTTTTAAAATAAATGTATCAGTCCTTCTATTGAAAATCCACAAATATGGAATGTGATCATGTAATATAAAAAAGTTTTCATATTGATTTCATCGTAGAAATCATAAATTGCCCACACTACACCTTTGTACAGACTTGAGAAAAGCACAGAGCAATGGTAGCTTTGGAGAAGATGCTTCTCAAGCTGCCGGCAATAGGAACAGTCCAAGAGCTGCAGCTGATACATACTTACCTGCCTGTTCTACTTATGGAACGAGAAACATCACTAAGGGATATCTATGCTCTAATAGCACCTTTGATTTTGAATCCTGCAGGGGCCTGATCAAACTAATTAGACTTTCTTCCTTTAATTTTACCTGTCTATCAGGCATTGTCATTCAGCGTGAGTCTCATAGGAATTTTGAACTGTTAATTAGCAAAACATTGTGGAATCAGAAAGGACTCAACAACATTGAGGAGAAAAACATGCAGAAAAAGGAACAGAACTGGGAGCAGAATAAAAGAGCACAGGAGAAGAGGAACAGAAATCGTGTAGATGTGGCACTTCAGGACATGGTTTAGTAGGCATGGTGGTGTTGGGTTGACAGTTGAACTTGATCTTAGAAGTCTTTTCCAACCTTCATGATTCTATGAAATCCAACATATGAGAGGGTTCAAGATAAAAGGAGAAGTGAAGTGCAGAGACGAGCGTAATTCTGATACAAGTTGAATGGGAGACCAGAAGAGATTTGCTTTGCAAAGCTTATCTCATTGGGCAGAAATGAGGGAAGAGACGGTGTTATACAGGAGGCCTGAATGAGCTCAGAAGATTTCAGGTACATTAAGGTTTGAATAGTTTATTATTATTCTTCGTCAAACAGTTTTCTACAATAAGGTTACTTTGCTTAATTTTGCTGTATTGACGTGTTTGAGTGTTCTGCTTGTTCTAATATAATTGCAGAAAAATGGAATAGGAAGCAGACCTAAAAGTACAATATACTTAAAAGTTTCCCATTGTGTAATGTTTCGTAGGTAGGCCCTACATATCTCACATACATGAGAAATTATCTCTGTATTTGTTTAAACCAAGAATTATTTAGTTTGGAATTTTATTCCCTCCTTTCTCCCATATTCCCCCTGCTCTGATTTAATTTCATAGAAAAGGTCTTCTACATCTTTAATATTGATCATTGCTGGAAAAATAAATGTGACGGATAGATAAAATGAAAGTGGCTGGTGAGTCTCAGAGCTCAGACAGTTGTCTCAGACAAGCATTAAGCAGTTGCAAAGGAAATCCTTACTTTTGTTCAGCTCCCGTTGGATACAGGTGATCCAGAGTATGCACTGGAACCTTTCAAGTCCACAAAAATACTGCAGAAACCGAGGAGACCTGGTTATTCAATACTTAGCTTAAAGAATGATTTCTTGTATGTTTCTTTACCGTTCAATTTGTCATTTCACGGAGTCTACTGACAATATGATTTAAGAGTCTGACAAACACATTAACCTCTTAATAACAATTTCCTCAAATTCCTTTTTCAAGACTCTCTCTTTGATAGGACTAGAACACATAGTAAATCTTGTTTCGTTTTGATTTTTTCTTAACTTACCCTCTAAACTTGATTCATTTATTTTTGTCTGAACCTAACAGGGCAGACTGTGTTGAAAGATGATGGGGGTGGTTATCCAAATAGAAAAATTTCAAGTTTCACCTGATTAGGCTCACTAGGCTTCTGTCCAGGTGATAGAAAGAAAATGTCCCTTGATGAACAGAAACAAAGGACTTTCCAGCCAATTTTAAAGACTGAATGCCTTGTAGCATTTAAAAAGGCAAATTATCATTGCCATATAACATACTTGATTTCAATACTGTAAGATCTCAAAGAAAAACCTACTAACCTCAATCAAAAACTTTCTCTTGTCCCTTTAACCATCTCCCTCCTCTTAATTTGAATTTTGCCATTGTAAGTCCTATGCAATTCATGAAATTGTTTGTAACTCTAAGCTGCATATGTGGGCTACATCTTCCATCCTTTTATGTGGTTTAACCTATGTGAAAGCTGAATATATTAATTCCAAAATGTTTGTCAAATCCACTACTTCATCTATATGTGTAAGTGTGTCCCCAGACGGGTCCAATTCTGTCCCCATCAGCATTCACAGAAGAGCAAGAATAAGAACTTTGGGGAACTGGATTTGCCTGGAAATGAGAAATGAAAAGGAAAAAAAAGCCCAGATGCAATCAGTGAAAGAATGAAGCACTCTGTAAGCGTGCATTCTATCTCTAAAAAAAAAAAAAAAAAAAAAAAAA
>Ga0065711_1011023_pt1 | contig 10212 bp, 6 predicted proteins | sample Hoacrofraction12_FD_59098 | JGI IMG/M metagenome (GOLD analysis project Ga0065711, IMG submission 59098) | Hoatzin crop microbial communities from Cojedes, Venezuela - Epithelial fraction 12 v2 (version 2) | ecosystem: Host-associated > Birds > Digestive system > Esophagus > Crop | place...
TTAAGCATGGAAAACTGTATTTATACAGCTGAAAACTATTCAAGGGCAAACATGATTAGTGTGTATCACGGTGACAATTGTGTGTCATGAGCAAGTGTGTGTGATGAGCAAGTTTTAAAGGTCCTAATAATTCACGTGCTGCTAAAAAGCAGCTGCTGCACAAAGCAAAACCTGCACCAGTTTCTCCCACCAAAGTATGCCCCGTGTAACGCTGGGTCTTCACAAAATTGACAGCAATTTATTAAGAGGTTTTACGGTCTGTTACGATGCAAAGGTACCACTTTTCCATATCCTATATCTGTTTCAGAAAGCTAAGTGAGTATGCCCCGAAAAAAAGGCATAGAGAAGAAAAAGGGTAAATGGCAAAATAGCTGTCTTGCTAAAAGCAGGGTTTTTTTCTCAAAACTACCATTTCTCTTCTGATTTCTTGAACAGGTAGAGGCTTTAAACCATTTACACAAAAAGGCTTGAAAACACTTCCCACATCCTACAATCCATTAGTACTTTAGCTGAAAGCATTCTTCACTTCCTTCTGAGATATATTTAATGCCTTCAAGTTTATTTTCCTAGTTAATAATTATAGAGAAATTCCCCCAACCCTTCTGAGGCTGCGACACTTTACATGGGCACAAAAATAGCAGGAACAGCTACGTTATGCATGCTCAAGGGCTCTGTAGGCTGTAGGTACTTTAATAGTGTCCAGGTTTGAGTAGATTAAAGTTATTTCTACTCCAGAATAGGATTTTAACTGCTGATGTGTTTTAGGCAACTTACAGTATTTCTGGAATACACAGTAAACCATCACAGAACCAGACGGAGTAAGGAAAATCGGTTGTCGGTTGATAGCTTCTCCACTGGCATATTGACTATACAGGTTTCACTTGTTTTTTTTCCCCCATTCCCTTTTGGGGAGGAAATGCAGAGGGAAGCATAGGGAGAATAAGCAGAGAGCTGGGCACTAACAAGACAGGGTAGCTTAGCAAAACCTTTTTGCCTAGGAGCCTTTTGAAAGAAAGCCTTTCCAGGAAGGGGAGTTTACCAGAAAGGGAATGGAATTAAGAAGGAAGAAAAACCCTTTTGTCTTGAGTGTTCCCCAGAGCTTTTTGGGATCACACTTGATTCACCTTCTGCTTCAAATGAATTCCTCCAGAGCAAGTTAGCAAGTATAACCAACCCCTGGAGAAAACAGCATCCTTTCACTCCCAACCCTCCCTATTGCTTTTCCAGGACACAGACTAAACATCATTTTCATAGAAGCTGAGAGCCAACAGTCCCTGCTAATTTCCATGATAATTTTGGTTTCACGGCTCAACCTCTCTCCTATTATCACACCAACTCTTAATGAGGCATAAATGCACAGGTAAACTGAATTACATTGAGGTGATTTTGGTTGAGGAGAACTATACTTTGCCCTGAAGATTTTCAGCACTTTCTGAGGAGGTCCCTAACGAACCAAAGCAGCATGTATTTAAATTGCCTGTAAAGATAATAATAAATATTCAAGTTTTATGTTCCTACATTCACAGACTAAATGAACAAAAAGGGGTTTTAATCACAGAACACTCCGACCATCTTCACCATCTCACTTCCGACAAAAAGCTTCCTTCGAAAAATGCATTAATGTAGTATAAACCAGATGGCTTTAAAATTTAAAAGCTACTCCTTCAGGAAATTACTTTAAAAGAACTCTTTACTAACCTCAGCTACCCTTTCCAGAAGCGGTTCCAGCCAGTGTTCGTTGCACTCACAGTGACTATCCAGGAAGGTCAGCACTTTCGCCTGGGCTGCATCCGCCCCTCTGACACGCGAGCGCATCAAGCCTGAGAAGCAAAGATTAAAAGTTATAAGCAGTTGCTGAGGAAAGCAATCAACAGTAGTGAGAAACTATTGCATTCCAAGTAAGTCATGACTTAAATCACTCTAACTCAGACAAGTTCCATTATCAAAATGAGATGCTAGTTAACAACTTGGTGAAATCACTTCATCCCAAATGGCGTGCAAGCCTCCAACCTGCTCTACAGGTTGCAATCTGATTAAAGTAGAAGAATTAAAGTACCTTTTTCTGAAACGTGAGACACAAATACAGCTGGGTCTGCATTACCGTAAAGGGCATTTATACTGATAAACATTATTCAAGATCGGTCCTGAAAACAAACACCTTTCCTACAGTTCTACGACAGGACTGAGGAAAGCACCATCATTAAACTTTTCCTCCCCACCTTTTTGCCACCCCCTCATCTTAGTTCCCAGTCTGTCCATTCTTCTATTAACTTCTTCCAAAAATAACCATGGACCATTAATTCATGTCTGAGAGCCTTCCTCCCACCCCTTTCAACTGCCTTTCCCCTGTGTTTCTTGTAATTCTCTTGTTTCGTGGTTTGCTGGGTGGTTTTTGTGGGTTGGTTTGGTTTTTTTAAATCTTACCTTGAAAAGATTTCTTTAGGAGAAAACTTCTGATAAAGTAAAGGTTCTTCTCTACAGCTCAATTACACCGATCCCCTCACTGATTTACCCTCTTCCTTTCCTTCCTTCCCTTTTAATATTTAGGCGTTGGATGAGCTCTACATACACACATACGCCAGAACATCCCGTCGTGCATTTCAACACTGAAAAATAACAAGCTTCCTCTCATTCCTTTGCAAATTTCTTCCCCACTCTTCTCTATTACTATTCAAAATTCATTGATGTCATTGTCTCTCAAGACCAATGTCAAGTAGTTATTTTTTTGCCTTTTCCCTTCTACCTCGTTTCCCACCAAATCTGTTCTGTTCCCCCTCCCCGCAACTCAAACTTTGCAGAAGAGTCAACTTCCTTTCTTCCCATCTCCTTTACAAAATAAACCTGCAAAACATGACTCTGCCAAACAGAATACACGAAAATTTGTTCACTCTGTCCTACATTCACCAACAGCCCCACCGAGATCCTTTTACCATCTTCTACCGCAAATGTGAGCACTTCCCTGCTGAAGACACGCGCTGTGCTGATGCTCTCTGACAGTACTTTCTACACCTCATCCGTGGCACACGGGCAGCTAACTACACCTCGCTGTTCTCATCTGTCTCCCTAATTCCAACCTTCGAACCCGTTCTGGTCAGTTTTCCCACATCAGACTATTCCTCAAGCGCTCTATGTTCAGTTTACTTTTGCGATTCCTCCTTCCAGAGCTTATTATTTATAACTTACATTCTCATGGAGCCTACTGCCTTGCTCTGCTTCCATAGAAAACACAGAGCAGCATTTTTAATTTCAGATTTAGGGGCAAAAAAATGAAGGCGACTGCATGGGCCACCAAGTCCTCTACAACCACATTCAGTCTTGCAACAGCAAGAGTCAAGAAGATTCCACTGGACATTCCTTCTGTAGACTACCACACCCTTCAAAACACATCTGTCCCCATGAACTCTGGTCCTACAGATAAGCCTAAGAGCTACTACCACTTCTTTCTGAAAGCAAGGCAGTCAGCATCATCCCCTCCACAGACACCATCCCTTTATTTTAATTTTTGTTTTAAAACACACTGCTTTCCTCTGTTGTTCATACTACCGTGTTACTCTCAGCATTCTGTGTACTGGTTGATTTTACTGATTCTCTTAAATTTTAATCTGTGTATGTCTGAGATATCAGTATCAGCCTACACTTCAAAAGCAAAGTATCAAACTCAAGCACAGCAAGCCAGCAATCAAATGAAATTTTACAGTATTTTAGTTTAAAAAATTATCACCTGGGTGCACATATGGATACCTAGGCAAAACTTTACGAACAGTGCAGTAGATCCCATGGGTAATAATTTAACCTTAATCTCAGAAAAACAATGATTAAACTAGTTCTGTGCCTTCAATCTGCAAATAGTTGTTCTTTTCTGACATAGTAAAAGACTTGTCAAATCATATTTCATTTTCAGATATAAAATTCATAAATTTAAGTACAAATCTGTATATGCAGTGCAAAGTTAGTATTTGTAATCACTAAAAAATAAAAATTAGGAAAGTGTTACTTCAGCCTGGTTTTTCCATTACTTTCATCTCCATCTTTCAGTGCTGTACTGATCAGATAAACGACATTAACTTACTCGGAACCCTGCAACCATGGCAAGTCCGAAAAGGGCTGCTTTCTCAATAAGCCTTTGCTCAACAGTATATTCCAAACAAAATGTTTAAACATTAAGAACCCATCAGTTCGTACTAACTTAAATTATGGGATTACACAGGTTTTGGGCATGTCCTTTCCAGTTCCTGACAAGCTAATGATTGTAGCTGCTCCCCAGGCCAGGGTGGCAGCCTGGAAAACACGGTGCTTATAAAAATAAACAAGCACATATCTGCTAATTCAGTCAGCTATTTCAACTGTCAGCTCTCAGTTATTACTTCAAACAGCTGTAGAATAACAGTTGCCTATGTCTAATACTTTAAGCTCCACAGCCAGGCAACCGCTGACTGAAGGGCTCAGTGATATGAGACCACAATTTACAAAGCAGCAAAGACAACAAAAAAAATGTAAGACAAGTTAGTTACATGGCCCACTGGCTTCAGCAAAACTGGCTGCTCAAACCCTCTGCAGTGTGCCAAAACAAACCGTTTGCCAGGCTGCCCATCAACTGGATCCTTAAAATGCTGTCTAGTAAGAAAGCCAGCATAAAAAAAAAAAAGGGCTCTTTTTAAGCTAGACCTTTTCAAACATTCATACAGTCTACAGTGAGACCTTCTGTACAACGGGAACAGCTTACGTACAGATTCAGTACAGTAAGAGCATGGAGAGGTTGTAGGCGAAAGGCAATTTCCCAAGTCAGCTTTCACCATCAAAGTCAGCAATGAGCAACTGGGCACAGAACAATATGGAATTCATCAGAATTACTGGTTTTACTCGCACAAACGAAATTGTCTTTATTTTTTCCACTAGTAAGTTGATTTATAAAGTGAAACTCCCCCCTCTAATACAGAATGTATAGCAGAATGTTCCTTTAAAGGACTTGATGAAGATGAACAGATGAGGCAGCACAGCGGAATTTGTATCTTCCTTTCCCCAGATGAAGCCTACCTTCTCGGCGATCATTTCGAAGAACCCGCACTTTTTCAATTTTTCCCAAGAGAGCACCATCCTCAGCTTTAAAAAATAAAATAATAAAAAACAAAAAATCAAGGCATGAGAACCATTTTGATATCCAACACTGTATACCATAAGAGAGGCTGTCTTCAAAGAGAAACAAAAGCTTTGTTGTGGAAAATGTTTATGGTCGTAAATAGTTAAATATAAGATATATGCTTAAAAAAATACCTACTCATCTCACCAGAAATTAAAAGTTACCGGGCTAAGAAATTACTACCTTCATTATATTATTTAAAGCTAATTTAATCTTACACTCTTGAAATATTTTTATTGAATGATATTCTCTTTGCTTACTTTAGACAGTTTCTACATTGCATAAGAAAAAAATAACTTCTATAGGATTAAATAAACTGTTTTCTTTGCACATAAGAAAGCTCATTTTTTAACCAAGATTAAGGCTTAAACCTACCCTAGGCTAGTTATCAACTCACAATGCAAGTGCAGACATTAGCTTCCTTTATGAAACGTTACTCAGAGGTCCATTTCTACTGTTCACTTTTGTATCGGGATACCCTAGTACTTACACGACCTTGACTTGTTTTAGATTCAGAAGGAATTTTTCCGAGATCAATGGAGACCAGCATTCATTTAAAGCAGTGCTACAAAAGCATTTTGTGCAAGCACCACAGGTTTTATTTTTACATCATGTAACATACTATGGAAAGGCTGTTTTCAGCAATACACTCTGCTCCTTCGGCTAACAGAAAGTAATAAAATACACCTGAAGTATTCATCAGAACTCTTTACATTTCCACAACGACAAATATGAAAGAATTAAGACCTGGGTTTGGATGAGTCTCTGCAAACTCCTGTGCATGTGACCTATTCTCAACCGAGTCACCTACTAGCATCTACAGGAAGTCTTACTAGAGTAAAAAAAAATAAAGTTAGGACCCTGTAAAAGTACTTACGATCGTTACTGTAGTCATCCACCAGTATGATTTCCTTAATAAGATGCGATGGGCTTTTTTTCAAGACACTGAAACAGACCAAAAAAAAAAAAAAGGCATTCAATACTAAGCAGTCTAAATTTTCCACAGTAATGTTATAAAAGCAGTTACTTTGTTAAGCCACAGTAGAACCTCGCCCAGGATGCTATCCTCAACAAAAGCTACTGGTTTCTTCCCATGAAAAGTGTCTGTGAAGAGGCACGTGTAGAATTGTCCCTTCCCCAAATCCCAGCCTCCAAAAATCAGTGCATTAGATAAATTGTAGCACCAAGTTTGGCAGATATCTTTACGCCAAATAGCCCTTGAGAGTCCCCCTTGCCTGACTTTTTCTTGAAACTAGTTATACAGCCAGCCTCAAAGCTCATGTGGTTACTGGTTCCATACTTTGGTGCATTTGTAGAAAAGGGGGGCGATTTTGCTTAACATCGCTATTTCAAAATGTAAGAACTGGAGGCATCAATGAAATTAAGACCCATCCTTCCCTCTGCAAATGGTTCACAAAAGCATGATGGATTGTTACTTCCCTTCCTTATCATACACCATTATCTGACACAAATCCACGGCCTTTAGGGAAAATTCAAGGTCTCTTAGGTATACCTGACGACAGTTCGCAGCAACGCGGACCTCGCCTCGTTATGAAAGGTGATCACCACGCTAGTGGCTGGCAAATCTATCCGCCATTGTTTCCGCTGGCACCTGAAAGACATAACACCCTGTCATTTGGACACCACATTTACACCCCAGGGTTAGCAAACAGCTTTCATCACGAAACAGCTACCTACTAAACTCATGTACGCACTACATCTACCTAGGAAGAAGGAAATATCTTGTTTTCAGGCGAGATTATAATCAGCTCCTCTTTTGCCACTTCTGGTAGTTGTCTAACCAGTCAGTGTCAGATATAGGCAGGTTCCGAAAAGTCACCAGACCATCATCACTGCAGTGTGCCATAAATACCTTTTATGCAACTGAGCATGAAACCAGAGTGCTCATTTTACTTTAAGAGCATTTCATACATCTAAGCAAATGAGCGTATTTTCAATGCAAATACATGGGTTCACAGGCTACCATGTGTCTCCTCTTTAGAATGGCACGTGTCCACTTCTCTCTTCATTTTTAAAGCTACTGTAGCATTCCTGGTCTTGCTCAGATACAAATTCTCATTAGAACAGAAAATTGTTTTTCAGGATTCTAACATTCAGAATTTGAAAAACAAAGCTAGCTGTGACAATGTGGAGCCAACTAAACACAGAACCACATCCTTCCAAACCATAAAGATAATGAAATATTCCATCTATGTCGACTCATTTTTCATCACCTTTAGTAGCCTGAAATAATCAGCAAAAAGAAGCAAATCCCAAAATATTTCCTGCAGGAGTACATAAAATTAAGGTGTTTAAATCCACCGACAATAAATCTAAAAGAAAGGCTACTCTCGTTGTATTAGAAACTAACAGTACTAGAAAACACTCTATGTTGAGTTTATGCTGAACACATTACAGTCTGACAGGTCACAATACCGATACCCATGCATGCAGTAACGCAGAGAAATGATGTATTTCTTCACATATCCTTCATTTAGTATTAGTGGTAGAGCTTTAACAGGCCTAGTTATCTTCAGAGGGGACAACCCAGCTAGCACACACTTGTAGCAAATTCAGCAAGTAATTCTGTACCCTGTGTAGTATTACTCAAACTAGCTTTTAAGGGAAGAGAGGTAAGTTACGTTGCTACCTAAACTTCTAAACCTAGGCCTCTGCCTATATAAAAGGCCTCTGCACCTGATCAAACATCCATGACGTGCATCAGAAATCAATCTCCAACTTCGTGGAATCCGAGAGTGAGCAGCAATGCGCTTCTTGCCCTTGCCCACCCCACAAAATCCCAAGGACCTGCAGCATTTTCGATGTAACACACCCAGAGCATCACATGTGTTAGTGCTCGCTGTGAAACCAAACATTATGGTGCTGTGGTGACCTCAATTTCTCTGAAAAACAATGCCCATTCCAACCCCACGACTGCTGTGCCAGATTAGCAAGACCTTGTCGAGCTTTGTTTCTCAAACGGTGAGCATACAAGATGGCTTCGGCACTAGGCCCAGCGTTGAAGCAATAAATCAAACCTGTATGTGTTCCTTGAAAGTAAAAAAATTAAGACTACCTCTACTGTGAGCTCCTGACAATCCATTTAGACAGCTACGAGACATACAGCTATCATACACCAAAGCCTGTGGTGCCACAAGAGATCCTCTTTTTTTCTGCTAACTTTCCAATTGCCCACAGAGGACGAGCCTACTGTGCAGGCAGTTATCACATGAAGCACTTGCATTAGAACAATTTTAGTAAGTCACGTTAAACTTCTGTGGATCTCTCTGCAGAAGAGAGCACTTGAGCCAGAGCACATCTCAGGGTAGAATTACTCAAGGCAATGAAGCTTCCCAATTTTAAGAAAACTCAAGAGCACTACTGCATATTTCTGCGGGAGAAATTGGGATTTTTAGACTTCCAAATAAAACTGGAGGAATGTTTCACTGAGTATTTCTGCTCTCAGCTCTTCAAAAATCCCTGCTTTAACTGAGTCAGTAGCCGTCCTCCTTCTATTCTGCCGTGTCAACAGGGCCACAGCTGAAACTCAAACCAAAGAAACTATGTCATCACTCCTGGCACAGATTAGACTTTCTTTCCTCAAGCTACAGCACTTACACATGCAGAATGAGGAAATTCATTTGGATAAAACAGAACTTGACCCGAAAACTTCAATCTAGACCTCCACTGCTTAGTATAGGTCAATAAAATCAGTTAAAACATGAGAAGTACATTCTTTCCCCCAGAAATTTGAGTCACTAGTTCACGCCATTAACAAATTTTCTGAAACCTCCATGGTTTGCTGAAACCATATTTTGACAGAAATATCCACTTCAACCAGTGCAAGGAGAAGGTTCACTTCAACAGATACCAAAAAGACAGAAAAGTTTGTTTCTTCTCTACTTAAGAACAAAGCTCGAGTGTGAGATCAGGAGCTTCTAATAGCTGCCAAATGAGAGAGAAAACACGGTTTGGTCCAGCTAAAGCATTTCCCAGCAATTCTCAGGAATCATGCCAACACATCAGGCAAGAGATGTGATCAGAAACCACTGGTCCAAAGTAGGCGTGGTAGACATCGGTCCACAAAAAACCCAGAGTATTTCTCCTTTCACCCCACTTGGGCGACTGTTTGACACTGACAGGAGGACAGCGCTGGAAGCTTCCCATTACGACCGTGATGCTCGCTTTCTGGATCTCCACGGTCTACCAGGAGAGGGACAGCCCTCGGTTACGGGCTGTCAGCAGACTGCAGCAGAAGGAAACCCTGAGGTTTCTCCAAGCTGTTGGACGGGGCAGTTGTGAGCATCAGCCGGGGCAAGAATCTGCCCTTCTGCTCAGGCCTCCTCTCTCTGCTTCCTTTCTTGCGTTGCGTCTGCCTGTCGCTCACCTCTCCCTTTTGGTTGAAATAAAGGCAAGCAGCTTAAACAGGCGACCCAAAGTGTTTTCTAGTACTGCTGGCACGCTCTCACAAAAAGTAAGTAGAAAACTTTGGTCTTAAGCTGAGGTAGCAAAAGTTTGTCTGATGCAGAAAAGACTAAACAATTATAATATTAAGAGATGTGTAATTACACACGCATTTACATATCTAAAGTAGAACCCTGATAAATTGCTCCTAACAGCCTAGACAACTTCAGCAACTAAATAGTATTATTATGTAATTATTTTTAAAGTCAAACAGCCTCTTAGACACACCAATACAAATAATAAAAACTTGCAGAAACAAGTATTTCCTCATCCAGGTTTCTCCTCTTGAAGACAAAGACTGTAGCAGTGCCATAAGAAATCTTAACCTTCACCCAGTCGCCTCCAATTTTATTGAAAATAACATGCTTCCAAGTGTCACGTGCTCAGATCTGTAACATATTCTTCTTCCCATGGCTATTGCTCTTGCTCTTGCCATTGGACAGTTCCCAAGTAAACATTTCACGCGACTTTCAGCTTCTGCAGTGAACGTCCTTGCCAAAATAGAAGGAAACTTAATTGCAACGTGACAGGGAAAGCATCATGGACAATTTGCAGGGTTTTTCTTAAAGAAAAAAAAAAAAAAAACAACCAACAAAAAAAAAATGACCATT
>Ga0065711_1012934_pt1 | contig 10212 bp, 18 predicted proteins | sample Hoacrofraction12_FD_59098 | JGI IMG/M metagenome (GOLD analysis project Ga0065711, IMG submission 59098) | Hoatzin crop microbial communities from Cojedes, Venezuela - Epithelial fraction 12 v2 (version 2) | ecosystem: Host-associated > Birds > Digestive system > Esophagus > Crop | place...
CCCCTGCCGAAGCAGGGTCGCCTACAGCAGGCTGCACAGGACCTTGTTCAGGCAGGGCTTGAATATCTCCAGAGAAGGAGACTCCACAACCTCCCTGAGCAGCCTGTTCCAGTGCTCCGTTAAAAGTGCCCCAAAAGCCCCACAGCTGCCTCTTCCTACCCTGTGTGCCCATCTCAGACTGGGAGCAGGGGAGCTGCCCCCTCCAGGGCTCCAGCCTTTGCCTTGCACAGGCAGGCAGCGCCCAGGGCCTTTCTGTGCAGGAATCACTTGTTCCTGGGGCTGCAGAGCCGTGGGGAAGCGGAGCACTGCCTTCTGCTCCTCCAGCCCAGCCACAGCCTGGAGCCCTCAGCTGCAGAACGAAGCCCGACCAGCGCAGCAGCTGCAGAGCCCTCGCACCCCCTTGACATGGCAGCGTGAGCCTGAGCTGCGCTCTGGCCTCCTCCCCGAGTCCCTGTCCCCAGGAGCTGCGCGTGCCCTTGGCTGAGGAGTGCCCGGAGCACGTACTTACTCTATGGCTTCTTCAGTGTGCGACTGTTGCTTGGTTTTCTGAAAGAGAAGAGAGGAGAGTGCCATCAGCCCTGCAGCCCCTCGGCTGTCGCTGGCAGGGAGGGCACGCAGAGCTGGCATCTGAGCCTCGGTGTTGCGCTCCTCATGTTCTGTTCTGCATGGGGTGCCTGCAGCCCTCTGCCAGCCCACCCCCAGCCTGGGCACCCTCCGTGTGCCGGGTGACACTAGCCGACTGCATGCTGGGCCACGGGAAGGCCAGCGCACTCGGCATGCTGCTGCCAGCTGTACCTGTTGGTTGTCTTCTTGGAACCGGTGCTCTCGCAGCTCTCCTTGTAGCAGACTTCCTGGTGTACCTTGTAGACTCTCCTGTACCTGCACACGCAGCAGAGGGGCGAGTTGTAGGGAGTAACAGGGATAGATCTGCTTTCACAAGTGCAAGGGGGGAGTCTGGGAGTCTCCCTCCTTTGCTTCCAGGCTGCAGTAGCCCAGCCTTGGTAGGAACGGTGCTAAAGCCTGCTGTGCCTGAGGGCTGACCCCCCACACAGCCCCACACCTTTGTGCCTCCACCAGAAGAGGCTGGGGGGGCAGGCAGAGCAGAGGCCCCCCTGCCCTGGCATTGCAGCTAGGAGCTGGACTGGCAGGCAGGGGATCTGCTGCCGCTTGGGGGTCACACACGCCAAACCCAACCTCGCTGCCACGTAGGTGGGTAACACTGCCGTGGGGCTGTCGTTTCAGCAATGCCCGCCCTGAAACGCAGCTGGTGGGGCAGACCCGGGGGGCTCAAGGGCAGATGAGGCTGCTCAGCCTCCGCTGGGGAGGGGGCAGCTGCCAGCCGGGGTCCAAGACAGCCTCGCGCTCGCTCTCCCTTCCCCGGAGCCAAGCTGTGGGGAGACACCCCCAGCTCTGAGCACGAGGGGAAGGGGTGAGCACAACCCGCAGGCAGTACTCACAGGTAGTGGCAGGTGCCTCCTTCCCACACGGGGAATGACTTGGTTTCCGAGTACAGCCGCGTGCACGAGTGTGGCACCTTCTTGCAGGCTGCTTGGGGAACAGGAGAGGGGAGCTATCAACAAGCCCATCTCTGACCCTGCTGCCTGTGCCCCATGGCAGGGGGCCGGCAAGGCCCCCCGGCTTCCCCTCTGCTGTCCTGGAGGGCTGGGGTTCTCAGAGCTGACCCGGGAGGAGCAGCAGAGCCCCCAGCCTGGCCGTGCCCAGATAACTACGTGGGCAGGGGAGAGGCCTGGCTTTCCAGGCTGCCTGGTGGAGGGCTCGGCCAGAAGCGGGGAGCAGAGCTGCACTCCCGGGTCTGCCCAAACCAGCAAGAACAGAGCCCAGCCCCTCTCTCCGCTGTCGGCACAGCGCAGCCCTCTCTGTCGGAGCCTGGGCACGGTGGGAGCCCCCTCAGTCGGGAAGGAGCGCTGACAGGGTGTGCTCGACAACCTGCACCCTGGGGGACCTGTGACTGGGGCAGTTGCCAGGCTGGACACACGCCGTCCACGTGTAGGACAGAGCTTCGCCCTCTGGCAGCAGTGTGGCACTCACCCAGCTCACAGAGCCAGCCCTTGAATCCTGGGCGGCAGTCACAGTGGTAGGAGTCGGCATCCCTGGCACAGGTGCCTCCGTTCCTGCAAGGGTTCGTGGAACAGTTCTGCCCCTCACCTGTAAAACACACAGGGCCATCAGATGCTGGGGCCCGCGGCGCAGTCCTGCCCACCCTGCTAGTGTGCCAGGATGCTTCCAGGGCAAGCTGCGAGCAGGAAGGGGGCATCTGGCAGGGGCCTACACCGTGCCCCTTCGTGGCAGGGCAGCACCAAGGAGAGCAGGCTGGTGCTGAGCCCCCCGTCTGCCTGTGGGGCCTGGGCTGGGTCCCTGCTGCTTGCGCGTCTCACCCCAGACTTACTCTTGCTCTTTGCCTTGCGCAGCTGCAGTGCCAGATTGCCCTGGCTGGACACGTCCATGTTCTCCAGCTTCACTGGAGCCTCCGGCTCTGGGCAACAGAGAGGGTCAAACGTCATTTCCAGCCGGGGACAGACCCAAAGGCAGCCCCTCCGATGGGATCCAGCCTGTCTGCAGCATCAGGCAGCTGGTCAGGTCTGAGGCGGTGTTTTAGTCCTTCCTAGTTGGCACCCCTAGAATTAGGGTGACCGCCTTGCCCTTCCTGGAGGGCGGTGGGACACGGAACCCTGGGGAGGCAGGGGCAGAGTCCAGATGTGCAACGAGCCCAGGGCCGCCGCCGGGTCTGCCGGGCCCCTTCCCCACCCCACAGTGTGGGGTTCCCAGGCCTGGTGGGGTATCTTGGGCTGGCACTTGTATTCCTGGTATGCCAGAGATGGCAAACGGGACTGGTCGTGGGCTAGTGAGACGATTCTCACCCAGGGATCCTCCTCAAGTCTGAGGCTGTGCTTGGCAGTGGGGGCTCAGGCTGCTGGGCAGGCAGGGGCTGTGCTGGGGGGCTGCAGGGTCTCTGCCTGGGCTCCTGCTGCTGCTGGCAGGGGAGGAGGCCAGCCCGTGCCACAGCCAGCATTGCCTCCCAGCAGCAAGGGTCCCTCGCTGGGCTCCCTGACTGGCTGTGCGTCACCCCTTGGAGGGTAGGGGTCTAGCAAGCAGGGCAGATGTTTGTCTGCCCAGGGAGAGGCGAGAGGGCTCTGCCCTCCTCTATGGCTTCCTCAGCCCTACAGCAGGCTGCCCGGCTGCCACACTGTCCTGGGGTGAGGTGTAGGAGATGGCACTGGGTGACAGGGAGGAGCCAGAAAGGCAGCAGAGCACTTACGCGTCTTCACAGTGATGGATTTGCCCAGCGCAGTGCCAAACCTGGCGCTGATCCTCCCTCTGCCGTCCACCAGCTCAGTGAACCTGGGAAAGGAGAACCATGAGGGTACAGGGCACTGCGGGTCCCCCAGGCTACAGCCGCCCCACACGCTAGGGCTGGAGGCAGCTGGGTAAAGCACTCACTGGTGGCATCAGGCTCAGCTGCAGGGCAGCGTGAGGGCCCTGCTCACAGGGCAAGGGCCTGCCTGGCTTGGGACCCCAGTGAGTGGGCAAGGCGGGAGCACGGCTTGACCCTGTACGCACCCAGGCATGGGACCCGGGAAAAGGAGCTGTGCTCAGCCCAATGCTTGGGCTAAGGGCTGGTGCAAGAGCCAGGAGTGCTGGAGCAATGCCTACCTGGGGGCTGGTGAGGGCTCCTCAGCTGTGTCGTGATCCGCTAGCAAGCGGAGGTCGGGCAGCAGAGCTGGGGGCAGCCTGTTGCGCAGGACCCGGGAGTGCCCAGCTTGGTTCCAGCGTCTCTCCAGAGCCCCATCCCTCTGCACTGCAGACCAAAGGATTAGGGTTAGCAGGACGCAGGCTGTGAGGCAGCACAGCAACCCAGCTCCCAGCCCGTCCCCTCATCCCCAGGCTGCCGCTTAGAGCTGTCTGCGGACACGTGCATGCCCCCCGCACGCCTGGGCTGCGAGTGGCAGTCCCCAGGAAGATTCACCAAGCTGTTACTCTGTACCTGCCCTCTGCTAACAGAGGCAGCACCCTACAACCCCCACCTCCCTTCGCAGGGGACCTGCGTCCTATCCCCACAGCTTGCCATGGGCACCTGGTTGTGGGGCAGCAAGTCCCCACAGGCTTGTTACTCCATCGGTCTACTGGTTTCCTACCCCCTGTCCCGCTTCCCCATTAGCCCACTGCCTCCCTCGTTCTGCAGCAAACTGGGAGCACCCCAACCCCGACGAGCCAGGCACTCACAGGTTGTGACATAGAGGTGGATGGGTTCGCTGTGCACTTGACCCTGCTCCGTGTTCTGCACGGCCGTCACGGACAGGCGGTACCGCTGCCCAGGGAGCAGGTCCCGCACTGTGTAGGACATGAGCTTCCCGTTGGGCACGTAGCGGCTCTTCACGCTCTGAGCGGTGGTGACATTGATGATGTACCCCTCCACGGCGCCAGCGGGCGGCTGCTCCCACGCCATGGACACAGAGGTGGCAGTGACACGGGAGGCGGTGAGGTTTTTGGGGGGGAGAGGCCCTGCGGCAGGCAGGAGGTGGGGAGAAAAGGGGTCAGCGCTGGTGTCCTTGAGCGGCGACCACCCTACTTGCTCGCACACCACCTCATCAGCGTGCCAGGGCCCCAGCTTGCCTGGCCGTGCCCCAGCCAGCCCTCAGCCCGGCTCCAGCCATGCAACGCGCTGGGAGGACATGCTCAGCGCTGTGTCCTCGCCAAGGCAGGCAGAGCCTCGCTGCACCCTGCCACCTGGGGCTGGCCCTGACCCTTGGGCTGCCGTGCAGCAGGGGATGAGTCAGGTCCGTGTGGGCTCCGCATGGGGCTGAGCTCGTGCTGGACTTTGGCAGCGAACAACATCTGGCAGAGGAGGACGTGCTGCTGCCTTGCCTGCCCTTTCCGAGGGCTGCCTGCACGCCTCCCACCCGCCGTGCTGGCCAGACAGGCTGACGGCTTTCACACCTTCCCCTCCCTGCAGCTTTCCTGCTGGCCACGAGCTGTGGCTGTCCTGTGCCTGCCAAGCCCCAGGGCCCCTGCAGTGGCAGAGGAGCGGCGAAGGCAACCCCACTCACTCGTCCACACATGGAAGGGGTCCACGGCCAGACTCTCCGAAGGGTGGTCTTCNGTCCCCAGGCCGCTCAGCGTTACAACATGGACAATGTACCTCTCTCCTGGCTGCAGGTCCCTGTGGAGGAGGAAGGTAGGGTGGGAAGGGGTAAGGCAGGGCAGCCNGGGAGGGCCAGCTGGCCTGGCACCCACTTGCTGCCCCACTCACAGGAAGGTGTACTTGGCCACGCTGCTGTTCAGCTCCACGGTGCGGTCTGCCAGGTCCGCCGGCTGGCGGATGGAGACACGCACCCTACTGACAGTGGAGTGCTTGAGCCGGTGGAGAGCCCACTGCACCGTGATGGCGCTGGCCGTCACGTTCGTGATCTCAAAGCCTTCCACCGGACGCGGTCCTGGCCAGAGCAAGCGGAGAGGGCTGCGGTCAGCTGCTGGTCATTGTAGGTCGCCCCGTCCCTTCCCCACGCCACTCCAAGGGGGTCCCGCCTGCCCCTCTGGATTGGCTTCCCCAGTGGGAGCAGCTCAGCCCTGCCTGTCCTTACCACCTGTGGGCAGGCAGGAGGTGCATCCATCTGCCTGCTCGCGAGACCTTGTGCCATCCATGGCACCCCTGATCCTCCTCCGGCCCCAGCCCCCTGCCACCAAAGGGGCTGCGGTGCCTGGGCCTGGCCTCAAGCCCACTGCACGCCCCAGCCAGTTGTCCCGAGCCCGGTTCTCACTGGCCCCGGCATCCGGCCAGCCCTGGCTCGAAGCCTCCCGAGGTGCCGTGGCCAGAGGCCCAGGACCATGCCTGCCTTCTCCCCTGGGCTTCACTTGCTCTCAGCCTGCCAGGGGGATGTGGCCCATGGGCTTTCCCACCACCATCCCCTTTCTTGTCAGAGGGCAGCTTTTCTAGGTCTAATCCCCTCCCTCCTCATTTTGCATTTGATTTCTACATCCACCTGCCCTAGAAAGTGGGACTGCAGCTGCTCTGCCTGCCCATGCCCCCCCTGGAGAAATCACCGTTCCCCCTTCCCTCCATCCATGGGGCACAGGCAGCCAGCCTCTGCCCGAGGGCAGAGTTCCCACATGGAGTCCAGTGCGATGCCAGGGCAACTTGCCCACGGGGCTTGCTGTCAGCACAGATCGCCCAGCCCCACTGCCTGGCTGGCACAGGGGCCACTCCAGCCCAGCCCAGCAGCACTAGGGACCCACGCTACCCTGGGCCCCATGACAAGCGGTGACCAGGGCGGTGGGGGCTGCCTGGCCCTGATGAACAGGATCCAGGGGTGGTCCCCACCGCCGGCTCCCTTACCAGCTCCTGGGCAGGGGCCTGGCAAGCGCCACGGGGGGAGTCGAGTCCCTTGTTACTCCCAACAAAGAGAACAGCAACTCTCTGTGCCGAGCGCTTTCCAACAGCCCCCGGCTGGATTTTAGGATCTGCGCCACCAAACCCACCGGGGCCCGGTCCCAGCCGGGGTGCAGCGGGCAGGAGGCAGCACGAGCCCTGGCGCCTGCTGGGGCCACGCGTGCCCACCACCGCCATCCCCCCGGGGACGCTACTCACTAGTGCGCGTGGTGAGCATGACGGGCCTGCTGATATCATTCTTGTTGTTCACGTTGCGTTTGACTGAAAAGACAGAAATATTGTAGGCTCTGCCGGAGGCTAGTGCCCGTAACTGGTGGGCAGAACGACTTCGGTCCACAAAATCTGTCCTGCGGTAAGAGCCGTCGAGGGATACGTACGTCACGGCGTAGCCGTCAATGAGTTGCCTGGCGGCTGCGTCCTCAGGTGGGTGCCAAGAAATCAACACACCAGTGTCCTCCACCCTTTCCACCTTTAATGAGGTTGGTGGCAGCAATTCTTCAGGGTGTGGGCAAAAGCAAAGGGGAGAGGTAATGCCATGAATCTTTAGAGAACAGACCCCGGCAGCAAGAGGCAGAGCAGCAGCAGTGGAGGACAGGGCCCTTGCCCTCTCCCTTGGTGCGCCTGGCAGGGGCCCCGTGGGCACCGTCTGCCACCGGCCCGGAAGGCACGGGAGAGCCTGGGCGCCAGGAGCGCTCCGGCCACAGCGACCCGGCAGCACCGGCGGCTGGGCCCTCGCCACCACCCGCCAGGGCTGGGGCACCGGCGGGACGGGGCGAGGGGCGCCAGGGAGGCCGGCGCTGGTGGCGAGAGGCTTCCCTTGGACGCCTCTGCCTCCCCTCCTGAGGGCATCCGAGGGATCGCCATCGCTGCAGGGGGCCAGGGAAACCTGTCCCCAGCGTCCTCGCACCGACCCTGGCGCTTGTGCCTCGCCACACTGGCGCCCGCCCGCAGCGCTGGCGAGGCCCCAGCCCTGCCTGCCTCCAGGAGAGCCGCTGGTCCCGGACGGTGTCGAGCCCCTTGCGGGCGGCGGCCGCTGCCGGGCTGGCGTCGAGCCCTGCGCCGCGTCCTGGTGCCACTTCTGAGGGCCTTTACCTTTTTCGCAGCTCTTGCCTGTGTAGCTGACTTTGCAGGTGCAGCTGTGGGTGCCGTTGCCGGGCAGGCAGTAGCCTCTGCTCCCGCAGGGGCTGGAGAAGCACGGGTCGCTGGCTGCGGGAGAGGTGCCGGCCCCGGTGGCGTTAGCGCTGCCGGCCCGCGAGCGGCCGCCCCGCGCCGAGCCGCCCTGCCCGCCTCACCTGTCTCGCAGTGGTAGCCGAAGAAACCCTCCGGGCACACGCAGAGGTAGGAGCCCCCGTAGCTCTTGCACTCCCCTCCATTTTGGCAAGGGCCCGACTCGCAGGCATCCACTTCTGGAGGCGGGAGGAGGCCGGTGGTGAGCGGGGTCCCCCGGCACGCCGGCCACCGGCTCCCGCGAGCGAGCGACGGCAACAACCCCCCGAGGGGGCTGCAGAGTGGACGCGCAGCACAGGGCTCGGCACAGCCGGTCTGCACCCAGCATCCCACCCAAGCGCCGCGATGGCTCCATCCCCTGGCAGGGGCTGGACGCCTTCAGAAGGGGATTCGTCACCGGCAGACACCTTGTTCCTTGCTCACTCCCCACCGGAGCAGTTTCGGCTCTGCCCCCAAAACCGCAGGCAGCGGTGACAGGCAGCCCAGGGTGATGGGTCAGGGTCAAGGTGCCCAAGATGGTGACCAGCTGCCTGGCCCGGTGCTGGTCCTGGCCACGTCCCGGTGCCCACAGACAAGCCTCCCGCTGCCCCGGGAAGGGCGAGTCCTACCTGTCTCGCACTGGCTCCCCAGGAAGCCCTCTGGACAGTAGCAAGCAAAGGACCCAGGGAGGTCCTGGCAGGTCCCACCGTTCTTGCAGGGCTCCAACTGGCACTCGTCTACATCTGGGGAGCGGCAGGAGGAGAGGTGCCAGTTGAGCACAGGAATAGGACAGAGGGCTCAGGGAGGCAGCACGTCTCCACAGGGCATGGACCCTCCCCACATCGCTCGGTACCCCAAGCCCACCAGCCAGGAACAGCCCCAGTCCTGAGGCCATCCAGAGCCCCCTGTCCCACACCTGCCTCTGCATGGTGGCTGTGGCAGGAGCTGGACATAGGGACGTGCCCACAGGGACACCTGGGGAGGGCTGGCACTGTGGGGCTGTGCCAGGAGTTCCCGTAGAGTGCCTGCAGCACATCCCCTCCTCTAGCCCCCAGTGGGCATCCCACCTTCTCCCACCACCATCCTCTGCCAGGCCCCAGGGAGCCAGGCTAGAGCCACCTGCCACGGAGTCCCACCAGTCCCCATGCTGCTCGTCACCGCCTTCAACCAGCACCTGCACACAACCACGGCCACATGCATACACAGGAGCACAGCGCAGCCAAAAATGCACTGCCTCAAGCTGCTTTCCACCCCCCACCCCCCCCACCTTAGTCAATAACTTTGGAGCCATGCAGGACACTTCCCACCCGGATCCCGAGATCTGGGGCTTCATTGCAGGGGTTTAACACGCGCCAGGAGAAGTCACCACCCCATCAGTGATGGAGATGCCCACACAGCATCCGTTAGCAGGGGGACACAAGTAGCGCACGTGCCCCTGCAGCCCTGCCTGCTCCTCCACCTGACCAGGAGCCGCAGCTCCCCACCGGCACATCCCACCACTGGCCAGGGACTCCGGGAGAGAAGTCCTCGCCGCAGGCTGATCTGAGCGTGCAGGCAGGAGACCGAAGCCAGCGCACACAACCCCAGGCAGCCCAGCTCCTGGGCACGGGGCTCACACCCGCTGCTGCTCCCCAGGGACTGGGGAGCGAGGAGGGATTTGCTATAGCTGCCTGCCACAGCCCTGCAGTGTACCTGGCACGGTTTCTCACCTGACTCACAGCGGTGGCCCGTGTAACCCGGCTCGCACAGGCACAGGAACTCAGCAACGCGGTCCTTGCAGTGGCCGCCATTGAGGCAGGGCTGGGACCAGCACTCATCGATCTCTGCAGCCATTTGGGCAGGGGAGAGACAAGGTGAGAGACATGAGCACCAGGCAGGGGTCCCAGGGGGGGTCTGTCTGCAGATGTGGTCAGAGGAGGACTGGAGTACACGTCCTGGTGTCACCAGGACATGGTCGCGACCACAGCCCCCAGGGCTCGGCCGCTCCCCGGCACTCCTCACCATTGCATTCGGGGGGATCGCTCCAGACACCTGGCAAGCGGCACACGCGGGGGTGGTTGCGCTGACTGAGGGTGTAGCCCAGCTCGCACTGGTACTCAGCCAGCGATCCCAACTTGGTGGAGTTGAAAGAGGCCTGGGCGTGCTTCACCTCACTGGGGATACCACAGTCGACCTCTGGGGAGAGATGGGGGGGTGAAGGGGGCCCGCAGAGGCACCCTGAGCCCCTGGCTGGCAGGGGCAGTGCAAGGCCCTTACCAGACTGGCAATGCTTCCCTACATAGCCCACGGGGCACGTGCAAGCATAGCCCCCGCCGAGGTCCTCACAGGTAGCACCATTCTCACAGGGGCCAAGGAAGCACGGGGAGGGCACTGGAAGAGCGGAGCAAAGAGTGACTGCTGTGGAACTGGCAGAGCCCAGAAACCACAGCCATTCCCTTTCCCCCTCCCGCAGCGCTGCCCTACCCTCCGGCAGGGTCCAAGGAAGCATCCAAGCACTTCAAATTACAGTGAAGGGGGCTCAAAGCAAGCAGCGACGCTTGCTTGCTGCCGCCACGGCTGTTGGCTCTGCCAGCAGCCCCAACACCTCCCCACCCCACCCC
>Ga0065711_1051831_pt1 | contig 10212 bp, 5 predicted proteins | sample Hoacrofraction12_FD_59098 | JGI IMG/M metagenome (GOLD analysis project Ga0065711, IMG submission 59098) | Hoatzin crop microbial communities from Cojedes, Venezuela - Epithelial fraction 12 v2 (version 2) | ecosystem: Host-associated > Birds > Digestive system > Esophagus > Crop | place...
GATGGCTGAGTAAGACAGATAAAGCACTTTATTTCCTCTGGTCCTGTCCAATAATAGATTTTAGTCCCACTTGTGTCCTCAGTTCTTTCAATTAATTACTGCAAGTAGCAGCTTCTCCATGTTGTGGCCCTGCTTAATGTATTTTTATTCATCTACAAATCCCAAAGTGAATAATGAGGTAAAAAAACCCTATAAATAACTCTATAAATAACCCAAACTATGATTACATTTGGTTAAATCTAGAGAGGCCTGTGCAGAACTTCAACAGGACTGAATCATGTTGGAAAAATGGTCAACACAATGGCAGACAATATCCCTGTGGATAACTGGAAAGCCACTTGAAGAAACTCTAGCTATGTAATTTCTGTTACGTGTATGAACTTGTCTTTAACAATGGGATAATCTGTATTCTGTGCTGGTGGTATAAGGTTAAATAGCGATTGCTCAGATGTCTCATGCAAACGGGAGCAGAGAAATGTTGTGGACTGTTCACCATGAATTTCTTCATGTGCAGCTGTGCTGAAGGGAAGCAAATAAGTTCTTGAGGTGCATAAACAATGTGATGGTGAGTAATACAGAAAATGTCTTTTATATTATCACTGATGTAACCCCAAATACTTCTGACTTTAGACTGGTTTCTTATCAGAGTAAAACATACTGAAAAAATAGACAGGTTGAGTGAAGATAGAAAAGAGCAAGTTATTGGTATGGAAAAAAAATCTCTACTTCAAAAAAAGACTAAAAGATGATTATGTTGAATGATTAAAGGGCAACCTGATATAAGTGTGTGAAATAACAAGAATGAACTGAGAAAGTAGATTTTACAGGAAATCGCCCTTCAGCACACTAAAAGTAAAAGTAACTGTTTCGAGACCAATAAACATCCTTTCTACCCAGGCTGTGATTATGTTGTGGAAGTTATTGTCAGAGTATGTCTTTGACACTTGAAACTCAGAGGGGTTGAAAGTGTTTGGATGAACAAGTGATGAATTGCATAATAACAGCTCTGGGAACTATTTACTCTCACAATGCAGGTTTCCTTTTTTCTGTGATATTTGGGTTTTGATTCACTCACTTGGGTCTAAGCATACATACACCTCTAGTGCAATTTGAGATATCCCACAATATGCCGTGTCATACAGGCGTCACGAAGATGCCTTGGATACAGTATTGTGTCTCAGATGACTCTAGACACCTGTCGGGGTTTAACCCCAGCTGGCAACTAAGCACCACGGAGCTGCTAGCACACCCCAACCCTGTGGTATGAGGAGGAGAATGTGGGGAAAAAGTAAAACTCCTGATCTGAGATAAAGACAGTTTAATAGGAAAGAAAAGAAAGATAATAATAAAAAATAATAACAACAACCACAATAATGATAATATAATATACAAAACAAGCACTGAACAATGCAGTAGCTCACCACCAGATGAACGATACCCAATCCATCCCTGAGAAGCTATCGCTGCCCTCTGGCCAACTCCCCCAACTTATATGTGGAGCATGATGTCAAATGGTATGGAATATCCCCTTCGGCCAGTTTGGTTCAGTTATCCCAGCTGTGTCCCCTCCCAACTTCCCGTGCACTTGGCAGCGTGAGAAGCGTAAAAGTCCTTGACTACCAAGCAACAGCTGAAAACATCAGCGAGGTTCTCCTCCCCCTCTACTCTGCCCTAGTGAGGCCCCATCTGAAGTACTCTGTCCAGTTCTGGACTCCCCACTTCAAGAAAGATGAGCTACTGGAGAGAGTCCAGCAGAGGACTATGAGGACGATGAGGGGACTGGAGCATCTCTCCTACGAGGAAAGGCTGGGGGAGCTGGGCTTGTTCAGCCTGAAGAAGAGAAGGCTGAGAGGGGATCTTATCAACACTTACAAATACCTTAAGCGTGTGAGTCAAGAGTATGGAGCCAAGCTCTTTTCAGTGGTGCCCAGTGACAAGACAAGGGGCAATGGGCACAAACTGAAGCATGAGAAGTTCCACCTGAACATGAGGAAGAACTTCTTTACATTGAGGGTAACGGAGCACTCGAACAGGTTGCTCAGAGGTGTTGTGGAGTCTCCTTCTCTGGAGATATTCAAAACTCGCCTGGACAAGGTTCTGTGCAGCCTGCCCTAGGTGACCCCGCTTTGGCAGGGGGGGTTGGGCTAGATGATCCCCAGAGGTCCCTTCCAACTCCTTCCATTCTGTGTGATTCTATTTGTGTTATCAAGATTATTTTCATCCCAAGTCCAAAACACAGTACTACACCAGCTATCAGACATAAAATCAGCCCTATTCCAACTAAAACCTGGAAAACACCTATGTTTCACAAAACAAATGCAGACCTTAAAGCTTTTCACCATCAGAGGAAAGTGGTCTACAGCAGCCACAGTTCTAATTCAGGGTGAAAGATCCCATGTTTCTAATGAACATTCCCAAAAGAAGTGGACAACAACTCAGTGAAGAAAAAACATTCATAAGGAAAACGAAAAAGTGAAAATCAACCTGCAGTCAATCCATTATTTTCAATAATATACTCAACAAAGAACCCTGGTTCTGCAAGCCAAACTCCAAAGAAAGAAGCAGGAAGATAGAAATTGTTCAATCCTACCCTTAGTCACCTCTATCCTCCTTGCACTGGGTCATCCAGCTACAAAGGTTAAAGATAAACCTACTAACTGCTGGCTTGCAGGTCAACAAGATTGTATCAGGCATCTGATAATTATTTTCTGAATCTACTTCTAGGAAAAGCTATTACCTTCAGGCCTGAGGGGGCAAATTCCGTTCACTTCAAATCATTTTCTTTGTGTTTAAATTTATTCCCCAAGTTCTGTTTAAGTACTATAAGCCTGTAAGGATAAATTTGTCTCATTTTTTTCCAATGAAGGTGATGTTGAAAGAGGAGTGAATGGAAAATATGGTTTTACCTCGTTAGTCTGAAAATCTGATTTCTGCCAAATAAATGAAGAAAATATCATACCTCTTTAGAACGCAAACATACTATCATCAGGAGCATAAGCACACTGCTTCGTGAAGGTTACATTTGTGTGTGCAAAAAAAGATTGCTTTTATATGAAGAAAATATCTTAATAACTTGGTCTTTTTAATTAAAAAGTGAGAGGTCCTACATACCAGCCAGAGCAAATAATGACAAGTCATCATAAACAATACAAACATTTTAAGACTGAAAGAGCATCAACTGATTTGCTTTAAACTGAGAAGCTTTCTTCCAAACCTTGTGTCATTTATAGCAGAAGGTTTAATGGCCATGTTACCTGAAAAAGTGCATCTATAATGGGAAGAAAGACAACTTGTGAGCGTCTGTTCTTAGATAATCTTCTATCCCATTGTCATTAAGTAGAAGATGAATCCTTTAATTATACTTTAAAATTCAGTCATGCTGTTATCCCACTAGTTAATTCAATTAAAATGAACCCTTGTTAATCCAATCAAAAGGAATCAGACCAGTTCTTGAACTGTTTTTCTTCCTTGTGTTTTCCTTTTAGAGGAGGATTGAAGGAATAGAGAGAAGCATCATGAACTAACACCAGAGTGCTTGTCCCTGGTCCCTGACAAAGCAAAGCTCGCTTCCTTTCATGCATGTGAAACAGCTCCCTGTAGGAAGGGGCCCTCCGCCATTTCAGTAGTTTTTCCACAGGCCTCAAATTTCATCCAGCACCCCCTTGTCAATGTGTAAGCAAAAAAGCTATCATTAAATCTTTGGATATAAGATTAAAAATGGTGATGGGAATGGGGAGTGATCTATTATAAATGACATGCATTTCTGTTTATGCATTCATGAAGGCCATGTCTGCAAGATCGGTAATGCCAGCTTGCACACACTGCACAAATATGAATAAATGAATAATTGTTTTGATAATATTAAACAGCATGTGTGATGTAGCAGAGCAACATCTGTTATTAACAGTATAAACAAAAGGAGTTTTTACTGATTACATGTCATTCTGTATACGGGAACGGTGTAATAGGTCCAATTTGGTAACTCTTTGCAGACAGTAGGAGGGATTGTGTAGGCCTGCTGTGAAAAACAGGAACAAGATTAGAGCAACAGTTCTCTCTCAAATGTGGAAAGGAAAAAAGCTCTATAAAAATGCTAAAGGAGGAAAGTACAAATTGTATATAGAATTGCTCAAGTTCATAGAAACCATTTCTCCTTTTGAATGTTGTCATTTTCCCTTTACTTTTTCCTGTCCTGTAGTGAGCTGCATAGTGCTAACTGAATAACCTGACTTTCAGAAGAATCTGTCAATGTCAAACACTTAAACACCACCTCAGATTGTAACCATGTAGTTAAAACTTGGTTTCTGACACTGGGAACCATGGAGAATTAAAACTAGTGTTTCATGTTTGAAATTAATAAATCTTAATTCAAGGAATTATACTGTATATAGGGGATTACACAAAGTAAATACATAAGATTAAGATGTAGATTTGGCAATACAGTTGAGAAGAAGTAGTATCTCACTGCTGCTTAGGCAAGCGATGTGACTCAGTGCTAACAGCAGCAACTGGCAGTAGGTTCCTTCACCGTCATTTATGCCCTCACTGGTGCTTTTCTGACCTCAAGATGAGCTATTTCAAGAAACTAAACTTAAAGAAAAGTAATCTCTAAGGTTATTTTTCTGCTGGTTAAGATCCTTGAACCACTTTTTAATAGGGATTAACAAATACAAGAGTCAATACAAAGGAACTCAATGAAGTACAGAGATGAGGTTGCCTGTTCTGGATGCTGCTTGCTACAAGACGAACTGTATCATGAAATTGTACCTTCTGTCCACCAAAGTGACTCATAAATCAATATGTCACCATGTCTGGCTGGATACTTCCTCTTTGCTTTTGCTGCTTTAGCCCTCTTTTGCTACCAGTTTTAGATGTTTACTTATTTCCAGCTATGGAATGGAAGCATCCAGGCATCCCTGAAAGAAACCCTGTTATGAATCCACATCTGAGTCTTTCACTCAACACCACCTATCTGCAGTTTCTTTACCTCATTTATCTACAGCTACACAGTCACTATATCTCTAAGCCCATCATATATTTAATACCCTGCATAGAATGAAGTCTCTTTCCTTAACCGGGCATACGAAATGGCTGCACTTCACCATCTTTCTGAAAAATTACAGTGGAACATCAAAACATAAGCTGCAAAGTACTTGGGATAAAGAGCAGTACAGCTCTGTAAAAGCAAGGGTGTTCACCTTCTCTGTCATGGACAGCACTGACTCGCTCTGCTTCTTGCACAGCATCACAAGAGCTCTGCTGATTTCTTCCCAGCTCCTGATGATACAGACCTGGGAGTCTCAGTCCTGAGCTTCTATTTTTAGAGAGTAGTCGTGAAAGTGGCTTTCAATTGCACCGTGTGACTAAGACTACAAGTAAATGACCGTGTTCTCTAATTTGTACAATTCTTCACTCTCATTTAAATAGCTAGTTGGGTTTTTTTTTATTTCAAGTATGTATAAAAATGTAGATTTTTTTTTTCAGTTTTTCCATGTATAACAGAAACTTGCCGTATTTTCACTTCTGAACAAAGCACAAATATATTCCAAGCCCATCTTTTGTCTTTTCATTTAACTTTTCAATTATGTGTGTACATAACTGAGAGGATCACACTGAGCTCAGGAAACCACTCTAAAGACAAACATGTTTTTTCTAGTGCAAAATCTGAGAATTGTAATAAACTGACTAGTATGAGTCTTGCATGGATATCTGAATATGAATGCCTTCTTTTATTCTCTCCTGATGAGCCAAAGTGGTTTCTAGAGAGACATATAGGACATTTTCATAGATACTCCAGTATGGTAAACACAACCATAAAAAAAGGTATAGTAATCCCAGAAATGGGCACATTGATAGCTGTGAAAGCAGTATTTAACCTTCCTCATCAATGAATTTCAGAAATCTTCCTAGGACAAACATCAGCCAAAATTTTGATTTGCTACTTAAACCAGCATTCAGTGCAGAACTGAAAGGCCAAACTACCTTCAGAAAGCACATAGCATGGAGAGTCGGGCTGGCAATCTCATTCATGAAGCAAATCCAAAAATATTTGAAAGCAGGGTGGGGGTGAATCAGGCGTGCCTGTTATTCTGTAAGCAATTAAAACCTCCTCTACCTGGTGCCAAGAGGATAGAGTAGTAAATTTTCTAAGAATTAAGCTAGCATTTACCATGGGTTGATTTTTAAATGATTACAGCAGGATTTCATTCTAGTCTTGCCTGTTGACTGTTAATACATCTTATCTCTCCATGTTTCAGTAGCAGAAACAATACCCTGCTATTTGAGGACAACACATTTATGCTAAATGCCAAAAGTAAAGATTTCAGGTAAAACAAAATAACCCTGTCATATTATGTCTTGTACTGGAAGTAATCCATAAGAGAATCAAGGGTTGTAGAAGAAACATGGAGGGCTTTTTCTTACTCTACTCCATCCATTTCACATCAAATAAGAACTACAACACCATAGGGAGATCCTAAAATCTTCACAGATACCAAGGAGACAACTTCTTTGGGACAGCAGAAGAAATGGAAAATCCTACAGCTAGAATTTCTGAATTTTATTCACACCCTTCAAAAAAGGGTTTTGACACAGCTCCGACAGATGTCAGAGGAAATGGGTCAAGACTGCTGATAGTATGCACAGATTTTGTAGAAGGAAAAAAACAGAATTACACGCTAAAAACTTCAGTGTGAATGTATACAGAATATGTAGGCCTTTCAAAGGGCCTTAAGGGGTTTGGAGATATTGAAAAGACAAGATAGATGGAGTGATTGATTTTGCTCTGTTTTCAGACCAGGGGAAACCACAGCAAAAGACTCCAAGATAACAGACAAATTCCAAACACTTCTGTTCTTGAGCCAATTCTGGGATTTATTTATATGGCAGTAAACACTTCCTGAAAAGGAAAAAAAAATGAGTAAGCATTGTATCAGCAGCTCCCGCATGAATCAGATCACAATAATGTAACTCCTTTGGTAAATTAAGCTAATGGCAAAATGAAATGATAGAGAGATTGCAGTCCACTTGGCTCATGAACAATTTTTTGCACCTTTATCTCAGAAAAGCAATCATCCCTGAGGCAGGAAAGGTCACTAGAGAGTTCAAAATGCTTATTATTCAAGTGTCACATTGTTCCATCTTAGTGGCCTGCACTCCTGCTATCAATTACAGAGATCTCTGTTGAGATGTAGCTGGGGTGATTGAAGTCATGTATGTTACTGTCAACATTTCTTATCAATTCAGTGGTTTGCTGAATGTGACTGACATGATTTCCCCTGGTTTGGCAGCAGCAAAGTGAGGTTTCTTTTGGAAGGAGTGAAGTGCATGGACCCAGAAAGCAATTGCCATCAAGGACATATAATCAAGGACTAATAGTAATGGGACTATTTTAATATAGAAGTTCATTTACCATTAGCTATAGCTAGTGTTGAAGTGGGTATTGGGTTGAGGCATTTTTTGACCTGGATGTTACTGATCAAATTCTTCTCTCTGTCCCGAACTTGTTTTTATCATTAAACATGGTCAGAGCAGAGACGCTTTGGAAAGATGAAATGTTTGGATATGATTAAAGAGAGAAAAACCCACACAACAGACTGACCTTCAACATTTTTTGCTGTTACATCCCTACATAAGAAAGCAGAGCAGCAGACATACACAAAATATATAGTAGACTACACAGGAAATAGACACATCATCCAAAATTAACACACAGTGCATTTAAATTCAGTATCACAAATAACAGAAAGCCTTTTGGAAAAGAAAATTATTAAAGTGGAATAATATCAGCAAAGCATCTTGAAACTTACAGTATTATATATAAATGATCTGAAAAGACAAGTGTAACGATAGCATACCAATTGCAAAAATCAAACTTAATAGCAGCCTGAAGGTCACATCTACCAGTGCTTTGCTCTCTAGTGACAGTCTATTGCAACCCTAAATACTCTACCAAAATCCCCACAGGGTCCAGCTTGCCTTCTTGCTCTTCTGCAGTGAGTTTGGCCTTCCTCCATATATTGTAGTCCCCAATCATCTATTCCTGATCACGAACCCACATCCTTACAACTTCCCTTCTTCCCTTCCTCTTTCCCCTACTGTATCTATGAGACTGATTGCAGATAAAGAGCATGGCAAGATACTGTTCCCTCTCAGAATAGAAGTTCAATATTTGTCACTATTTTGCAGGTAAAAGAAGGTTCATGACAAGACTAGTGAAGAACAATAATTTGTTGGTCAAAGGAGTGATTTGTAGCTGTTCTTCCAGAAATCCAGGGGATATCAGGAATCCTTTTCAGTTAAAGAATGAGCTTGAAGGAATTGTTCAGCATGTTGAACTCCCTAAGGGTATCTCCTTGCTTCCTGAAATTAAGACACCAGAAAAGCTGTGTTACTAAAAAAGTGCTTTTTAGACTTCCTAGAAAGAAGAATTTTTGAAAAAGACAATACAAGCCCACTGAAAGTTCTCCTCTCCTGGCATGAAGGCATGAAGAAGAACCATCAGGCATCCCCTGATGCATTTGTTTCTCTGTCACCAAATCTCTCTGCGGGACACAAAGTCATAGCACGACACCTCTGTGGACTGCCATGGAAAAGAAGGTATTTTTTCACTAGTATTTTTCATAACCCAGCGGTTTCTGCAGTGATAAGGCAATACTAATAATATATATTTTAACGTACAAGTTGATGCTTAAGGATTCTTTTCTAAACTGTTGTTGGGTATGACTAAGGAACACTGTGGTCACACAATGGGCACAGAGTAAATGGTAAATGTACCTTAAGAAAAGAGTTACATTCTACATTTTCCACTCAGAATAATATTAAGAAAGGAATGAATAAAAAGAATATGACTTGTGAAATCAAGCAAACACCAACTCACTCAAAAAGTACTTTCAAGATCTAATATCTGGAGAGATAATTTTTCAGATAAGCCACGAAATGCAAAAATAGAGCGCAACTATTTTCATGGCGGTTTTGAGAAATGCATTTGGTCCACTGTTACGTGAAAAAGTTTTACAGCTTTTTCACTGACATAAATGGCTGTGACCTAATTTGCATAAAAGAGAAGGAAACTAGGAGTTGTTATGGCAGCAAAGAGTGGCAACATAGATGCAAACCTTTCTTCCAGCCTATGTTAATTAAATATAACACAGTGTGTGAAGTAGCTCTCAGCAAACTTGTATTTTAAAATTCTTGAGTGTAATTGAAAAACTCACTGCAAAGAATGCGAACGGCTGCTGGACAGATCAAAGAGCATATGAAGAGTTATTTAACAGGTTTGCTAATGGAAAGATAATGGCTTTTACGAGGACGATGGAACAAAAATAAAGCAGCAGACCTGAGGATAAATTAAAAGACGAAAAGAGGCCTTGTAAAATGAAGCAATAACACAAATCCATTAGCTGTAAACACTGGATAGTATTAATCCTGTAAATGGTACTCCACATCCATTTTGTGCATCATCTTGGGCAAAAGGTGGTAGCTTGTAGTCGAAAATAGGTGCTCTTTCATTTTAATGCTCTTGAATAAGGCTGTTGGCCATATTGACAGCTGTGCCGAGTAGCAGCTGGTAGCTAGGCAAAGCTGTTTAATGTTTATAACAATGAAGAATAGATTTGTATGGTTTAGAACTAAAAGCTTTTTGGAAAGTATCTAGAATAAATATTCTTAAATTTTAGAAAAATATTAATTCTAAGGCAATTTTTTATAAAAATGAAGTTTTATTGAAAGAAAGGACAGAAAAGTAACAAGACCGTTTTTCCACAACACACATTCAGAATTGTTAATCTTATACTCACACAGAATCATTAAGTAAAGTAAGTAAAAATGAGATCTTTTCTTTAAATTGAATTGCTATGGCAAAATATGTTTAATGAGGGAAATGCGAAGAGGAAGAATATATGGGGCCTGATTCCTATCCTAGATGTCTTCAGTAAGAACTGGGCTGAATCAATGCTTACTAAATGCTTAATAAGAAACCATACTGAAGGCAGTGGAGTTCCATTACTTTATCATCAGTTTTTATGGGGCGAGGATTTTACTCTTCACTCCGTTAAATAAACCTAGGGAAATTTATCTCTTCTTTCTTTCTCTCTTTCTCTCTTTCTCTTTCTTTCTTTCTTTCTTTCTTTCTTTCTTTCTTTCTTTCTTTCTTTCTTTCTTTCTTTCTTTCTTTCTTTCTTTCTTTCTTTCTTTCTTTCTTTCTTTCTTTCT
>Ga0065711_1051834_pt1 | contig 10212 bp, 4 predicted proteins | sample Hoacrofraction12_FD_59098 | JGI IMG/M metagenome (GOLD analysis project Ga0065711, IMG submission 59098) | Hoatzin crop microbial communities from Cojedes, Venezuela - Epithelial fraction 12 v2 (version 2) | ecosystem: Host-associated > Birds > Digestive system > Esophagus > Crop | place...
TCCTCTCCTCTCCTCTCCTCTCCTCTCCTCTCCTCACACAGTGATTTAATCAGATCTCTGATGGTGCTTTATGAAATAGTCTAGGAATGTAAAAGTCCTAGTGAACTGCTCCTACAGGTGTCCAAGAATGAAATTTAGCTCGAAATTTGTTTTCTTTCACTTTAGGCTCATAATCAAAATATAAAGTTGTTTCTTCAAGGAAAGTTATCACTGATCAACTGAAATAATTTGCAGATGCCTTCTTTCCTGCCACCTCTCCTTGGCTGGCGGCTTTCGTTGTGATCCTGCTCTTGAGCATATTCCTTGTTATCGCTGCAATTTATAAACTCAGAAGTAAGTTCCACCCTTAATGCTAAAGTGATGAATGCTTCATACAATCCAGTTGAAAGACAACATCATCCTGTCCAGAATTATGTGGGGAGGAGGGCACAGAAAAATAAACAATCACCCTTATGATTCTTCAACCATCGCTTTTTGCTGTATTTTTGCTTTCCTTGCATATTCATTTTTAAGCATCTCTTAACGAGTTTAACATTTAAACCTGGACAATCACATTTGCCAGTATGAATTTATGTATTACTATAGTGAAATTATTGGTGCAACTTAATCTCGTTATTGAAATAAAGCCGTTCTTGTGAATAACTGAAAAGTTAGTGTACCCAAATGTATCAACCAGCTTAATTTATTTGCAAGTCATTTTATTGCTTTATAAGCTATTTTCTAACTAAGACAGTTCTATGGCACAAATCTGTTGCCAAGTCTGCATTTTCTTCTGCTTTCAGCATGGCTAGTTTTATTCATTACATTCTGGATGAGTTCTCGTTATTTTAATGGAAGATACAAGTGTATGCAAACCAAGATATTTTGAAATTAAGTATATTCCTTACCGAATATGACCACCGTGAAATATGAAAAGTTTATTTGAAAAACTCGAAGCAAGAAGAAAGTAAAATAACATTTTCCTTCTCCCTGCCTCTCTTCTCTCTCTCTCTCAGAGAACAATAAGACAACTACTCGTGAAAGTAAGTGATATTAATACCATATTTAGAAGTCGTATTAATACAATACTTCATCATGAACATCTTGAAAGATATGTGCAACAGTATAAATGTTGGTCAATGGTATAAACCATGGGGCTAATTAGTTGTATTCTTAAAGGTGTTTTATGACAGACACTTCAAAAGGTCAGGACTTTGGTTGACCCTCTCTACCTGTAGGCTCCAGCTAGGGTGCCTTTGGGAAGCAAGTCACCTTATGCGTAGCCAGCACAGAAAGAATGGCCCACTGCTGATTCCTGTTCCTGATATGAAGTGAGGAAATTCTTGCATTTAACCTCAGATTTGCTGCCCATTTAACCTCTGATTTTCTGCCTCCAAATGTTGAAAGAAGTGATAGAAAGCTTTTGGTATGGGTCACCTTCTGTGCAAAAACTTTGACAGGTTTTCTTTCCCCTGACCCACTATCTATCTGAAAATTTAAGATTTCCAGAGAAATTACTTTTTGATAGTTCTCCAAGCTGTCATGTCCAGGCTCCTTAAAGCAGTAGAGCATTTTCTAGTGCCATTACGCAAAAACTTGATAGAATGACTCTTTGGACACTCCAAATACGATGTTAGAGTGTGGTTAAAACTGCCACATGGATGTGACTGAGCAGGGCACAGAAGTGACAGTGTGTTCTGGCCAGAAGATGTGTCCACAGAACAGTTTTTCCCTGCCAAGACCCAATCCACCTTTTAGTAGATGCAAAATTTTCCATACAGAATTTCATTTCAAGTGAAAACTGGAGGCACTTAAAAATGTTTTGTGGGGTTTTTTTTTTTCTGAATTTCTTTATTTCATTTTAAGTCTTAGGAAAAAGAAAAAAAGATATGTAGCTTCTTTTAGATAGCTTGCATCTTTCTTCTCTCGCCAGCAATGAAGAAAATTAGGATGTAGTTCAGAGCAGGAACCCAGCTTACTCCTCTGAATTGTACATGGAGTACACTCTAGTAACTACAGTAAAGGTTTTAAAAAATTAGGCTTCCTGGCCATTGTAAACTTCTGGACAATCCAACATACTCTGCTTGAAGAATACTACATGCTAGGAAGTTATTTTCATTATCAAAAATGAAAATCTGATTGTTTTTCTGAATATTTACATCATTTCTGAGCATTGTAATCCTCAGGATGAGATTTTATTTTTTGGGGGGTGGGAATTCTGACTTGCGGAAGAAAAGCAGAATGTATCTAGGGGCTATTTTATACTGATGGTAACGCTAAAGGAAAGAAAATACCCCTTCGCCATAACTGAGGGAGTGAACTGCTGCCCAGGATCTAAAACCAGAAATTTGCATGCAAACAAGTATGAGTATGTATATATACATACAAATATATACATACGACTATACATTGTTGTGACTTAATCACTTCTGTATAGTCTTTAAAGCTGAATGTTAAGTGCTTGAAGAATTATTTTTGGGATATAAAATTATTTCCGTGTTCACAGAAAATGCACAAATGGATATTCAAAAAGGTAAGTGTAACAGCTTTTTCTCAGTGATTTCTTCCTATAAATCTCTCTAATCCTTTAGAATCAGATAAAAGCTGAGCTCAGGAAATATTAGTGACTGTTTTGATTTTGCAAAATAAAATTCAAAAAATCATTGCAATACCTTTTATACTGACCATTTAATGATAATTAATTCCTACTGCAAAGATGACAACTAATTCCATGGAGAACGTTGATCTATGGCTGGTATTTTTTGCTCAGTATTTGAGCTTCCAAATTGTTCTGTTGGTTGGTTTGGGTAGGTTAATGTGTTCTTAATTTGGGATAGTGGTTTGTGCTGAATTTCAGTCTGCAAGGAAAGAAAGAATTAAGCTCTAGAATCTGAAAAATAAAAGAAGTAGTTTTCCGATCTTTTGATAAAGACTGGTTAGGACTGCATTGCACAAAAGTAGAATAAGAAGATTGCTTTTACTGTGAAGAGCAAGTGAGCCGGGTATGCAAAGTATGCCAGGGATGAAGTAATTCCAGTAAACTTTTTTGAAACTTTTTAGTAGTCCTCACAGTACCATGGAGAAACATCAATGACAGCTTTCATAAAGCCATGTTTACGATTATATGGACACGGTTCAGTTGTTTCAACAGAAGTACTAAGAGTCATCTGCAGATGGACGTGCTAATGCCATTCAATAACAAGCTAATGCCATTCAATCACACCCTCATTGAAGCATTCATTTGTTTTTTCCCTGTTAGTTCATTCATCTGAAGTACTTCATTTTACCAGGGTGAATTTCTTGCCCAGTCTTTTTGGTCCCACCTTAAGGGAAGGTACCAGCATAATGAAGATAGTAACCCTGCCTTATAGCAGGTGAACATCTGGTTGTTTTTGTGAAGCTCAGATCATTTCATTTTATCTTAGCTATTTCAATGCAAAACACAGGGGAACAGATAGAAAATGCCATGTATTTGTGTTTGTTTTTTTTTTTAAAGACAGGAAATGGGGTTTAATATTTAAACATAATCTCTTTCAGAGATAGATCAACTCAACGAAGAACTGGGTAAGAGCATATTTTGACTTCTTTGTTATGCTGGTTTTGAGGATACTTTGGTTAGAAGAATCCTCTATATTTAAAAAGTTATAACATCATGAAAGAGAAGCCATAATGAAAATGTCCTTCTATTCTAAAGTTGGGATTTTCCATTAAATTAATGATATCTGGTATTATTATCTTCCATGTCACCTGTTTTCAGCCAGTGGATTTTATATTTCTAGTCTAAGCCAATCATCTAGACTTCTTCTACAGGATAGGTATCTCCAAAGAATAATTTATCCCTTGCCTATTTTGAAATTATATTCTGAACTTAATGCCAAGCTACAGTTCCCTAAATGAGTACATTCTTTAACACTGAAATTCTTAGTTACATTTTGTGAATTTTTTGTCTTGAAATATTCTCTTCTCATTCTCTTCTGTTTCTCAGTTTGTTGCTTTGTTTTTCAGCTGAGGAGCAGAGCAGCTACCATAAGGGTAAAATAACATTTTTTTTCTGCTCTGTGTTTAGTACCACATGCTATTCTTTTAACCATACTCTGCAAGATGCTTTGCAGGTAACCATTCTAACAAAATAGTGGTGTTTTATGCAATTTTCAGTACTAGAGTTGGAAAACGCTCTCAGAACTTCACATTTGCAAGATTAACTTCTCTATTCCAACCAAAGATAATCGAAAAGTTGTTTTGTGTATGTGTACACACAGTTTCCCTCTTTTTACTGATGTATCTATAGTTAGAGACTGTCTATAGATATTTATCTGTCTCTATATATATATAAAAGTTATTTTTCCACTACTAGATAATATATAAATGGTACATTATATTTATTGCATGTCAGAACAAAGTAATGACTGAAGCATGTGATCACAACATTAAAAAGAATGTAAAGGGAAAAAACCCAATGTAATTCCTGTTGTCCACTGAGAATAAAAGGGTTCTCAAAAAGCACCTATGACAAGTGGTGTCCTCAGTGAAACTAAGAACCATAAGAAGATAATATTAGGTTTTATTTGTGTACGAGACAAATATAATCTCAAGCTTGCCCTCTCATGGTGCTCTGTGAACTGTAAATATCCTTGGGAGCTATTTGTTCTGAATCACTCCCTGATGGTTTCTGAGATCTTCTTGTATTTGTTTGGTCATATCTGGTGTTAAGGAGTATTTGTGCAACACATTATTTGATACCAGAGAAAAGTCATATACTTCATGTCTGTTATCCTACAAAAGTAAACAGATGAATCCTACATATATATATTAATATATATGATCAGATATTTAGAGATCAATAAACAGTTTAATCCTATATATATAGATAATCTATATATCAGTATTCCAAAATGCATCCTGAGTGTATGATAATTTACCTGCTTTAGTCATCCTAACTTTTAATTTAATTTTGATTCTTTGTAGAAAATCAGGATTTACTCAGGAAAATTGGTAAGGACATCAAGTTAACTTTGGTACTTAAAAGTAATTTAAGTTATCTGTGATTAGCAATACCATTTTGGAACTGAACTGTGCCTCCATTCGAGGGCTGTCACAGCATTGCATTCTCTTCCACACTGAGACTTACTTGTCCCTAAGGTGTTTATCTGTCACAATCTTGGACTCTAGAATGTCTGTTTCCATAACAAGGGATCAAAATTTCCATCCTTTAAGGGTTTTATTTTTGCTGTAGCTGAGTAGAAAACAGATTTTCCTTCCTACTAATAAAATTGTATTTTTGAAAGCAAGGAAAAAAAGATGTAGCTTTATATGCATTTTAACTGTTGACTATGTGAAGCTCTTGTCATCTGACAGGGTTTGGAAGCATGGCCACAGGTCCTGTATATACCCGCAGATGATTCAGATCACCTAACTAGTTATCTAAATTTTGGGCATTGAGGCTAAGGCAACATTTTTGGCTCCTGCATAGAGAGACGGAGGCATCCAAGAGTAGTTTCAGACAGGCAGTTGAAACAGCAAAGAAGAAAGACTTTCTGATGTACCACTTCTCTTTCTCCTGACTCTGCACAGCGCCCAGGTGATCAGCTTGGGTTTAGATAACCTCTAGCCCTCCAAAATTAAGCTAGCATCCTTTCCTAAATCCTAGGCCAGGTCATTCTTAAGTAAGGTAGTATTGGAAATAAATACTCTTATTAGCACAGATACCCTACAGAAGAGCCTTGCCACGCATGTGGATAATGAAATTTTCTGTCCTTTGCAGAAGAAGTCCAGAAGGAACTGGGTGAGTTGAAAGCGGAAAAATAGTTTTTTCAAATCTAACCCCATAATGTACTAAAATTAGGTATATTAATATTCTTCAGTAATTTTAATCCATCATTCATTTATTTGCTTGCAGATTTCAGGCGAGCTCGTAGCAACGCAGGTAAGCCAAGACTTGCCTGCCATGAACCTCATGTTCTTTCATGCACAACCAGAGCCTATCCCTTGTGTTATGAAAAACTCACAGACCGTAAGAATTTGGGAAAATTTTGAAGCCTATTGGTTGAAACAGGTATCTAGGTTTTCTTAGGCATCTCCCATCTGCACAGTTCTCAGTATCACAAGTTGGGGTGAGTCGTTTCTGTATCAACTAGGACTTTTTACATGTTCTGTAGCTTTGAGAGATTCAGCTTTGTGTTTTTACTCAAAAAAATCAAGCTGCCAGATGGGTCTGAGCAAAGAACCTGAATCCCCTCAGTCAAGGTAAAGGTAAATTAATAAAGGCACAGTGAAGCCAGAGAACAGGCATACCCTGCTGAATATTCTTTCTGCTATTGAGTTTTTGTCTGATAAAAGCACACTGTATATTCCTGGGGTATTTTATTTTATTTTATTTTATTTTATTTTATTTTATTTTATTTTATTTTATTTTATTTATTTTATTTTATTTCATTTCATTTCATTTCATTTCATTTCATTTTTTTTGTTTCTCCTTTATTCAGTTCCTTTGAGATTACTGTTTGTTTTCCTGAAAATCAGATATAACTTGGTGCTTTGCATTTTTTTCCTTTTATTTCTTTCTCAAGTTAATATCACTCTGGATGAGAAGTGCAAACATCCCAGCCTCACCATTAAGGAGAAAAACAGAGTCATGTCATCCACCCAGAAAGAGATCCCGCCCAAAGCAATGGTGGTAGCGAATGAAGGGTTTTCAGAAAAGAAACATTACTGGGAAGTGGAGGTGGGGGACAAACCCGAGTGGGCACTAGGTGTGGTGTGTGAGGAAATTCGAAATGCACTGAGGAGCAACTCAATGAATACTTTCCCGAAGGGGTATTTACTCAGTCTGCAATTTTCTCAGGGAGAATACAGCTTAACTGGTGAGGTGACTGTAAGAACTTGCAAACCCTGCAGTGTGGTAGGTGTTTTCCTGGATCAGGAACTTCAGGCACTTTCGTTCTTTGATGTTGAAGAAAAGTGCCTTCTTGAGTCTCTCTCTTTTGAGTTTTCTGGGATTCTGTACCCGTTCTTCAGTCCAGGCTCTGATGGCAAGTGGTTGGGAGTACGCCCTGTAAACATGTAAAACACAGTACCCTCTCTGTGACATCCTTCCACAGGGCCAGAAGGAGATTAATAAATTAGTAATGTTGTGAATTTCAGAGGATGTGCAAGCAGAGAGGAAGGAAAAAAAGTAATATCAGCTTTTGAAACTATAGTCAAGAAAGAAATAATCTCTGAAACACTTCCTAGGGATTCGTCTTGTACTAAGAACTAGTTTTGTAAAAACCGAGACCTGCCAGATATTGTAATTTTATTTCATTCTACCTGGACGAAAGAAACATGGATTTATTTTAGTATTTGTTGCATTTTTTGTGTATTCATTTTTAACTAATAAACCCATCAGAACAGTTTACCAGGAAGAGTATGAATGCAAATTTCTAATTTTATACAAAGTTAGTAAACTGCTAATAACAATCAAATTGTGAACTAAGATATGCATACAGTCTTTTTGGACGTCTGCTTAGAAGAGATATTAAGTGAGAAGGGTGAAATACGCAGATCACATACTGGATGTGATCAAACTTGGGAACAATTGCTTATAAGTAAGCAGCTGGTTAAGCTAGTTTGACTTAAGAAGTGGGAGTCAAGAGTTAGATTCAGCTGCCCAAATGCCTTAATGCAATTTGAGCTCCCACAGGGCTACCAAAGCATGGGGTTTATGGGATACTGCGACCCTCCTGAAGCAACAGCTGAAGATGAGATGTCTGTCTTAAGGCAAGTGAATGACATTCTGTTCTCTACTATCTGTAACTGGAGAGTAAAGCTCATGCTCACATGTCGGCATTGTGGCAGGTTGACCTGGTCACCAGGTGCCCACCAACACCGCCTATCACTCTCCCTCCTCAGCTGGACAGGGGAAGAAAATATGACAAGAAGCTTGTCGGCTGAGATAAGGACAGGGAGATCACTCAGCAATTACTGTCGCAGGCAAAACAGACTCAACTTGGGGAAATTAATTTCCTTTGTTGCCAGTCAAATCAGAGTAGGATGATAAGAAATAAAACCAGATCTTAGAACACACCTTCCCCCCACCCCATCCTTCTTCTCAGGCTCAACTTCACTCCTGACTTCTCTACCTCCTTCCCCTGAGCAGCACAGGGGATGGGGAATGGGTGTTGCGGTCAGTTCATAATGTGTTGTCTCTGCCACTTCTTCCTCCTCACATTCTTCCCCTGCTCCAGTATGTGGTCCCTCCCATGGGAGACAGTCTTCCACGAACTCCTCCAGCATAGCTCCTTCCCACGTGCTGCAGTGCTTCATGAACTGCTCCAGCTTGTTTCCATTCCATGGGGTGCAGTCCTTCAGGAACAGACTGCTCCAGCATGGGTCCTCTGTGGGGCCGCAGGTCCTGCCAGAAGACCTCCTCCAGGGTGGGCTTTCCTACAGGAGATGACAGGTCCTGCCAAGAACCTGCACCAGCATGGGCTCTCCACAGGGTCACAGCCTCCTTCAAGCGCATCCACCGGCTCTGGCATAGGTTCCTCCATGGGCTGCAGGGTGGACCTCTACTCCATGGCAGACATCTTGCTCCACGGCAGACCTCTTGCTCCATGGTGGACGTCCATGGGCTGCAGAGGGACAGCCTGCTTCACCATGAACTTCTCTACAGGATGCAGGGGAATTTTTTCTTCAGCACGAGGAGCATCTCCTCCCACTCCTTCTTCACTGACCTTGGTGTCTGCAGGGTTGTTTTTCACATTTTCTCACTCTCTCTCCCAGCTGCTGTTGCACAGCACTTCTTTTAAACTTTCTTAAATATGTTATCACAGACGTGCTACCAATGTCACTGATGGGCTCAGCTTTAGCCAGTGATGAGTCCATTTAGGAGCTGGCTGGAGCTTCCTCTGTTGGACATGGGAGCAGTTTCTGGCATCTTCTCACAGAAGCTACCCCTGTAAACCATTCCACTATCAAAACCTTGCCACATAAACCCAATACGGGCACCTAGATTTAAGTGACTTAATTTGCAAGTTGAGTATCACCTGTAATTCATGGTGAGCTGAAGCCACCATTAATAACGAAGTTAGCTGAATCCCACCACTTTGGCTGAGTTTAAAACTCTCATGGATAAAAATTTCTTAAATAACTAAAAGGACAATCAGGGTGGTGTGGTTTAACCCCAGATGGCAGCTAAGCACCAGACAGCAACTTGCTCACTCTCCCCGGCTGGGATGGGGGGAGAATCAGAAGGGTAAATGTGAGAAAACTTTTGGGTTGAGAGAAAGACAGTTTAATATGTAAAGCAAAAGCTCCACACACAAGCGAAGCAAAATAAGGAATTCATTCACTACTTCCCATCAGCAGGCAGGTGTTCAGCCATCTCCAGCAAAGCAGGGCTCCATCATGCCTAACAGTTTCTTGGGAGGACAAAAGCCAACACTCTGAATGTCCCTCCTCTTCCTTCTTCTTCCTCTGGCTTTATATGCTGAGAATGATGTCATATGGCATGGAATATCTCTTTGGTCAGCTGGAGTCATCTGTCCCAGCTTTATACCCTCCAAACTTCTTGTGCACCCTTGGCCTACTCACTGGTGTGGTGGTGTGAGAAGCAGAAAAGGCCTTTGTGCTCTGTAAGTACTGTAAGCACTGCTCAGCAACAACTAAAACATCCTTGTATTATCCACCCAGTTTTCAGCACAAATCCAAAACACAGCCTCATACTAGCTACTATGAAGAAAACTAACTCTACCCCAGCCAAAATCAGCACACAGGGCACTGGTTCAGTGGCATGAGATGTGTCAGTTACTCACAGTGACCAATTCCTCGAAAAATGACCAACCATGAAATGGGAGAGATACATTACAGCAAAGGGAGGGGATCAACCTGAACATGTTATCTTCTAACCTGCCTTTGAGGAGTGTAGCGCTTTTCAGTACTAGGCTTATATTGCCTCCCTCTTGTACTCTATGCATTTAGAGCAAACACTAGATCCTTCCAAGTCATGGCATAATCCGTAATGGCTCATTTGCAGTGGTGATACTCCCTCTGTTAATTGAGAAGACCCAAGGTGTTCTGTATTTCATAGGTAACTGCCACTGGGCAAGAAAAATGTGTGTTCATTAAGAGAGTGGGTGTCAGGAGGATGGGGCCAGACTCTTTTCAGTGGTGCCCAGTGACAGGACAAGGGGCAATGGGCACAAACTGAAGCGGAGGAAGTTCCGTCTGAACATGAGGAAGAACTTCTTCACCCTG
>Ga0065711_1051836_pt1 | contig 10212 bp, 7 predicted proteins | sample Hoacrofraction12_FD_59098 | JGI IMG/M metagenome (GOLD analysis project Ga0065711, IMG submission 59098) | Hoatzin crop microbial communities from Cojedes, Venezuela - Epithelial fraction 12 v2 (version 2) | ecosystem: Host-associated > Birds > Digestive system > Esophagus > Crop | place...
GGTGCCGGGGGCCGCGATCCCCGTGTGGCGGCCGGAGCGCGGCCTGCGGGAGCCGCCGGAGCCCCCGGCCCGCCGCCGCCGCCGTTTTCCTCTTCAGGAGGAGTAAAGCCCGCGGGTGGGGAGCGCCGGGTGCCGTGAGGGGGCTGTCAGCGCCCTGCCGAGGGCTGGGGAGCAGCCCCCTGCTCCTGAGAACACGGGGGGGGAGCAGCGGGGTTTGGCCCTGAAGCTGAGCGGGGGATAAACCGTACCCTTCTAAACACCTAGTGTAATTTGTGCCTAATTTAACTTAATTGCGCCAGCTGACAAGCAATTTTAATGTTTAAAAAAAAAAAAAGTCGCAAGGCAAGCAAGCTTGCTGTTGTGAATGCAAATTGTGGGTGACGGGGAGCGGTGTGAGCGCTTACTCGCTTTCTGGTAGCCCATTGTCCCGCGGAGGGGCTGCAGCCGCGCTGAGTTCGGGTCCTGTTCCCCTCATGAGCTGCGTCGGACCACGCCGTCCGTGTTCGGCATCGCTGGGTTGCAAGGTTTGGCTCTCAGGACACCAGAAAGCCTTTTTCTGGATGTAAATTAACAGTCAGTAATAAAACAATCATCACGCTGCTTCTTCTGTTCCGCCACCTGTACTCTTCAGCTTGCAGAAATGGGGCGAAGTAAGCGGTCCGCTGTTACCTTCTTTTCCGAATCGGGCTTTTTGTCGTAGGAACTGAGAGTCTTTTCCATTTAGAATAGGAAAAGTTGGAAATCAGAAGCGAGTCGTCGGTGTGCTGCTGGGCTCGTGGCAGAAGAAAATACTGGATGTGTCCAACAGTTTTGCAGGTGAGTTTGGGTGTCCTACCCTTGTTCAAACCTGCTGAATTATTTAATAGATGAATCGCGTTTGGGTTTTTTTAAGCCACCCTGCCAGAGCACAGATCGTTCCCTCCACATACAAATCAGCCTCAGTCTAACAAAAAATGCTAACCGCTGTCAAAAATACGCCTATTCCAGCCAGGCTTGTGCTGCATCTTCCCTGTAATATTGTGCAGTGTGGAACGTTTCGGGAGCGGATGTAAACCTCTTTCAGAACGCTGGTGGATATTTTGGTGCATTGGACTCGCTGACCGCTGCTGAGTGATCAGTGTCTCCGCATCTCATACGGAAATCGCAGCTCTCCGTGTTGGTGTAGCTGTTAACTCCTTGTGTAAAGATTCAACGTGTATTATTTTCCTCAGATTTTGGTCCAATTAAATACTAGTTCTTCACTTAAATATGTTGTTAACAGTGTTGAAGTAGTTTCCTCTGAAATACTTACATGGGATAAGAAGAGGACTTCTTGGATGTGCAGCTTTTGCTGACCCATTTGTGTTAGTTAGATCATTTCCTTCCCAGTGGGGCTACTCTGTGACAAAGCAAAATGATCTCAGTTTATTCATGGAGTTTCACAGTTTATATGGAGTTCTTCTCACAAATGTGGACTATTTTTTTTTTTCCAATTTTTGGAAGAACTTTTTTCCATTTGAGTTGGAAAGAGGGGTTTTTTGTCATTTTGACAGCCTGTCAACTATGAAGCTTTTACTATACCTGAAAGTTAAAAGAGTGAGACCAGTCTTTGTTCTCAGAACTGAGCCTGTATGCCTATATACATGCTAACTGATAACATAACTAGTTGTTTACTCAAGGGTAAGTAGTCCTCACTTGCAGCTCATGGTGTTCTAGCAGTCTATAAAAGTGCTGATGACATATTCTACACTGAAAACTAATTTTTCTCTAAGTAGACTGCTGTTGATCAAGTCTGCTGGCATGCTCAGTTTATCGTATCAAATGTCTGTGCACACTGTTGAGTCATTTTTGTGCGGGAGCGGATTTCTCTCTGATGTTTGATGTTGTCGACCGAGGATCACCCTCAGAATGCCTTGCATTTCATTTCTTGGTCCTAACCTGTTAGTGTCTGTGAGACAGCCTCTACCTGCGAGAACTGACCGGCACTGCAGGTCCGCTTACGCAACGTAGTGTTGCCAAACAGTTGAAACTAATTAAAATCCACTCTCCTTTAGCAGCCAAAGATATCCTAAAACACAGTGTTTCTATGAACATTTTAATTCTGGAAGTTGGATTCTTAAATATTGGTATTTTGTTTTATTCCCAGTACCTTTTGATGAGGATGACAAGGATGATACTGTGTGGTTTCTGGACCATGACTATCTGGAGAACATGTACGGAATGTTTAAGAAGGTCAACGGTAAGCTGAGGTCTTCTTGCAGCCAGGATTACCCTCCTAGAAACTTTAAAGACTCTGTATGGGGAAGTGAATTCGTAGTAAGGCAGAGAGTAATTGCTCACCTAAGAAGCCACTCCATGGTAATTCCTTGCATGGCTTCACTTTCCCCGATGGTTTCCATGGGTTAGTTTTTGCAAGTAGTTTGTGTTACTAGCACATCAATTTATACCTTGTTAATTTTGCCAAGCCTCCTGACAGCTTTATATCTTCAGAATAATTCAGATTTCAAAAATGCCATTATTTCTGAAGAATTTCAAAGCTTTCCCCTCTCTAACCCGTTCTTTACCGCTATGCCCCAAAATCAGTTTTTTATGAATGCGAACATTACAAAGCTCTAATAATTATTCTAATTGCTCTTCGCCACTGATTTAAAAAGTGTCTTCGCTGCTCAGTTTGAGACTTTAGAGCTGAATGTCCAGTCATACCTGCAATTCCTTGAATGTTCAGTCATATCTGCAATTCCTATGAATTTTCTTAGCCCTGGGACCAGTTGTCATTCTCATGATACAGTTTTCCATTTCTAGAATTTTTCAACCCTTAGATGTCAGAGTTTCAAGCTGTCAAATTCTGGTTATCTGCAAAATTAATAAATGTTACAAAATAGTCCCGTTTAGTTAAGAACTTAGGAGTAAAGTTACCTATGTGATTAGTAAGCTATGACAAGAAAGTATGATTAGTAAACTGTCACTGTCACTAGCCGTGTCGTTGTCTTGCCTACTGTGATTCATTTCCCCCTACTTTACATGTGTTTCTGCACACGACAGATTTGCACCCTTGATTTGCTAATCTAATCTCTGCCTAAATCTTTCTGCTGTTGTCTTACCACGCGATTCTTATTTAGAATCCTTTCTGGTTTTGCTCAGCTAGAGAAAGAATAGTTGGTTGGTACCACACGGGCCCTAAACTGCACAAGAACGACATCGCCATCAATGAACTGATGAAAAGATACTGTCCTAACTCCGTAAGTGCGGCACTTCTTTGGTTTGGGGTTTTTTTTGTCTCTCTTCCTAAATGGGGGATCTGGGAACCTTGGCCCCCACCTTTGTTACTGGTGATACAGCTTGTTAAAGGCCTGGTAGCTGTACAGTGATTGCGGAACTCAAATTGGAGTCTTTTGAAACAGCTGCAGATGTCTTTTCTCCGTGCCTGAAGCTAACACCTCCTAGCAGCCAGCGTACCATTGCTGGTAACATTGCTGACTTAGGTATTTTTTTTCTAGTCTTTGAATGAAACCCGGTTTTCTGACATGTTTGCTTTTTCCATAAGGTGTTGGTGATTATTGATGTGAAGCCAAAGGACCTGGGGCTGCCCACAGAAGCTTATATTTCAGTTGAAGAAGTTCACGATGTGAGTATTTGCCATGTCTCTCTGCCTTTTCCTAGGAAAAGGGTTTCCATTAAAAGATGGCTGTTAGGATTGCCATATTTTCTGAAGGGTGCACATCCCATGGCACATAGTTGCCTTTGACATATGGCAAGGTGCACTCACTAGTGAGGGCCTGTGACTTGCAGCCAAAATCTGCTGAAACCGGAGGTTAAATCCCAGTCATAATATAAGCATTCGTAACCAAAGCTTTCATCCACCAGTGCTCTTGGAAGAAAAGCTGTGTGTTACTGTTTGACATAAGGAATTCCACAGCTCCAGCTGTCCCTGTGATTTAGGTGCTTCTTACCTGTTTCTACCAGGTCCGTGGCCATAAAGAAAGTCACAGATTGGAGCACTTTTAAGATGCCACTTTTACACGTCAGCCTCTTTGCAGAGGTGTTCTGAGTAATAGTGTGCTTATTCCTTTGTGCACATGCCAGTGCTGAGTAGGCAGGTCCGGCATGAGCAACACTTACTGATGACTTGCAGCACTGTGCAGACAAACAACATACGGTAGTAAGTCAGCTTTAGCTTTTCACTCGCAATTGTTTGATTTAAATTACATTCTAGATGTATATAAAAAGGTTTGATACTTTTGCCTTTCTGAGACCCTCAATATTGAGAAAAAGCTGCTCCTGGTATTGCAGATCTTGCATCTGCAGGATTTGTTCTTAGTTTTGTGAATTCACAATAGTCCCAGGTGCTCTCAGCTTACAGCTGTATACTGGTCCAGGTGATGGTTTTGAAAATACGTGGGTAAAACTCATTCTGAGAAGTTCAGCCTGTGAATCTCTTAAACAGCTTCCTTAATATCCAGTGCATAAATTATAATTTTAATGAGATTGCTTCATATTAGTATTTTTTTTTGCCTCTAACTGCATATGTGCTTCTCGCTGGCTGAGACCAAATACCAGGGTGACAAAAGGTGTCCCAAAATGTAGTAAGATCATATCAGGAAAGAACGAAATAATTGTGTTATTTAGTGAGACTTTCCATTCTACCCACCAGTACATAGACCAGCAAAATACATGAATTGAAAACTACCCAGAGCATGAGAAAAAAGAAATTGCTACCAGCTCTGGGCTCGTGACAGCTGGTAACACTAATTAGATCAAGGAAAATCCAACTAGAGTCTGATTTCTTATTTCTTGTGGACTGTATATAACTGCTTTGCTAGTTTCATTAATACAGTTTCTCATACTCTATCTAAAAATCCGTGGTTTTAAAAGGCATTGTGAGTCACTTGCAGATTTCTCCCCTTAGCTGTGCACTTCAGTCCCCTGGTACTCGGTCTTGCCGTAATTTGCCCCATTGCCTGTCCCTGATCCTGTCATGCAAACAGGCGTCAGTTGACCTTAGGCTGTGACACGGTGCGAGTTGCCGCACCGTTGGCGTGCGAGACGCCTGTCCTGGCCAGCTGGTGTGCACCTCTGTCCCTGCCATCAGCCCTGCGCTCAGTCTGACCATGTCTCCTGTGTCCTTGCCCCTCAAAGGATGGCACTCCGACCTCCAAGACGTTCGAGCATGTGACTAGCGAGATCGGAGCCGAGGAGGCAGAGGAAGTTGGTGTTGAACACTTGCTACGGTAAGCGTCTTTAACGTGAAAGCGTTCTTACGAGACGGGCAGAGCAGTGAACGCGATCCATCTGGCATCTCCCAGTGCCAGCTTCCCGCAGGAAATGCAGATATTGTTAAACATGCTGCTTAAATCCTAAGAACGTGTTCATTTAGCGGCCTCGCTTGGCGTATTCACTCACTGCTAGTGAAATGTGTGACTGCCCACTGAAACTCCGTCAGGTGATGCAAACTACATTTTCACTATCATCAAAGCTGCAGAATATTGCATCGTTTGGAACCGTCTCCGACCGCTGTGTACCTCACAGAGCAGCATCCCCCGGGGGTGGTGCTGATGGGTCTGTAGCTCTCCAGTCAAAAAAAGAGAGCAGTCACCCTCTGCAAACCACGTCGCCTTTTCACCAGTCAGAAATCCCGTTGTTTATCTCTCTCTATCCCTCTTAACTGGTGTTACAAATATTACTCCAAAGAGAACATACACGCACCACAGGCTACAACAGTGATCTGTTTTAGATACCCTTTGTCACGTACGTCGGTTTGTTCTCATTCTTTGACTTGAAGCATTCCATGTAATTCAGTACTTCAGCTGTGCTTCAAACTGCTTTGCTTTTTGAGCTGGAAAGACCTCGTAAGTGCATATGCCCACCTGTCAGTGAGACTGCCAAGTAACGTTCTAGTGCTGATTTCGTTCCATTATGGGTGTTTCAGGGATATCAAGGATACAACGGTGGGCACTCTGTCCCAGCGGATCACGAATCAGGTCCATGGCTTGAAGGGACTGAACTCCAAGCTTCTGGACATCAGGAGCTACCTAGAGAAAGTCGCCATGGGCAAACTCCCCATCAATCACCAGATCATCTACCATCTTCAGGACGTCTTCAACCTGCTACCAGACGTCAACCTGCAAGAGTTTGTCAAGGCCTTTTATCTGAAGACCAATGACCAGATGGTGGTAGTTTATCTGGCTTCTCTTATCCGCTCCGTGGTTGCCCTGCACAACCTCATTAACAACAAGATTGCCAACAGGGATGCAGAGAAGAAAGAAGGACAGGAAAAAGAAGAAAGTAAAAAGGAGAGAAAAGATGAGAAGGAGAAAGACAAGGAGAAAAGTGACGTCAAGAAAGAGGAGAAAAAGGAGAAAAAGTAAAATGTGTAGTTTTTTTATTTGTAAATTAAAAATGTTGTAAACTAAATCACTTTGATGCTGGGTTCTTTTCTCTTGTTGAAATGGTCAGTGCTCTGCTCTCCTCTACTTTGGGATCGGCTTTTTGTGTTCATCACAACGTGGCCGGATAGATCGACTCAAAGTGGCAGCTGTCGGGGAGACAGGCCCAGCAGTTTGGGTCTCGGAGCTGGGCAGGGAAGGGGTAAAAGGTGATAGGTGTGTGGATGTATTTGCATTTTTCAGGACTAACTCATTGCAGTTAGCCCCTTTCATGCACGATATTTAACCTGGTTCCTGTCTGCACAGTCCTTAGGCACCTGCTTGCCTGTCAGTGCTGCTGTCACAGCTTCCGCAGCTCCGTGCCAGCGCAGGAACCGGCTCTGCTGCCGGCCCAGGGAGGTCCCTGGGCTCTCCGCTCTGCACAGAGTGCCCTGCCAGCTTCCTCAAGCTTTGTGGCTAAAACATCGGTGGTGGCACCAGACCAGGCTGGCCTCTCACTCGAGCACCGCTGGCGTGACACCGCGGGAGCGTCCCTTGCGCAGCAGCTCCAGGGCAGCCACAGCTGTAACCTGCTGTCCTGCACCACGTCGCTGTCCCACAGCAGGGACAGGGTGCGCAGGTCACTGCTCCCCTGGGCCAAACGAAGTGGCCTCTGAAGCCGACTCGGAAAGCAGCACTGAGGAGATGGGGCAGAGCAGGACGTGCCTCTCGCCAGCACAAGTCGCCACCAATTCCCCTGCTGCTCCCAGGCTGGGGCATGAGCAACGCCCAGGGCTCCCCGTGGATGCGAGCGCTGCATCAGCACCCCGGTGCCAGGAGACGCCTGCCCACGGCGATGGAAGCATTTCTTCTGGGGCTGGGCTGGCACTGGCTGTGCCACGCTTGGCAAGGATCTCCCACAGCGCAGCACAAGTACAGACTATTAAAAAAAAACCACCCAAACCCACACAAAGAACCAACCAGCCAAGGCAGCTGCTGAAAAGCAAAGTCACGGCAAAATTACGGGATGCAGGCTGTGCCCCGGTGATGTGAATAGTGGGTTTGTTTAGTTCTGCTTGTGTTGGATTTTTTTCCTAAACACAGCCAGCCTATGGCCATCGGCCTCGTTCACCTGATGCTGTCCCACCAGTGCTGCGCTGGGTTTCACGCAGCGGCCCAGCGAGGCAGTTCCAGCCCTGGCGAAGCGTCCCAGCACCATTTTTAGCCAAGTGTGATTATAGGTTGGGCAAAGGCAGGAGCGCTGCGCCCAGCCTGACCCTCCAGCGCAGGGTGTGTGTGGAAAATTTACACGTTATTTACAACACCGCTGACGAGCTCCAGGCGCCCACCACAGCCCTTCAGCCAAGTCCCCACATGGACCTCCCCCACGAGATGCTGCACCAGGCTGTCCCCCCGCGACACACCGAGCCGGGACACACCTCGGCAGCTGCTTATTGTTTATTGCACAAGAAGTCGGCGTCGCTGAGGCAGGATGGTGCGGTACAAAACTACCCGGCTACCAGTCGAAAGCTATTGCAGTGGCTCGTATCCACAGACTTCCTCTCTGTACAGCTATGTACACCAACGCTGGCGCGGGTCTGTGCCCCCCATGCAGGCTGGGGAGGGGGGGCAGGGGACAAGGACGACAGCAGCAGAGGTGGCAGCCAGGGGAGGGGCAGAGGCCCGATCCTGCCCTCCCCCACAGCTCTGGGAGCTCCTGCCACCAGCCCAGCCGGCGACAGAGGAAACCCGGGGAGTTTGGGCTGAACCCACAAACCAAGCAAAGGCCAGATGTGCCCCAAGCGTGACCGCAGCCCCCGAGGCTGCTGCAGAGCACCAGCTCCGAGCAACAAACCACTTAAATATTAAATATGACAGCACAGGGGCCACACGCTTGCAAACCGAAACACGCAACGGACATGGCTGGCCAGGCCCTGGGTCCGGGCGGCTGCGGGTCCGGCACAGGCACGGCCGGGCTGCACTGGCCCCAGCGGCATCGGCGGGGGCTTCCCCATTACCTTTGCTGGGTGCAGGATAGGGCCCAAATAGGACCTAAGAGTTGGGTCTAGAGCCATTTCCCCTCCTCACCTGCATTTATTAAAATGTCATAAAAAGGCAGAAAACGCGAGGGGGAACAAGGGCCTGTGCCAAAACCAGCTCTCACTGTGTCTGCGCAGGGGGGAGCGGGGAGCCCTGGTGCACTGCGTGCTGCCTGCCGTGGCCCAGGGCTTCACCCCATCCCCCCGGCACCAGCCTGCACCCCTCAGAGCTGAGCAGAGCCAGGCTTTTGCGTCCACCACCCCGTCACGCCTCGAAGTTGTCTGGGGAGGGAAACACGGACCCGTTTCCCTCAGGGCTGCATTAGTGCAGATCTTGCACAGAAACAAGAGCAACAGCGTCCGCAGCTGCCTGCGCACCGTACCCCGGAGAGGGCTCGGCAATGGGCTCCGCGGGCGCCGGCGGGCAGGACCCCGCGGCTGGCAGCGCTCCAGGGCCCTCCCCGCCTCGGGAAAGCACCAAAGCTCCATCACTCCTGTCCAAATCCTTCCGTCTCCTCAATCGCATAAAGCAGCTTCTCCTTTAGCTGTTCGTAGCTCTTGTAGGGAGGGAGATCCAGACGGTTAAAGCTGGAGAGACAGCAGAGGCTGTGAATAGCGCTGCCATCCCAGTTCTGCTTCCCCGGCAGGGTCCCCCCTCCAGCCTCAGCCACGGAGCAGCTGCGGTGAGATGCACGGCCAGGAACGGCAGCTACGTATGCGGGCGGACGGGACGGAGCGCGCCCGGGGCCCCGTGCAGCCCCGCAGAGACTGCCAGCGGTTGTCCCCATGGGCTCCTAACGAGGCCAAGGAGAAATGACTTACCATGTATGGCTCCGAGGCAGCCACGTCTCTTTGCCAACTTTATCAATGCAGAATTTCTGGGGCCCATTGCTGCCTGTTAATTATGAGCACAGAAAATCTCATAGCACGACCAGGAGCTGAAAAAGAAAACCCTCCAAGACGCCGTTAGCCGGCAGATCGCACCATCGCACGCCCTCGTGATCCTAGAGACACATCGGGCCACGAATCCGCAGCCACACTCTGCCTGCTCTGACCCTTTCGCAGAGAGGATGTACAAAAAATGAGAAAGGAGAAAGCTGAAAAGCGTATTCACAGCACAGAGGGGTAACAGCCTGGCTTCTAAGCAGGATGGCTAACCACCAAGTGCTAAAACGTATTTATCCGTAGACCCGCGGGACTGAGCGGGTCCACACAAGAGTTTTAAAGGACCTGGCTTAGGACATCTGAGTTTCCAAGGTCGCTTTTTAACAAATTGTGAATGCTGGAGAGGTTCCAGGGGGCTGGAAAAAAAGGCTGATATGCCAGCAAGAATAAACCAGTGGGCTAAGTTTGCTGGTTAGCTTGACACTGATTCCAGGAAAGTAAGGGAAAGGCTGGTAGAGGCCCCAAAAAGTAGCAAATTAAAGGATGAGAACAGAATAATGCCACACTGCGGTTTTCTGAAAAAGGGGCTTTGCTGCGCAAAATTCAAAATTAAATCAAAAGTCAAATCTCATTTAAAATGAGATTACAAACTGCACTGACAAAAGTTAACTGTGGCGGCACAGTTCAAAGCTAAGGAATTTGTCTGGGTACGGCACGCCACCAGATTAAATCACCGTGCTCAGACGTCGCAGCTGCTTCACTGCTGCCGTGCTGCGGGCTGCCTTACGCTCCAAGACGGACACACGGACAGCCAGATCCCACCCACCGGCCCCCGCGCACGGCCGCTGTCCCCAATCACCTCCCCAGGACCCCCCACCCGGGAACACCCACCGATGAGCTCCGCGAACCCCCCGACGGGCAGGCGGCAGGTCCCCGTCACAAACTGC
>Ga0065711_1051838_pt1 | contig 10212 bp, 5 predicted proteins | sample Hoacrofraction12_FD_59098 | JGI IMG/M metagenome (GOLD analysis project Ga0065711, IMG submission 59098) | Hoatzin crop microbial communities from Cojedes, Venezuela - Epithelial fraction 12 v2 (version 2) | ecosystem: Host-associated > Birds > Digestive system > Esophagus > Crop | place...
GACCCGCCCAGACGCAGTTCTGTGCAGCCTGCTGTAGGCGACCCTGCTTCGGCAGGGGGGTTGGACTAGATGACCCACAGAGGTCCCTTCCAACCCCTACTATTCTGTGATTCTGTGATTCTGTGATTCAGCTGGGCTTGAGTAGGGCTTACTTTTTTGTCATGGAGAGTGTTTTAATTTTTCAAGCTGTTTACAATAGCCATGCACACAAATATAGGTAAAGATCTTAAAACTAAAGTAATATAAACATACTGTAAACAAAGCAACTCTTTTTTTCCAAAGCAGTATCTGAACACAGTTGCTTAACTGATTTTGCTTACCTCTAGTTAGCAGCAACAAAATACAACAATAGGAAGGAGGTGGTGAATAATAATAAGTAAAACAGTATTGTTAGGAAGGAACTGATCTTCTACTGGAGATGTTTCTTTAAGCTAAAAAAAAAGTTTCTGTTTTTAAAAATGTTAATACAAATTCTTAAGTATATGATAAGAAAAGCCCCTTCAGAAAGCTGTAATCATCTTGAAAGACACAGGATAGAATGGACAGTAACCTTTAAATTGTTTTTTAAACCGTAATAACCCCAGATGAAAAAAAGATTTTTGAGAATAAGAATGTAAAAGTGACTACTGAAAACTGTGAACAAGGAAGGTAAGTTCATGGTGAAAAAGCTAACTGAGCTGCAGTGTTCGTTATTAAGGAGGTTCTAACACTGTAACATTTCCTTCAAAGGAAGAGGTCTGACGTAGAAGTAGAACAAGTCATACTAAGAACAAGATTTCTGGAGCAGGAAAGAGTGAGTGAGTAGTGGTAGACTGTGAAGGAGAAACGGAACTTATCTGAGAATCCTAAAACTCAAATACTAAGTTGATGAAATACTGATTTAAGCACTTTTTTACACACCAACTAGCATAATTCTGCAGAAATGGAAGTTAGTTACATATGAGTTCTTGGGAAACTGCACCAGTAAATCTGATGATGTGTAGGCATGTTGATACAATACCCTTGGTCAGCTCAGGTATCCAGGGAAATAATGCCTTAAAAATACAGTAGGATTCTTTCATGTTTCTGGGAGGCGTAAACTGGATTGTGGAAGTTGCTGATATAGAAACCTAGCATGCTAAAAATACGAGTGGGTTCAGGGAACACTTAGACACACTCGTATTGGAGAAAAACCATGCAGAAGCAACCTCCAGCTGTCGAGCTATTGAAGACTGGACTGTTAGAAGTTGAGGCAGTGCATATCATTGAAGGTATCACTTTGTATTTGGTCTTCAGTTATGGAAAGAGTGTAAGAACACTTCTGGACTACTACTGGAAACGAGGTTATTGAGTTGGGGTGAACCTTTAGTAGGAACCTGCATGGATGATTTTTGTGTGTGTGGTGGTATGTGAATAGTAACGAAATAGTGCTTGAAGCACTGACAGAGAGTGAAAGTTGCTTTTGTTATGCATCATAAAAGTTTCCAAGTTGTTCTATTTTTGTACAGTTTTATTGCATTTCAGGCAAATACACATTTAAACTATAACAACTTTGATGGCTGTATTTCTATTCTAAAAGCCTGGACAAATACCAGCTACCAAAGGTGTATAGTCTCAGCTGTGTGGCTTCGGGCCAAACACTGCCTTTGATGGGAGCAGAACCACTGGAGATAAGCAAGAGCTGCAGGCCTGGGGCAGTTGCTGTGTTTCTACTGTTGTGCTGCCAACTTAAAAATTTTTATTGCAAGTTATGTTCTTTTGGTGTTTCCACTTTTGAAGTGGGGAAAAATAGTTCTTGCTTCTGATTAATTCATTTTTTAGTCCTTTGTGTTAAAAATGTCAGCCTCTCCAACTCATAGTCTTTGAGAGGCTCCAAAAAATCACGTTGTATTTGCCTGATTCCTTCTGGCAACAGAAGTTTTCCTTACCCTAAGAAGCACTGGGTGTGTTTTGAAGCCACTTGAAATGATCTTAAATCAGTCCCTTTATGTAAATAACTATCTGGGGTTTTTTGAGGACTTCTCTTAGATGCAAGCTTGAAAGTTCTTGTCTGCATCCTTGCCTCAAAAGTGTTTATAGTAATGGCAGGAGAGTGATCTTACACATGCATATGTGTGCATGTATACTTATATCGAAGTCCCAAATTCAGATGCCTTTGCATGGACAGTCTTTTTTTTTTTTTGTCAGTTTAGCTTATTTCATTCAAAAAACTAGTGGAATCTTCTCCAGTAAAAGTTTTAGTGTACTTTAAAAAGGCATTGGTGGTAGGACAGACATGCAAGTACAGCTGTACTAACAGCATTTATCTGGAAAACTTTATCACAAATGGACTGAGCAGCTTGCAGGATACGTTTTAGTTTCCAAATGTAGCTCAGCAGCTGGTGACCTGCCAGTCTCTCTCACTCTCTGTCTTCTTCAGCAGTGCTGTGTTGGGATGTGTGATGTGTGAGGCATGGGACAGGGATCATATGATGGGAGAAGAGCTCTGATACAGAGCATGAACATGAACATGGGGCTGTATAGAAAGCAGTGTGGTAAATATAGCTGCTTGCTGGACGATGTGTGGGGCTCACCAACTTCTGCCATGTGGATCCAAGAGCAGGAGAGACTATAACAGAGTTAAGGCCCTGCCAGCAGGTTGGGTTCAGGCTCCGACTCCACATGGTGCCAAATTGCATGTAGGCATGGATGTTGGAGCAGAGAGGAGCATAGTTCAGGGTGAAGTGATGAAAGTAGCAATGAGAAACTCGGGTATTTGGATACGGTTTGTCTTTGCCAAAGGTGCTGGGGTCCCCAGGAGCATACACAGGGAGGCTGGGATTTTGAAGCTGGGCACAAAATGAGTGCTGTGAATGCAGGACTGAGCTGAATGTGGGGAGTGGGAAGTATGGAGTTAAGGTAGTGAAAAATTAGGAGGCTTGAAGGTCAAGATCCTGATTTGTAGGAAAGTAGGAGAGTCAAAACTCATTTGAAGACATACTGTTGGGTGCTGAGAACTTTGGCCTTCTGGATAATGAGGAACGTGGATTTAAGAATGCAGAGACCATAGATTCATTTATGGGTCTAAAAGAAGGAATTCAAGTTAGTCTTTTGTCTGACAAGATGTCTTTGAACATTGTTTTGACTTGCAAGTCACAAGTGCTTGGGCAGTGCAGGTGTTTGTGGCAGGAACTTTTTGCGTCAGTTTTCTGTTTCCCCATGTTCTATATTCATTCCATGAAAAAGCAGATACTGGGAACACTCTAGTCTGTCTCTTTAAGGTCATGTGTCTGAGAACTTTCTGTAGGACCACACAGCCTGTGTGAGACTGTTGTTCTTGTAGGTTTCTTATTTATGTTATTAATTCTTAGATCTCTGGTAGAAGTGTTGCAAAGCTGATTATGATGAGAGTAAAAGATGTGCTGTGAGATGTTGAGGTTGAAGATCCTTATTCCTCTCTTCTCAACTCTAAATTGTGATGTTACAAGTTTGGAACCATCAGAATAATCTGTAGCCACTAATAGGAAAAAATAGCTCTAACGGTTTTCTCTGTTATTCCCTGTTACCATTTATTTACTTTCTCATGCCTCCATTGACAGTGGTCACTGGTATATCTGATTTTGTTCATAACTCCTTGGAGCAGAGACTTACTGCCTTTATTTGCTGGGGAAGCACCCTGTGCGCTGCTGACACTATTTTTTATACTTTTACCAGTACCAGTATATTCTATAGTAGCTTGGGATTATGTTACAGAAGATTGTTGGTTAAATAGCTTGACTTTGTCTTGTTTTGAAGGTAAAGTTTTGGTTTACTTCATCCAGAAAATAACAACCAAAGAGTTTCACGAACACTTTAGATCTGAAGTCGCAAACCTTACTCTCAATATCTAGGATTGTCCTTTTGCCCAGTAGAAGCTTATCTTGGTGAAATATTTTTCTAAGCATCACCTGGAATTTACAAGGAGGTCATGAAATACAGCAGCAGAGATAGTGAGGAGAACATGGGAATTTTTCATCCGTGGTCTAATTTAGGGGTTTCGGCTGCTTTTAAGAACCTTCTAAAACTGTTTGCATGATGGATCATATGGTAAGTGTCTTAAGAGTCTGTATTTTCCTCTGTATAAGCTTTTGATACTGTCTTAATGTATTTTTTTCTTTAAAAGTGGGCTTTCTTTTAGGTTGTAGTCATTGTAAAAGACAAGAAGAATGAGCAGCCCTGCCATTTTTGTTAATCTTTCAGAAAATACACAGTTTGGCTTTGTGCCTATTGTAGTTTGTTTTCGCAGCAGTCGGGTTCATTGGCTTCAGTCCGTAATATATGTATCTCTCCCTTCTCAGGCAACTAGCTTGGCAGTCCTTAAATGCTGGCAAGACTTTTAATTCCAAATTCCTTATTATTAGTAATTGTATTATAGTGTTATTCAGAGGACCTTTCCAAAAGATCTAAGATAAGCTAGAGGGTTAAACATCTAGTTACAGTGCCCCATAAAGGGGGATTTCATAAAAGGAAGTTTAAAGAGCCAGGGAGAAAAGTACTGTTGGTACTAAGTGTTTCTTACAGGGTGAGGTGAGTGAGGGTGCCATGGAAGAAGGAAGATAAAGGACAGCAAAGTAAGGAGGTGTGAAGTGTGTAGGACAAGAAGTTTCTCATACATGATGAGATGGAAAGAGGTGAAGTTGGTAGAGGGATCTAGGAGAGAAGTCATATGCTTACAATGACAGGACTGGAAAAAGATCTCATCAGGGCGTGGATGGAAGGGACTTGATTGAAGTGATAGTGAAGAGCAGGGTGTAACAAGTGCTGCTGAGAGAATGCATATATTAGTAGCAATCAGAAAAAAATACTGGATTTGGGAGATAAAGAGGATGAAGTGGCAAATTTGGAGACGGAAAGTATGTGGTGCAGGAGGGAGTGGAGTCTGAAATAACTATAGACAGACTGGAGTGAATCGGAGAACTTGATGAATTGGCAGTATGAGAAAAAGTAAGATTGTTTTTTGGCCATGTCACGTTTATTATGACTACAGAGCAAGTTGGTGACAGAAGTTGCGATGTGGCTGTGACTCACAGATGTAAAGACTGTTGATTAAAACCAAGCAGGTTGGGTCAGGGCCTAAAGGTGGAGACTGCAGAACCGCCACAGGTTTTTTGGAAAGGAGAAAAGGGTCCCTGCATAGCAAGAAGCACTAACAAAATACCAAAGGAGCATTAGGACAACACTGTGGCACCGCAGGAGGTTAAAGTCTCCAGGAAGATGAGATTGTGGTATATAAATGGTGTCATAGGAAGTGTGGAGGATTCTGACCTAGTCTAGATCTTGAAGTTAGACAGGCCGTTGGGGTCAGTGGTGATTTTGGTGGAATTTCTTTTACATTAAGATCTTAATTCTGTAGCTATGAGAGCTTCTGGTGAACTCTAACACACTTCCTCTTCCTTCTGACAAGTGCTTGAGGGGAAGGCTTACAAGAAGGATTACCCAGGATGAAGAGGATGAAAAATCCCCTTTGGAAGATTGTTTCACACCTAGACTTAATGAAACTGGGTTGGAACTCTTTCTTGTTTACTTCTTAGCATAAACACTGATCTGTGTGGAAGGCACCTTGCTGACCTTGCACCCACCCTGCTGAATCATTCCACCAACTTAGTCTCCTTAACATAAGTGGGAGTAGGGTTATTCCTTTGGGGAAGACAGTCTAACTTGTTTCTCATTTATGTGTTTTTAATTTCTGAAGAGAAAATGTAGAAGGGTCTTCTGTAAGAGGGTCTGTGTGACAAGGAGAAACTGAGCTTATGTGTATAGAGTAATATATCTCTCGACTGGAGGGATCTGTCATGTTTTGCTTCTGGTAGCAGCAATTTTTGCCTTTTAGCAGCTGTAACCATAAAATTACAGCTATAGTCAAAAGGCCAAGAGCAAACCACTCATCTCGTGATTCTGAGGGCACCTGGTCTTCAAATGACAGTACCGAAGCTGAGGACTATGATATCAAAAGAAATAAATCAGGTTTTGATTTGAAAATTGATTTGCAGTGATTCTGAAGTCTTTCAAGAGCCTGTTGACTGTTCAACGTTAGGTTTACAGGTTTTAACTGCTGTTGTGGTTCAAATGCTTGTCTGGAACTTGTGGTTAATCTTTTGTCCACAAATCTATGTCAACCAGGGCAGGGGAGTCACTCATCAGCTTTACCAGCATAACTCATTGTTTGGATGAAGCACTCCCAACAGAAGAGTGCTTTTTGCTGATGTGGTTCAGAGGAGTTGTGTTTCCATGTCAGGGGAAAAAAACTTTCACAGAACTTATGGTGCCTGTGTTAGTTATGCTGATGCTGGTCTGTAATCTGAACGGTGTCAGAGGTTTTAGCTTAGGTCTGTCTTTATGCAGCCTTTTCTGTCTGCCTCTAGATGAGTTACCTTGCCTATGCCTTACCTTTTAGTTGAAGAAAAAATGCTTCCTTTTCCCTGCCATGTTATGTCTAATTAAACTGTTACCAGAGCTGTGTGTTTCATATGTGGTGGGTAGATTTTAATAATTATGTTATTGTTTCCTTTCTAAGATAGAGTTCAAAAGCCACCTGCAACAGGGATTCAGCCAGGCTTATTTTGATACAAACAATGCCTACTAACAGATCGAGACATGAGGTTGTGTCTTAGACATGGATCTGTTGGAGAGGGTCCGGAGGAGGCCACAAAAATGATCCAAGGGCTGGAGCATCTCTCCTATGAGGAAAGGCTGAGAGAGTTGGGGTTGTTCAGCCTGGAGAAGAGAAGGCTCTGGGGAGACCTTATTGTGGCCTTTCAGTATCTGAAGGGGGTCTACAAGAAAGCTGGAGAGGGACTTTTTACAAGGGCGTGTAGGGATAGGACAAGGGGTAATGCCTTTAAACTAAAAGAGGGTAGATTTAGGTTAGATATAAGGAAGAAATTCTTTACTGTGAGGGTGGTGAGGCACTGGCACAGGTTGCCCAGAGAAGCTGTGGATGCCCCCGTCCCTGGAAGTGTTCAAGGCCAGGTTGGATGGGGCTTTGAGCAACCTGGTCTGGTGGAAGGTGTCCCTGGCCATGGCAGGAGGGTTGGAACTAGGTGAGCTTTATGGTCCCTTCCAATCCAAACCATTCCATGATTCTATGATAAAAGGCTCTATTTAAGCCTGACATGACAAAACTTGATGTCTGTGGCCAGCTGTAGAAGTTACAAGCCAAGAACCAATATAACTTTTAAAGTAACAATAGATGATGGAGGGGATGAACACAGGAAGACACTGTGGGTGGGATTCAGCTCACTTGAGATGGGATTTCTACAATGTAGACGTTGACATCCAAGCTCCTTACTCATCTTTCAGGCAGTAAGGAGAATTAGGCCCTTTTAGGACACGACTCGTCTTACCTATTCTAGATGCCTCCTTTGGGATGCTGATTTCCTTTTCTCCCTGGTGATTATAAAGAGAGTCTAGATGTCTAGCTCAGATGTCAATGCTTACAACAGGTCAGGAGAGCTGTCCTTCTTGCCCATCACTCTAGCTGATCATTGTGTGATACGAAGGAGCATTCACAGGGCCCAGCGAGAGGGAAATTTAACAGAAAACGATGTGTCTTTGGCCGGACAGATGAGTATACATACTTGTATTCTGCAGCTTAGAGGGGCTTGTGGAGAAAGAGGCACTGAGTGGGGAGAGCACCTCGAGGTAAGGTGAGAAAACAAACTACAAGTAGTTCAGCATCTCTTCCATCCTCTTAACGAGAAGCAAATGTTTTTATGTCTCTGGGAATAAAGAGGACAAGTTCTTGAAACCAAGCTTTATCTGATGGAAGTGGTTAGAACAGGTCTTAGTTAATTCCTGTCTTTCTCGTAGGTGGAAAATAACCTCACATAATAAATATTATTCTTCTCAAGTAAATCTGTTAAGATAATGAAGTGGAACACTTTTTTAAAAAAACAAAACAAAACAAAAAACAACAACAAAAACAACAACAAGCCTTCGTGTGCTTGCCCTGACCTGGTGGGGGCGTTGCCTTTCTTGTAAGCGCTGCCATGTGGTTGGAACAGCAGTGCTCAACTTTTAGCAGGAGAAATGCTTCATTTTGCATGCTCTGTATCCTGCCAGCTCCGAGATGCGAGGCTGGTGAGCTAGAGAACCTGGGCAGGTTGAGGCTGGGTAGGTTGAATGTTCAGTGAGTTTTGTGGGAGGGAGCGGCAGCTGCATTGCCTGCATGTTTGGTCCTGGCCTTTTTTGCAGGTGACCTCAGGTGTAGTACCCACTGCTGCACCCCCATTCTGCCAGCTGTAACTCTGCCCAAAAATCCAGAACTAAGAGAATATGAAGGCAGTTGTAACATTTAACCAAAACTCTGGTATTTAAAAGGGCTGGCATAGTACTTGGATTTGATGCAAACTCTTTTGGTCATGTGCTATTAAGAGCGTCGCATTTGCTCTGTGTTCTCCAGTTCTCCGTTTCTGAGGAATAAAAGTATATTGGTTAACATAAGCAGCTCAGTTTAATTTTAGTACGTTAATTGTTGTAAGTAATAAGTATCAGGCAAACTAATGTGTACAAATATTACATATTGTATGAAAAAGAGTATTCTTTTCTAAATTTAAAAATAAGACACTGTCAAAATGTATCAACATGTATTTGCATTATGAAGTACAACCATCTTAGAGATGTGAATGAGTGTTTATACTGGCTTGCATAATAGATGGACATTTCTGCCGAACAGTTGTGTTTCTGTTTGCAAGCTAACTGCTATTTCTAGCCTTAGTTTTTATTGCTACTTTAATTTTTTTAATTATATAAAAAGCAGATAATATTACATGAAAACCAAACATTCACAAATCTTCCTTCCCGTTCTACTTTTGTTTGGTACTTAGGAAGGAGTAATATCTCCTACTGATCTAGACCTTGTGATGTCTGATGGATTGGGATTGCGATATGCATTTATTGGACCTCTGGAAACCATGCATCTTAATGCAGAAGGTAGGTAGTTTTAAATGATACGAATATGAAGTGAAGGCTTACATTGCACAAGACTCTGGAAATGTTGTATAACAAACCAGGCTAGGATTGCTGCAACTATGACTCGTGTCTCTCTTTACTGAAGAGGAAAATTTATCTGAAACTTCAGGTCCTATGGAAGGAAATGAATATTGACTATCCTGTTGTAAGTGATCAGATGAAAGTTGACATCTAATTGAAATGCTAGGTGTACTTCACTTTTTACAAGATTTGTCCCAGTGCTTTGCTAACATTGCTGTACTCGTAGTTCAGGACTGTCTGAGCATCAGGAAAAGAAAGTATTGGAAAAGTTCATCTGATAATCTGGTGTCAGCAGAAACTCACTTTCTGTAGGCAAGTGCTGTATTTTTGCAGAATTCATAGCAAAGGCTCAGGGTAAATATGGCTGGAGCTGGTTTGCTTTAAGCTGGCTTCGATCCTGAGTGAAGTGAAATTGCTTTTGTCCACAAAACACTGTGCATACAAAGTTGACTTGACAAAGCAGTGAAGTAACAGTTCAACATCTGTCCTGCATAATTAAGACATTTTTAGATGTGTTTGAGATAGTATGTATGAATACCAGCTAAATAAAAAGTGAATTGCATAAAATGAAATAAAAATTATGGATCAGGATTACAACGGTTTAAGCAATGACTTGAACAAAACATGAAAACTACAAGAAGTGAAGATCAACTATATATGTTTTCACTCTGAATATTATGGGCTGTGTCTAGTTTTGTATGGTCTCTGACGTGGTAGGCCCTTGATGTGTTACTGGATGTTCTAGGCACTACTGCAATGCCTAATAATACAATAATGAAACAAAAATAAGAATTCAGGATCATAAAATATCAGTGCACAATTAGAAATGTTATTTTATGTCTACTTGTTGGTTAGTTACTTGGCAGAAATGTATGTCTCAAGGCTGACTCAGCAATTTCGAAACAGATGTGAAATTGTGGATCCTCCACCAGTGTGTTTCAGCTTGTCAGTTTGATTGTATACCAGTAAATTAAATGTCACAGTGTTTGCTTCTGTGCCTTGCTAGGGAAGCAACATCCACCCTCTAGATAGAGACATCTTCATAAAAGTTTCTCTCTTTTGCTGTATTCATATCTTTCTGTTTTCCAGTCCTTTCTAGTGATTTTAGACTTACTCAGTATAAAACATATACATTCTTTAGATAAAACAGAATAGATGCACACAGCACTAGCCTTAAGCACAGCAATCTACCTGGAGTCTTGCAGGCCAGGGTTGTCTAGTCCT
>Ga0065711_1051839_pt1 | contig 10212 bp, 5 predicted proteins | sample Hoacrofraction12_FD_59098 | JGI IMG/M metagenome (GOLD analysis project Ga0065711, IMG submission 59098) | Hoatzin crop microbial communities from Cojedes, Venezuela - Epithelial fraction 12 v2 (version 2) | ecosystem: Host-associated > Birds > Digestive system > Esophagus > Crop | place...
GGATTTTTGTAAAGCCTTTGACACGGTCCCCCACAACATCCTTCTCTCTAAATTGGAGAGCCATGGATTTGATGGGTGGACCGTTCGGTGGATAAGGAATTGGTTGGATGGTCACAGCCAAAGGGTAGTGATCAACGGCTCAATGTTCAGATGGAGACCAGTGACGAGTGGAGTCCCTCAGGGGTCCGTACTGGAACCAGTGGTGTTCAATATATTCATCAATAACATGGACAGTGACATCGAGTGTACCCTCAGCAAGTTTGCAGATGACACCAAGCTGAGTGGTACGGTTGCTACACCAGAAGGAAGGGATGCCATCCAGAGGGACCTGGACAAGCTGGAGAGGTGGGCTTGTGTGAACCTCATGAGATTCAACAAGACCAAGTGCAAGGTCCTACACCTGCAGATCCATCTTCGGTAGAATCTGGAGAAGATATGGTATTATTCACATTTTTAGTATTGTGTACAGACAAGTATGCTACAACGTATGTGGAGGGGTCCCCCAATTCAACTCCTTACAGAAATTGAACTGAACTGTCTTGAATAGATAAAGACTTCTGAGACTGCTAAGGAAGTTCTGTGATAGGACTGAAGATCGTTCAGGATTACTTGAGAAGGCAAAAAGAAATAATCTTTTAACTGGAGAACTGGCATGAGTCAGTTACTGCTGGCAAGAGGGAGAAAAGTCACAGTTCACTGCTATTATATTGTTGTGCTGGTGTGTTTTACAGGCTGTCAGAGGAGGTCTAAGGAGATGGCTTTGCCTCTGAATGGGATTGAGAAGAGCACACTGCAAATGTGGAATGTCAAGGAATTCTCTAAAAATCTGAAATTGTGTAAGCTAGACAAGTGTTTCCAGTCTCTTAATCCTTCCCCTGAAACCTAAGAATACGTTAAAGTCTTTCCAAGCGTAATGGGATACAGTGAGATACCATGATGTTAGAACAGAAATTGCCTTTTAATGTAAACCTGTGCCATCAGAAACTGCTTCTAATTCATGGAAAGCAGTAAAAGATAAGACGCTGTCATAAAACTGTTGGAGAAAGCAGTTTCTGTGAGTCCAGATGGTCTTGTGGTCCCAACAAAAACAAAAGCAAAGGGGCCACATATTTTGCTGCCATGATCTTCTAGTTTTTATTTGATTTCCGTGAAGCTTCCTCAGTTTAACACTAGCAAAAATAAACAGTAAAAAAGAAACTTACCTTATGTTGTTTTTCCAAAGGTCCAGTTCTAAGAAAGTAATTCACTTAACACAGAGGGAGCAAGTAAGCAGCTTCATTTCTTCCCTGACATTGTAGCTTCAGATCTGAAGCCCCTGCTGCTACTGCAGTTTCTACATTTCGAAGAGATCTGTAAGAGTAGATTAGGAAACACAGTGTCAGGTGAACTTTCTTAACACGTAGTGTAGCATGTACAAAATGGCAAAATAGGATAATAGAATCGAAGAATAAAAGACATTAGAAGAGAACTCTGGAGATTATCTACGAAAGCAGAGCAGGACAAACTACAAATTTCCTACAGAAATTTCATTTGAAACTTCTTTAGTCGTAAGCGATCCAAATCTTGGATTTTTTCTTTGGTCTTAATTATTAGTGTACAGCAAAGCTTAAGCAATGCAACACTTAAGCAGTTATTAATCTACGGCAATAATATCTAAAAAAGTCTGCTTGACCGTTCTCTTCTCTCAGTTGCATCACTGAGAGTGCAATTCATCTGAGCCAGAGCAACTAAAGTAGGTTCATATAAATGTATTATCATAGAAGTTTTTAGGATTGTATAAAAGATGGCAAAGTTAAAAATAATACTAAGTGTATCATATCCGTATCTTGAACAGAGAGTTATTGCATTTACATGCATTTCATAGACATTGAAAAATATTGATGATATGCTGCTTATAAAAACTGAAAGCAATTATTAAATTGCTTGAGTCTTCAAAAAAGATTTTTCATGTTTAATTTTTCAGTTGTGTACAAATCTTTTTGAGAGGCAGAAAGGGGAGCTCTGTGCCTTTTAAAAATCTAAACCACTGCACTACTAAAATGAAGCGGATGTGTATGTATGTGTACATATGTGTACATCCATATCTGTGTTCTGTATGTATACACACACACACATATGCTTGCCCATAACTATATATATTTGAGCACTGTGAATTATTGCAAGACTTTTCTAAGCTGATGATACTGACTGGAATTAGGACTTCCTGGATGCCCTGTGGTAATGCAGTAGTTGTGTTGTGGTGAAAATCATAATGCAACTAAGACAGAAAGCATACCCTTTTTATTTGCTTAAAATTATTTACTGAACTGAGGAACTGAAAGTTATAGGAGCTCACCATTATTTGATACAAAAATAACTGCAGGTAGCATCATTGTAAAGCTCTTTTTGTTTTCAAGTATTTCAGTATATTAAATCAACATTTAAGTAGATGGAAAGAAAAAATTTTATGTTATTTACATGAAAACATATTTCAAAATATTTTGACCATATATTGATGTTTCAGAATTTGCTTCAGTAAAAGTAGGCTGCCTTCTTACTTAATGTAGTCACCGTGCCATGTTGGAAGCTCTGAAATGGCCATGTGATTGATTATCCTTCCCCTTCTTAGGTTTCAGTCTCGTATCGCTGAAGCACTGTGGGGGGGGGAAACCTGGGACTTTATTATTTCTGTGTAGTACTGAGTTCAAAACTTTTGTAAGAGGTCCCTGGCAGAAACCTCTTGAATTCTTAGACTCCTTGTTGACTGAATTTCATAGTGGCTCAGTTTCTGTTTGGTAATTTTCTTCTCTAAGCTGTTTTGGATTTTAAGTGCTATTTTTGGTTTTTTACATCCTTTGGAAGAGCTGTGTGAGATGGAGTTCTGTGTCTCAACTCTATCTGCCTGCATTATGTGTGTTCCTTGTAGGCTTTCTGTTAATTTCTGTTGTATGATTGCTTGCGGAGATTTGTTGATTTAAATTTGGTACAATTCTTTCCTCTCCTACTCCCCTAAGGTCATGAGTCTAAGCAGTTCTGTTAATCTTACCAAAGTTTACCGTTAAAGGAACTTATATTATGGAGTCATAGTCTTTCCATATAGTTCCCTCTCAGTTAAAACCAAGCCAGTCTTTTTCTATGAATCGTAACCTCTGTTCTTAACAAAAGCAATTCTTAAATAGGTGACTTTTTTTTTTTTTGACAAAACATGATGAGCATTTATTTTTCAGTCTACAGCTGAATGCATTTCCTGAGATTAATAGCTTAATTTAATCTCAATTTTTTTAAATTTTGTACTCAGTGGACAGAGATATGTTTATTTGTAGATATTTGGGAGAGCATCACTACTTCTTCTGGATGATTCAGTCTTTCTCGGCTGCATACAGAATTAGTTTTTTGGAGATTAGACTGACATAAAATTTTATGAATTCTCCACTTGATCTTCCAGTCTGATGTATTTCCTCTTGGTGGCTAGGTTTCTAATAACTTTCAAAGTTTGTTTTTTTCAAATCTATAGCAGATCCCTAGCATTATCCAATCTCACGCAACAAAAGCTGATCTTTCCTATACTTCTCCAAAATGACTTTGAATCAACTGTATTTTTTTTAAAAATCATGCTATCCTTTTAGTTCCTGTGACTTTTCACATCCCTAACATACAATTATATGTAACTACATTTCCAGTTTTTGTAATATTCTGTGAAATCACACATTCTTCCTTATCTCTGCCCTGTAGTAGTTACACTGCTGTTGAGCCATTGTTCTTCATTATCCAGTATCATATTCTGTATAGAGTATTCTTAAGAAAGAATTTCTTTTATGTTGTCTGTCCTTTTAATCTCATCGTATTAGTTTTCCTAGGATTGTGTCATAGTCTACCCAGTGCTGCTGTTTTCTTTTTTTTCTGCGACCTCAAATCATCTGAGACAATAATTTATACTAGCCATTACAGTCTGAGGATGGAAACAGGCCAAGATGTTAAGGGGGTGGTAATGTCTTTTTGATACTTCTAAAGGGAAGAGAAAGCTTTGTTTTTTGGTATAAAATCCCTTTTTCTTGTTTGAAATGGAAGCAGCAAACTTCAAGATGAAAATAGCTTAGGATTTAACTTACGTTAATTGATGACATTTGAAGAGAGAAGGATGATGAGTACCAGAGGTAATTAACATAATTCACTCTGTCCTGCTCTGTGCATTCTGTTTGCTAACCAGAGGTCATGGTTCTTTTAGGATCTGTGTGATGACTCACACTGATCATTGCAGATCAGCAAGGAAATTGGCATCCAAACTAAAATTGCAGTCATTGTTCCAGCTTCAGGCACTCTTCTGCTGATGGATTGAGGGATGTGAAGAAAGGAGGTGCTGCAGCATGTATTATTCTTTGTGTTGGGGTCATGTTGCACTGGAATCACATTGAATTATTTCTTAATTTTTTGATCTATATCGGCTATTTTATAATTGCAGAAATTCTTACATAATGGAGTTCCATAAATAAGTTGGTCATGCAGTAGAGAAACATTGTGTGATGAACAAGTTAATACAAGGGAAAACAACTTAGCTGTTCACAGTGTTAATTTCTGATGTGTATTCATTATCACGTTTTTAAATTGTTTTGTGCTTACTTATTTTATCTGGATTGATTGAGGCATGTTGGTTTTCTTTTGTGTAGTAACTGATGTTATTCCCCAGGTTTATTGCCAGAAAGTTTGGCAGGTAAAAGGAACTTCTTGCTGATCCATTGGTTTGAATTGGGTGACAAATTCTGGATAGGAGACAACTGGAAAGAGAATGGAGATTAGATATGATAGGTTTTGCAGCTCTTTGTATATCGTGCCTTCCTGCCAAAATACAGGTTCTAATTCTCATGGCATCCTCTGTCCTTCACTGCACTAAATCAGTGTCTAGAAACAGAGTGTATTTTTGTGCTCTTTGTGCCATTAGTTACTAGAGAACGCATCGTACGTGTCAGATGTAGTATTTTTATCCTTGCACACTCATAACTTGTACAACTAGTTGTTGCAATGTACCTTTTGACATCAGTGTTGAATTGTGATACTAACCTTGCCAAAACCAATCTTCCCTCTGATCTCTGCTTTGATGATCGTCTGGGATTTTTGCATGTAAAAAATTGCTAGAAGTATGAGCCTAGACATGGCAAGAGCTCTTTGTAGAGGTGCCATTTATGATTAAGGTCGTTGTAAACAACATTCTAGGACATTGCAGGTAAGGCTGTAAAACTTCAATACTTTGTCTGCTAGTTTAGTGGAACCACCTGCAAACAGAAACAGTGCAGCACCTCTGCATTTTTTTCAGATGCACTTTATTCTGTTGTGTTTTTATTCAGTGATTTAGGAATGTGTGTTAGCTTTCATCTTTCTGAACACCTACACTAAGCCTGCATTAAGGAAGATGCTAGTCTGAGGTTATTGCAGTTCAGGTACTTCTCCAGTCAGTTCTTCTCAGGTACTTGTTTTATGCTTTACTAGTCACTTGTTCTTTGCTAAGATATACAGTTGCGCTTAAGCCACATATAGTGTGTTGGAAGTAATTGGGTCTAATCAGATTTGTATGCTATTTTGTTGTCTTGAGGGGTTTTGCCTTTTGCCTCTGGGGTTATGTCTTTCTCTTTGCAATTTAAAAATTTGTCTCTGAGCCACAAGAGGAGGAAGTCTAATGAGTGAAATCTTCCTTCTATTGCTGAACAGGTTGCATAGAGACCACCCAGCAGATTTTAAGGAGCATCACTGAAGAAGTGAATTATTTCCTACCTATATCTGCTAGTAAATAGTTAGTCATATTGTAGAGAGAGCGAGGACAATTGAAACATCTCCAACATTGCTACTTCAGATATTTGCAGTAACTTTACTATTGTAGTACTACAACAGAGCACTATGCACTCATCAAAGCCATGAATAATACCTTTAAGGCTGTTCACTTCATGCATCACTGCAGTTGTAGGAGTGACTGCGTATTTGTGCATTGGTATGTGTATGATTGAATTACTGTGGGTAATGTGCTCTCTAATATTAATTACTTTCAATTTATGGTAGTTGGACTTTACCTGTGACTGTTGTAATTGAGCAGATGGGGATTTTATGAACCCAGGACTTGGCTTTGGTGAGATAGTCTCCATTAACTATGGTTGCTTTTGTATTAACCCCTAAAGTAAAACAAAACGAGGTGGTTTACCATTTTTTTCAAAAATCAGATCATAAAAAGCATAAACGGAGTTCATGCCATATCAAATGTAATAAGTGAGTGTGTTTGTCTTTAGTTTAAAGTACTCTGCTGTGTGCCATAGTAGAATGAACTCTGTGGAGATGGCCTGTGACCATCAGAGGTCTCTACCATTATAGCTAGATTTAGCGGGGTCCTAAAGTTTCTTTCCTTTGCTGAAGCCTGTAGAGGCCAATGTGCTGTTAGATCATGTGTGTACTTCCCTTAAATTCCACATGCAGATTTTATTTAAAAATCTTGCATAACTTTTAGCTATATTTATACGCCACTTACCTGCACAAAGACCTCGTGCTTTATTTTCATAAATGCGCGTGTAAGCAGAATCTTGGGCCTGTTGATTCTACTGCCACGGAAAATCCACTTTGTTCCTTGTCCCTGATGCCCATTTACTAACACCATCCATTTATTCTTTATGGATATTGAAAAGCTCTCATTCAGTGGGACTCTGGAATTAAAAGATCTAAGGTGCTCTGTGGTGCTTGTTTGGAAAGCTGAGATTGCCCTTATTTTAACCTTGTAATGTTGCTACATCTTCTGTTATGTTAAAAAAATGCATTTGATGAATACTGCTCAGATACAATGAATCATAAGGCCAGGCCTCAGTCAGTAAGTATTTATAGCATTACATTTTAGATTTTGATCGGGCTCATGTTTCAAATTACTTTGAACAGTTACAATCATTAAGATGGCAATCTGGACAGTTGAAGTCACTCAAATGGCAAAATGTACTGTAAGTACTTGGACAAGGGTGAAGGGAATGATTCAGATTTCTGGCTTCCTTATCTTTTTTGATATAATTAGTTTTCCTTCGATGGTTCAAAGTTGTGTTTGAGTTTATCACTACTTTTCCAGTCTATGTAGCATGTTTACAGATGAATGCATCACAAAAATTGCCAGTTATAGATTCACTTTTAGCATAGCTATGGAGATAGGGATCAAAGTAAGATGCTATTGAGAGACTTAAGATTAAATTTAATGATTTCATGCTGGCTTTTTGGCACATGCAAGAGCAAAATACCATGCCATGCTTTTTGAAAGTAAGTGGTGATGTAGGCACTTATTTATGGTGAAATGGTATTCAAACAGAAAGGCAAATTACACAGTGGGTTTCAATACTATTTATCTCAAATTTGCTTGGTCCAACTATAATGTGCTTCAGGATCCATTTGAATTTGCTAAGCTAAAACAATCAAGTTCTCTCTTCATGACTCTCACCTGGAGTTTAAGAAAATGGCTTTGGATTTTTGCCTTTTTGGTGAAGACCAAAGGCTTGCTCTGTGTGTCACTGAGCATGCAGGGTTTACTTATGATGGTATAGCTTTCATCAGTTTAGTGACCCACCTGAAAGTTCTGTCAGAGCCAACATAGGACATTGCCCTTGCTGGGCATATCCTCTGATATTAGTCTCCTATATGCTTTCTTTTAACCTGTTTGTGTTCCATAACATTAAGTAACTGTTCTTTTAGTCAGTTTGCCGATGACACCAAGCTGTGTGGTGCAGTCAACATGCTGGAAGGAAGGGGTGCCTTCCAGAGGGACCTTGACAGGCTTGAGAGGTGGGCCTGTGCGAACCTCATGACATTCAGCAAGGCCAGGTGCAAGGTCCTGCACAGGGGTCGGGGCAATCCCAAGCACAAATACAGGGTGGACAGAAAATGCATTGAGAGTAGCCCGGAGGAGAAGGACTTGGGGGTGCTGGCTGACAAGAAGCTCAACATGAACTGGCAATGTGTGCTCGCAGCCCAGAAGGCCAACTGGATCCTGGGCTGCATCAAAAGCAGCATGGACAGCAGGGCGAGGGAGGAGATTCTGCCCCTCTGCTCTGGTGAGACCCCACCTGGAGTCCTCCATCCAGCTCTGGAGTCCTCAGAACAGAACACACATGGACCTGTTGGAGCAGGTCCGGAGGAGTGCCACAAAAATGATCAGAGGGCTGGAATGCCTTTCCTAGGAGGAAAGGCTGAGAGAGTTGGGGCTGTTCAGCCTGGAGAAGAGAAGGCTCCGGTGAGGCCTTGCAGCAGCCTTCCAGTACCTGAAGGGGGGGCCTGCAAGAAAGCTGGAGGGGACCTTTTTACAAGGGCAAGTAGGGATAGGACAAGGGGTAATGGCTTTAAACTGAAAGAGATCAGATATAAGGAAGAAATTCTTCACTATGAAGGTGATGAGGCACTGGCACAGGTTGTCCATAGAATCTGTGGATGCCCCCTCCCTGCCAGTGTTCAAGGCCAGGTTGGATGGAGCTCTGAGCAACCTGTTCTAGTGGAAGGTGTCCTTGCCCAAGGCAGGGGGGTTGGAACTAGATGATCTTTAACGTCCCTTCCAACCCAAACCATTATGAATCTATGATTTAAACAATTCAGAGATACATTTTGTGAAGAAGTAGGGTTTTCTGGTTTTAATCCTGCTGCTTACCGAAATGCACATTTTTAGATGGAAGTAAGGACAAGAACTGTTGGCAGCATTTACGATACAGGCATATGGATTTTGCCAGTATAGTAGACCCCTTTTTTCTTTACTGTCAGGTCTTTCCCTGAGAAATCCTTTTAATCATCATTGAGCTAGTGTGCATCTAAAATTTTCTTAATTGATGTCAGAAATTTGTATGCTTAATAGTAGTAACTAATTATAGGTCGGTGTTTTTTATAGACTTAGGGTTGTTTTTTCACTATACACATTAATTTATTGACATTGCATGGTGGTCTGTTCTATTGACTGATCATTTGGTACTGTGATAGCCATCTTCAGTTCTTTGTTGTCGACTTTGACTATCCCAGTTGAGAAAAGACAAAACTCTTCTTTGATACTTCACTACTCTTTTTGTATGTTATTCCTGAAAGTATTGAATTACACAATTTCAGTATGAATCCCTGTGGAACCGCTGGCTTATGTAATTGTGAAAACTGCTTATTTCTATCCCTTGTTTTCTGTTTTGGAAGAAGTAAGTAGCACCAAGGAAAATAGGTAATCTTATCCCATGTCATCGCAAGAGTTGCCCAGGAATAGTAGTTGCAAGACCATGTTGAAAGCTTTTTGCAAATCCAGTCTGTGATTACCAAATGAATCACTTATCCCACTGTTCGCTGATGCCTTTAAAAATCTCCAGTTTGTGATGCACGGCTTTCTACTCTCCAAAGCTATTTTGACTTTTCTTAACTACATCATATTCAGATCTCTCTCTGTTCTATTTTATATATAAGTTCCTACCAGTTTGCTCAACACAGAAATATTATACATATATCGGTTTCTGTTTTCCCTGATTCCCACAAAACTCCTCAAAAGTTATCACCATAGTAATCAATTTTTCTGAGTCTGTTATCAAGGTTAGCAGAACTTCATATGTTACTTTACAACTAGTAGTTCAACGGTTTGTTTTCAGTTTCCTTTAGATGTATGTCTTGTTTCTGGAAATTTGTTGATGCTTCTTATATCTGTTTTGTTTTAACTGAAAATCTAGAATTACCTCCTTCCTGCCTGTGGTATCCATATCCTTGCCCAGAAGTAGCAGACAGTCTGTGATACACTAATCTAAATGCAAGTTACTCTTGTAACACTGGTTGCTTAGACTGAAGGGCAAACATTATAATGGTGTCATATTTCTTCGATAATTGATGCAAATGGACCGCTTGTTTAGGTGTGTGTCCTGGGTTTGGCCAGGACAGGGTTAATTTTCACCAGACTCCAGGAAGGGGCGCAGCCGGGTGGGCTGACCCAACCCCAACCTGGCCAAATAGAGCCAGGTATTCCATACCATGTGCCGTCACGCTGGGTTCCGGTGCGGGGGAGCGAGGCGAAGGGAACTCACTCGCGGCTTGAGAGTGCGCGGCGCTGGTCCGGTCCGGGAGAGCGGCTCATGTTGTGTTTTCTTCTTATCTGTATCGTTGTTGTTCCTGTTCCCTTTGTTTGCTGTTCTGTTAAACTGCCCTTATCCCGACCCACCAGTTTCTGCCTGTTTCTTTCCATTCTCCTCCGCACCCTGGCGGGGGGAGGGGTGGCCGCGGAGC
>Ga0065711_1051840_pt1 | contig 10212 bp, 14 predicted proteins | sample Hoacrofraction12_FD_59098 | JGI IMG/M metagenome (GOLD analysis project Ga0065711, IMG submission 59098) | Hoatzin crop microbial communities from Cojedes, Venezuela - Epithelial fraction 12 v2 (version 2) | ecosystem: Host-associated > Birds > Digestive system > Esophagus > Crop | place...
GGGGGGGGGGTGTGTCTTCCCAATGAAGAACACAATACACTGACTGCTTGCACTTCCGACTTTACTCTGCAGCTTTTAAGCGTGTGGCCTCTAATCGATACAACCCTGACTGTTGTCCCCTGCCCTGATGTGGAGGCTTAGGGGAAAGGATTTCAGACACCACTGCAAGTCCCTCCACCCCCACCACGTCCTGGAGAGCTACCATCACTTGCATCTTGGAGACAGTATCACAAGCAGGAACGGATGGTGCAGACCAGCTCTTCCATGGCTGTTTCCCATGCCCTCTGTCCTCACTGTACTGGAGCACTTTCTGAGGATGGCAGGACAGCTCAGATCCCTTGCTTGTCATCCATGGAGTTAAACTCATGAAGAACCACCATACTGGCGTACGCACAACCCAAGTCATCAGACATTACCCACCCAGAGACAGCCCTGATGACTCCAGACCCTTTTTGCCACCACGTCACGCTAGGAGCTTGCACTGAACTACTCATTGACACACACCTCAAAGTTGCTTTTCAGAGTCACTTCTTTAGAGGCCATAACTCCCACCAAGGTTTTAACTCGCACTCATTGTCCCTTCCTTCCCATCCTCATGTCCAACTCATGAAACTCATGCTTTACAGCAGCCAGAACGACCTTCAGGTCTGCGTCTCCTGCCAGAGCAAGAGCTGTTCACCAAGAGGAGTGTTTTGTTCCAGCCCAGGTCAGTTACGGAAGCCTTTTTGGAGTGATGTTTCTCTTTGCACCACGCACCCTGCTCAGGTCAGGAGGAAGCAGGTAGGAGAGGTGAGCACGTACCAGGCACATCCACCATGGAGTGGTGCTGCTGCTTCCCAGTGCAAGCTTGGGACCCCAGCCAGACCTCAGCCAAGTGCAGCTGTTTGCACAGAGTGGGTTTTTCCTCACACCAGTTTGAGCCGAAAGAACTCACTTTACCTTTTTTCAAACAAGAAGCTGTTTTTTCCACTGAGCAGGGATGTAACTAGACCAACAAAGACTTGTAGGTCAGCTCCTCGTCTGCAATTCCACCTCTCATTTGCAGTCTGTGCATTATTTACTCTCACAAAGAGGAGGCAAAAGAAAACAAAACAAAAAGAGAGAGAAACCAATCAAGGAGATCTGCTCTTTGGGACACGTAGCACAAGCTCAGAAGGGGAATATTCACTGTCACCAGTTGGCCCCAGGGAGGGGAGAGGAGAGAGGGAGCTCAGTGTTACGCCATGTTAATTATTTACCCACAGACTTTCTCAGGAATTCGTAACCCACACCCAGCATCTCAGGAGCATATCCACAGGTTGCAAGCTATGAGGAAGTCGGGGAGGGAGAAGAGAAGGAGATACCTTAAATCAGCAGGAAAGCACTAAGAGTTTGAGGCCAGGGATTATCAACAGGCAGAATGACCCAGTTACGCAGCTGAGAGGAGGAGGAGCAGGGTAAAAACACCAAGGACGGCTGAGCACTGTTCAGTTGCCAACATGCACAAAGCACAGAGAACCGGCACAACTGACTGAGGGCATTATGTTCAAATACAGATTACACAGCACGCACAAGGCATTCAAAGAATCCTCAAGAAACTTACTCTACCTCTTCCCAGCAAACCCACCCAGTGCTACGGAGCAGCAGAGAGCATCTGAGCTCCTGGCAGCACCTGGAGATCTCCCATCAATTTATTTCCCAGGAGAAGTCTGCTTATCTCCCACCACTGAGTAACAACGCTTGTGTGTGACTTTCAGTCAACATTTCAGTGTTCTGGAGGGGAGGGAGCTTTGTGTTGTACTGTTTTTTTTAAACCAAAGAGGAACTAGAAAGCTTGAAAGTTCAGATTCTGGAGATGTCTATGGGTTTTACCGGGGGCAGGAGGGAAGGTGTTCAGGAGTTATTTTTTGTCAAAAGCAGGATGTGCTTTTTGCTGTTTCTTTCTAATTTTTCCCTTCACGTGAAAACACTTCCCATTTTCCACCCAAGTCCTAGTTTTGAGCCCTGCACAGCAGAAACCTCTCCTCTACCAGTGACTGTGGCAAACGCTTCTGACAGGCTTGCACCATCCCAGCATTTCATACGCCCTCCTTCCAAACCCCAAATTAATCCCCTGCTCACCTTAGAATTCTTTTTTTTTTTTTTTTTCTAGGAACTTAACCATCGCTCCTCCTCTGATGTGTTACCAACCAGTGGACTGAATCAATACATCTCAGTTTTTGGAGGAGGAACCATTTACACCGCCTTGTTTTCACACCAGAACCACTGTGTACCTCATCCAGCCCCAGCTCGTCGCTCCCTCTGCTCCTTGCTGGGTCAGTCCAGCTCCCAAGCATTGTTTTTGTGTAGGTCCTACACTCCCACCCACTACACAACATACTAAATGCTTGCTTAGACTTTTTGGTTGTTTGTTTTTTTTTCTTTTACCAAGTGACATTTTTCAAACCAGCTGACTTTTTCCGCTTTAAAGGTTAACAAGAGAGTGCAGGGTAAGAAAAGGTGAGGAAACTAATCAGTTCATCTTCTTCCTCTAGTCTGACACAACACTGCCCTTACTCTCTTATGCAGTAGCAGCACTTTTCAAATATATTTCTTTCACCCAAATGTTTAAATACTGCAGAGAAATTGTCTACTAAGATGACTGGCCTATACGTTCTCTCTTTTCTACCACTTTCAAACAGCTTTGCTCAACGCATTAGAAATAGCTGTTCTCTCATGTCTTTGAGCAAGCTTCTTCACATCGTATACAACAGCCCTCCTGCTTTTAAATGCCACAAGGTGCAGAGCCGCTCAGGCATCAGGAACACACACCAGACAAACCCTCTAAAGCTGCTCCAGGCTAATACACAGGAATCAGGAGTGCAAGGTTTAGGACTAAAGATTTTAACTTAGAAATTCCCTTGTGTTGTCAACAAAAGTCAGCCACAGACCCAATGAAGGTAGCCACACTTGGAGATTATTGTGCCACATCACCTCCTCACCCTACTGGAGCAGCAGCAAATGTCTGACGCAAGAAAAAGGTAATTTTTGTTCCCTCCCAGGCACACTAATGAAAATAGCTGTCATGTTTATCCCAGTTCATCTTCCTGCTTGTACAGGAACCATGCACGGTCAGTCCCGTCAGATGAGAGCACCTCATGTTTGCCAAGGTGAGCAATGGGGAAGGAGAGCTTCTCTTCACAATACAAGAGAGGGAAATGGACAGTTCCTGACCTTCATGCACGGAGCTTGGAGCAGCTTTAACCATCGAGATCACTTCAAGAGCTGGCCAGGACAGCAAGAAACTGCTTGGCAACAGGGAGAATAGGGAAGGGAACCACATTACATCCAGAGTGACTTCTAGCAGGCAGAAGTGAAGGGGTTGTTCTAACACCCATCTCTTACTCACAGATGCAATACTTTTTGGTTTCCTCCCTCTTCAGATGCTCTCCTCCCAGTGCTAGACTTTTCTAAAGAGACATTGCTTTCTCTCCTAAAGCATACATCAATATTCTGAGCAAGTCCAGTCTCCTCCTGATCCTGACAAACTGGATGGTAATCCTCCCCCTGGTTAGAAACCCCAGGTGTACTCCATACACAACTCCTAAGCAGCTGAGGTTATCAGAGCAACCTCAGGAAAACAAAGTTAGGTCCTCCCACACCCCCCAGCCTAAAAGCTGTTCCTCATGATTATATTTTGCTCAAGTCTGTAACATGCAAAACTTACTTAGAATAGGAAAAGAACGTGACAGGATTAGACCACAGCAGTCACCACTGTACTCCAAGAGCCTCACCAATTTTCACTCCAATGTTCTTTTCCTCTAAATCCTTCCACAACACACCTTCCATTTCCCATTCCTCCCCTTCGCCCCCCAGAAACAAAGAAATCAAGCTGGGACCCAGCCTAAATGTTCTCACCATATAATCTGTCCAAAGTCTACAGACTACTGACTTGTGGTCACCAATTAAATAAAGAGGACTCAAACCTGCAGGTGAGAAGTAAAACCTTGTCTGCTTCATTACGCTTATGGCGATTTGCTCTCAGCCACGGGTGTGCCCATCCGTTGGTTGCCAAGAGCATCCCAGCTCCTCAGCGCTGCCCTCCTTCCAGCAGGAAGGTGTGGAGCAGGCAGCATCCTTGACGCTCCATCTAAGTGGAAACCCATCCTGCAGGCTTCTGTTAGTCTTTAACCAGCACCTTGCCTTCTGGACCAAGGTCTGGTACGCAAAAGCAAGGATTTCCTGTCCTTTCTGTTCCAGCGAAAGTTTTTTTGTAAAGGAAAGGAACAAAGAGGAGAGGATCCCCCGTCACCAGTAAGGAAAGCCACTGGCTCTCCATCAGTGCACCCTACCATTGTCACCAGGCTTGCAGGGACAGGAGGTGGGGACAAGCACTCTGACTGTTGACATTGGGCACTGTGGAAATTCAGCTTTACTTTTCATCTTCAGTCTTGCTCTGTCCTCTTCCAAAAGAGAAAAAAAGAAAAAAAAAGAAAAAATAGAAGGAAAAAGCCACACTGGCGGTGCTGCACGGCTCACAGGAGATGAGCAACAAGCCCTGCTGCAGCTCCCAGGTGTGGTGGAGGGAGGAGGAAGCTCTGCCACCAATCCCACCGGCCTGACTGCCAACATGTGAGCGGGCAAGTAGCCCAATTATGGACCTAACACCATTAGGCTCTGCTTTCTCCTGGGACATGTGGGATAGGGGGATGCAAGCATGTTACCAGAGAAGCAATGGCAGTTAGGTAACACCACACTAAACGGGAGGCAGGAGGGGTTACACCACACCGTGGGAAAGCAAAACCCAATCTCAACATCCACCGCTGTCCCGGCAATCTGCAGTGACGGGCCATTCCACAAGCCCAAGGCTCCAGCATTGCCCCCAGCACTGCCTGCTCCCCTGGCCACCGGCCCACGAGGGTTTCTCACCGGCCAAGAGGCCCATGACCGCTCGCAATGTCACGCTGCCCACCCAGAAAGACAACGCTGAAATCTACTCCTGTTTTCCATGAGCTAAGCAAAACAGCTTAAATATTACCCAGCACTGCCAGCCCTCGTGATGCGTAAATGCTTTCGGGATCAGGGGGACATCTTTATTTAAATGGCATCTGCATGGCAGGTGGAACATCAGCTTCATCACCCAATTAATTTGTGTCAACTCCTTATGTAAGCGGGTGCGAGTATGCCCCGTCACACACCCAGCCTGCTCATACAAGAGGACGATGTGCCAAGTCAGGGCACGGAAGGCAAGCACGCTGACCCCTCTCTGTTAAAATCGGCATCAGCCAGCTTTTTATAGAAAACAGCTGATCCCCTCAGGACTCCCTATTACCATAAAACAAACTGCAAAAATTTCAGGGCCAGCTGCATGGCTTGGGATCTGCCTGCCCAGCTAGGTAATGACTTCAAAACACAAAAAGGTTGCAGAAAAGATGCCCGATGCAGATCACCTTATTTCAGGAAGAACAGAGCTGTTTTTTCCTCTGTGTTTTATTTAACTTCACCATCCAAAATAACCTGAACTATGTCGAAAAAGGCATGTTCATTCTGGAACGAGGCAGCATGCATACGAAGCTCTCGCAGCAGAGCTGTGGCAGAACAACTTGTTCTTCAACAGCTATTCTGAACCATGGCTCAGTAACAGATCCAGAGTATGTCTCCGTAAGCGAGACGTTGTGTTGATCTGACAACCCAGTTAAAGTGGTGGGTAGAAGCTTAAAACCTTTACAAAAGCATAAGCTCTTGCTGGCAATTCCCTTGAACTAAGGGCACAGCGACCCAAGAAAAATCAGACATCATTCGCTTGTTTTCTAGAGACCTGCTTTCCAACTTCTAGCATTCAAAAACCATCAGTCCAGCCTCAAAGTTGGTAAGAGTGGCTTAAAAACTAACACAATAAAAAAGAGTGCTTAAAGTTTTCCCCCTGTTGGCACTCTGTATAGAGAGCCCTTTTCCCAAAGCTTTCCTACACGACCACGAGGCCCAGAACCTCCAGTTTATTTTAAATGAAAGATCAGGTATTAAAGGAAATTACATATTTAAGGGAGCAGGGGCTATAAAAGACTTGATACAGGGCAGAGCTTGCAACAAGATCACAATCAATAGAAAACACTGAACATCATGAACATTCAAGCTGACACTGAACATCTCAAAACTCCATTTTCCTTGTTACCATTTTTTGTGATTGCGAGGTCCCACATCAAAAAGTACTTCAGAAGAATGACCTTTATCCTCGCTGCTTTCACACAGGCTGAACGCTGCCTTTCTGAAGGGAGACAATTTCTTGAAATAGTGTTAGTATTTTTCTTTTTTTTTTTTTTTCCCTTCATAATTTCACCCAGCATTACCAGCAGTAGTTAATGCAATCCCTTTCCGTGTGCTCCGTTTCACTGCAGGCTCTCAGTATCCACGTCTCCGGCATAGTGGGAAAATCTTTAGGAAGCAACATTTAAACAAAATAAACTGCAGAAATTTTCCCCCCAAAAGGTTTCACAGGCTTAGGGTTTTATACCATAGCTTGTTTTTACCAAATGTAAATTCAGGATCCGGTTTAAATTGGTGTTTTGTTACAGCCACCCTGCCTAAAACATGCACTTACTTCCTTTTCAGCAACGTGAATTTGCTCACTATGGCCAACTCATACCACATCCATGTATTAGATAGCTACGCGCATATACCTGTGTATGTGTGTATATATATATGTATAGGCGCATGCTGTCTCATCTGGAGCTAGCTATGACCGACACAAGGCTCGTTCAGCCAGGAGGAGGGTTACTAAAGCGTTATCTGCGCTCGAAGTGGTTTAGTGTTACTGGGCTGAAAGGAAACAGCGAGACATCCTGTTTATAGGCTGTAGAGCCCCGATGGATAAACAACTGCACCTCAGCCTAAAGCAGCGTTGGGGCGGGGGGGGAGCAGAACAGGAGCTTTGGCGGGTGTCAGGATAATGAAATACCAGCCGAGCTGCATGCCTGGCAGCGCAGCCCGAAGCTGCCGGCCGGCCCCACGTGCTGCGGGGCTGCAGAATGTACAGAATGTGCCGGCACGCTGGGGCTGCCGGCTCCTCCAACCCCGCCACGGCCGACCCTGCTTATCTTTCACCCCGATACCGGGTCGCTTCCTGGCACCCCATGAGCTGACACCGGAGCTATTTTTCCACCCTCCTCCTCTCTGTTCTCCCAACGCATGCCCACGCTGCCGGAGCTTTCTATGTATTTTGTTTTTCATCCGCCGGCAGGGCCGCGCCGTGGATGCTCGGGGTTTTTGCGAGGTCGGAGCGGGAAGGGCATCGTGCAAGGTCAGGGCTCGCCGCAGCCACACCTCTGCGCTAGCGACGCGGGGAAGCTGACAGCCTTCCCTCCACACCTGCTGCTGGACCCTGGGCTGGGTGGACATGGTCTGAACTGACCCGGCATGGCTGCTGTAAACCCAATCCCCAGCTACATCAGGAAGGAGACAGCCCCAAGATGTGTCCCTCCCACTCCTCTCCCATCAGGAGAACACTGAATGTCCATCTCCAGTTTAGAGCAAGGTACCAGGCTTGATCTCATTTGAATTATCACTTGCATATGTTGGCCCAGCAGGAGTGAGTGGGTCTGGGCCAGAATTGTGGGATGGATGCAAGAAAGGCGAGATCTACAGAAAAACCCTGCGAACATCTCTCTGCTTCTGACATCAATGATGGACTGAACAGAGTGACAGAAAAAGTTGAGGTTCTACCTTGGTCCAGATCCAATAGTCCCTCGTGCCACCAGTGAGCGTAAATCTGCAATACTCTTCTGCCCTTGCGTCGCCCTTGAGGGGGACGCAGAAACCCTCTGGCCATTTGCACCTCCCCAAGCACCAATGTCATGGCAATGGCGACTCACTGAGCAAGCTCCATGGAACTACAGGCTACCTCCACCCTCCACAGCCAACTTTCCTCCAGAAACACCACAGTTCTACAAGGAGCTGGCAGACAAGCATGCCTGGCCAGTGTTGACAGCACCCTATCAAGCCACAGGCAAACTGGACTGGGAACACAGCCCACCTGTCAGGCACAGACAAGCTGCAAGCCCCACAGGGACTCTGGTCAATCCTCATAAGCAGGGGTGACTGCTTCTAATATCACTTTCCACACCTTTGCTGCTCCACTGATCATTTTTTTCCCCTTACCAGTGAATGTGGGAAATGGACCCACATCCAAAGCCTCCATTCCCACCCACAAACACAGAAGGGGAAGTATTGGCTCCCCTGCTTTCGGTTACAGGACAAGCAGCCCACCCCAGCACGCAGAGGAGGATCTGAACAGAGCACTGATACCTCAGAAGGTAACCCAAACAAGAGACCCATGTCAAGGTTCAGGTATGACTTCTCACATCTTTGTTGCCTTTTCATTTTTCACTGCCTTACTTTCTTTACGGGCCCAGAAATTCTCTGCAATGGAGTTACAAACCCCAACACGTTCTCCAGCCCTTCCAGTCTGAAAGACTCCACCCAAACCCAGCCCGAAGCATTAGCAACAGAGAATTACCCCTGTGTGTGCAAGCAGAGCTTGCTGACGATGCCAGCGTTCACCCTCCGAGCACTTCCATCACAACATGCCTGCCACAGCCAGTGCTTCACAACCACCACAGAACCCCCACAGCTCTGCAAGGACCCACAAAAACGGGACGTGCCCACACTGTGACAGGTCCAGGGGATAAGCAGCGCTGCCAGGTCCTCAGCCGATGAACTGAGGCCTGGGGAACCTGAGAGCTGCTCCTAAAAGAAAATCTTAAACAAGCCATTTCTCATTTGTTTCCTATCCTATTCTTTTGTCTCGTGCAACAGAGATGTGTCTGACTCATACCAGGTTTCCACAGGGCCTGACACAACAGGTCGACGGACTTGCCTTGAAATAAAACAACAGCACACGAGGTGACTGTGTCTTGGCCAAGAGGGAGCCAAACTCAAGACAGCCCTCAGAGGCACAGCTCCAAAGTAAATAATTGTTAATGAACTCCTTGCTCATCAGCTCCGTGTAGTCCTGAAGCCTTTATTTTGCCTTCCTTCCAGCTGGAAAGAAAGTTCATTGAGAATGAAAGCTAGTGACTTGCAGGGAGGAGTGACAGATGCTGCCTGCCTGCATGTGTGAAAAAGCTCTGACAGGCAGAAATAACGCACCTCACATGTCTTATGGTGGCAGTGAAGCAATAAATACTCTAATAGACTACTAAGGCTCATAGTAATAATGTTGTGCCCCCTGTTCAGAAGCCACTCCCCATGCCGGATGACATCTGCCACGGTATAGATGTTCCTGGAACAGGGAGATATTTTTAAATCTCTCAATGTGGCACAAAACTGTGAGTGTATCAGCCAAAATACCAGCCACCATAGCGTTTATATATAGCCTTGCACATACCATATATAGATGGGAACATAGACAAGATACGTGGTATCTAGCAGCATTACACACAGACATTCTTCTGCTGGTCTCGAAGCACTTGAGAAGAAACTTCTCAGCCCACAGCTCTGCCTCTGTCACCCTGCCCCATACATCTCTCCATCAGCTCCTGCTCCTCGAGTGTGTTAAGTGCTGTGTCCTCATTCTTGAGGATCATCAAAAGTCTGTCCCTCTTAACATATCCGCCTGTCTCTTCTTGCACCTCCCCATGTCCCCACTCAGAGTCCTGGTGACTGGGTTTCCCCACACCCCTGAGCACCCCTCTGTACACACACCTTCCAAAGCAGAACCCACAGGCCCCAAAACTTCCCCCCTCCTTGCTGAGATAGGTCCTGAGAAGGGATGAGCAGATCTTCAGGGCAGTCCAATTCATTCAGGAGACGCCTCCCTCACTCCAACGCATGCAAACTCCAGGTGTGGTTCCTATTAGAGGCAGGAACAAATTGCTGGTCACAATAACAGAAAAGGATTTGCAAGCTTAAAACTAGCAACAGCTCCCTGTGGAGCACCTGCAATCGCTTCCCAGGAACCCTCCCGGCACCCAAGTTATTGGGGGGGGGAGGGGGATTTAAAAAAAAAAGAGGCTTGAAATAGTGCAATAAATTTTCTCACAAGCATCAAACATGCATCAGCATTTCAAACAGAGCACCGCAGCCTTCAGAACCAGGTTGATGTTTAAGGTCTTGATACAGTTATCTGCCTAATAACAACCCCAAAGAGCACTCCTTGCCTGGCTGCCTGCCAGACCACATGCAGCCTCTCTGACCTTTTTTTTTCTTTTTTTCTTTTTTCTTTTTTTTTTTTTTTTTTTTTTTTTTTTTTTTTTTTTT
>Ga0065711_1051837_pt1 | contig 10211 bp, 7 predicted proteins | sample Hoacrofraction12_FD_59098 | JGI IMG/M metagenome (GOLD analysis project Ga0065711, IMG submission 59098) | Hoatzin crop microbial communities from Cojedes, Venezuela - Epithelial fraction 12 v2 (version 2) | ecosystem: Host-associated > Birds > Digestive system > Esophagus > Crop | place...
TCCAACCTGGCCTTGAGCACTGCCAGGGAGGGGGCAGCCACAGCTTCTCTGGGCAGCCTGGGCCAGTGTTTCACCACCCTCATGGGGAAGAATTTCTTCCTAATATCTAATGTAAATCTGCCCTCCTTAAGTTTAGAGCCATTCCCCCTTGTCCTATCCCTACACACCCTTGTGAAAAGCCCCTCTCCATCCTTCCTGTCGGCCCCTTCAGGTACTGGCAGCTGTTCTAAGGTCGGACTGTCTTCAGCTGGAGAAACAGTGTTTGAGACTCAAAAAATTATTATTTCCTCCTGCTTCACATTAGAGGTGAACAGGTAAAATAGATAAGACAAATACAAAAGAACGAGGGGTTTGCAGTGTAATTCAGATTTGAGTTGGGTTTTATAGCCACTGATTTTTATCTGGCCAGTAAAAACTTGAAGTAAAGAGAGAGGAAACAAGATCTGATATTTCTAACAGGAAGAATAAGCCTAGTGTTTTCTGCAGCGTGAGGAAATAGTTGTCTCAGGTCCCATAATAACAGACGAGGCTATCAAAAGCTGCCACCATCTGAGGAGGAGGATGCTCTGGTGAAGGAACAGAGTAAGAAAGAACAGCATATTTCCCATTGCTCCTGCCTTGGGAAGGAAAAACCTGGACACATTCACAGCATGTGCTAAGTGACAAAAGCAATATATTACACTCTGAGTGTGATTCCTTTACTGTTCTCACCTAGTTTTAACTTCTCCCCTTTAAATATAGTTCAGTCCCGCAGTTTTCTCCACCTGCTCTTTTCTAAAACTGGCACATGTCCCCAGTCCACACCCACCATCGCTCCTCAGTTACACTCCCCATGCGCACTGTGCCCTGCCAAGGCAAGCACTACCCAGCACCCAGCTGGCTTGCCTGCCTGCCGCCTTCGCTTTCCCTGAATGTCATTTTTCCTACAGGAAGCAAATAAATCCATATATTGACACAGAGATCTCCAAGGGCAGAAACCTGTTTGGTTTTGCTGGCTTATTTAATTTATTCTTTTAAAATAAGTACCACGCCCCAAGAAGATTCGAACACTGTTAATGCCTTCCAGGTAAGTTAGCGAGGTGTCACTGCCCGGCGGTAACGGCGCTGTCTGCGGCTGGTTCAGGTGAACTGTCGTGGTTTAACCCGGCAGCCGGCAATCAGCACCCAGCGGCCGCTCGCGCACCCCTCCCCTCCTCTCCCCTCACCCCAGCGGGGTGGGCAGGAGAATGGACAGAGGGTAAGACTTGTGGGTTGAGATAAAGGCAGTTTAGTAAGACTACAAAGTAAATACTAAAAATTATTATAATAATGCTGGTAATGAATATGCAACACAACTATATACTATCCAGTTTTCTCGCCACCCGATGACCGATTCACAGTCAGTCCCCGGGCAGCGACAGCAGAACCCAGAACTTGCGGATTTTGCGAATTTTGCAAAACTCCCAAAAAAGACCAAACTCCTGGAAAAATTCAAACTCCCGAACAAGAGAGGATCCGAACCCACAGAAAAGAGAAGAGCAGATTCCTGCCCCCCAGCCAGCCCCCGCTCGTACACTGAGCTGATGTCTGTGCTATGGGGTATTTCCATGGGCCAGCTCGGGCCAGCTGCCCGGCTGTGCTCCCTCCCAGCTCCTGCACACCCGCTCATCAGCCCAATGTGGGAGGCTGGAGAAAGTCCTGGATTTCTTAGCAACAACTGAAAACATCAGTGTATTACCAACATTCTTCTGGTACTAAATCCGAAACACAGCAGCTACCAGGAGGAAAATTAACTCTATCTCAGCCAAAACCAGGACATCAACAGAAAATCTCAAAGGTCTCACGTAGATTCGCTATGTCACAAAGAGAAACTGCTGCTCTCAGAAATTCCAATGGTTTTTCCAATACAGACCTGCAGTTCCCAGGCCTGCCGTACAGCCGTTCATTTACATGCCTTGGCTCGATATTTGTTGGCGACGTTTCATGCTGCACGTGGTGTGTAACCGAAGGTGGTGCATCGTCACGGCTCTCTCAGGAGTTAGTCCTGGCCCTACGAGCCGGGTGAGGTAGTTCTGTGCCGTCCTTGCCTTTCTGAAGTGCTTTATTTGTAATTGCATTGCAAATTCACATCTTGTGCAGAGCCCCTGGTAAAGGGTGGTTAGCTCTGAAGAGCGGTTGCCACGGAATCATTTGGATGGGCTTGACCCTGAAGCAAGGTTTCTTACGTTGTGGTAGAAACTGTGGATCAAATTTTCTTCTCCTGTAAATTTGAAGTAACTGCATGGACTAAGTGGAAACCCTCTGTGTTGTTTGCTAGTAAGATCAGAAGCTCTGAATTGAAGGATATTGAGCATTGCTCACGGAGTACTTTACGTTGTAAATATGGTCCATTTGTTCCCCTTTGGAAGCTTGTCTTTAGATGGGCATGGTCTGGCAGGCTTCTCACTCAGTTAACAGGCAGACAAAACCCTGGCAGCCCCCTGCCCGCGCCGCCGCAGAGAGGGCTGTTCTCCAGGTTAGGTGGAGCTGTGGAGAGCAGCGGCGCTGCTTCGAGCGTGCCCTTGCGTGCAGCGTTAGCCGTCGCCTGCCTTTCGCCGTTGCTGGAGGAAGTGACTGATAGCGATCGACACGATTTCCTGGGCATAGTACATTCAGGTTTTTATTATGATATTACCAGGACATATGTTTGTGGAAAGAAGATATATATATCTCTATGTTTAGCCTCAGAATATCAACTCTGTAGAAATAGTATATTACCTGCATGAAACTGAAAATACGGGTGACATAGTGTGCAGGAATTGGGCCCGGCTTTGCTTACAAATCAGCTTGATGATGAGGCGGCAAAAGTTATATTTTCACCGCTTTCACATCCTGAATTTATTAGCTGCTTGAAATTGATTTTGGATGCCTTTCATTTGCCATTGGGCTGAAGTCAAAAGCAAAACGATGATGTACCACATTTTGCTCACTCATCTTTTTATTGCCCAACTATTGTTATTGAATAAAAGACATTCAGTGTGTTTCCCAAAGGAGACAGAAAGCACATTGCATTTTCTTTTTAATTGACGGAAGTTTAACTGAATGCAAGTGCTGCAATCCTCAACTTCAATATCCAGGTGGCAGCTGGAAGGGGGTCGAGGGGACGGGGACTGGGATTCGGTTGAGCTCAGGGCTGGGAGCGGCAGCCAGAAGGGCTGTCAGACTTCGTACTGTTTTATTTGCTTGGAAGGAACGGTGCAAAGTTAATATCGCTGCCGCGCTGTGACAGTGTTCAAGTAGTTATCTCTGGGAAGGTAATGTGAACTCAGCAGTATCATTGCTTTGATCTTTGGTTAAAGGCTTACAAAACTAGATTGCTGTTTGATTGACAACCTTGTCAGAGAGTGAATGAAGACTGACACTCTAATATTGAAAACGCAGCGTTTACAAAACTTACAGCTTGAGTTTTCTCATGACACTGCTTCTTTTGTGGAAGACTGAATTTCACATTTCTTTTTAGGTAAGTGTATCCCTTGCTGTCTGCAGCTAGAGCTTACAGTTTTGCACTGCTGCCTCACAAATACTTCTTACCCTAGTGTTTGACGCAGAGGTGTTGATAGCAACAGCACTGTCATAATGTGTTTGAAGTAGGAGGTATTGTTTGAAGGCTTGAACGTGGTGGTTTTTATTACAACTTAATAGCAAATGATGATTGATCCGACATGAGGGTGATCGACGCAGAGGTGGCAGGCTGCGCCTTGGTTTGGATGGTGCCTCTGGGTGGGTCCGATACAAGGGTGAAAGGGTTTCCACCATTAATCCTCTGTAGAAGGGTTGTCTTCAGCTCTTGCTTATTCCTTGAATTGTCCCCTTAATATCCTCAAATGAACAGAGGCCACTAAAGGGAGCATTAATTGGTGGGGTAGACTTCTCTTTTCACGCCAGTAATCTGCTGAACTGCCAGCCCTGTTTGGGTCATATGTTACTTCTTTCTAAGTGGTTTCAGATGTCCTGACTTTGAAGTCTACCTTCCCTTCTCTGCCAGTTAGATTTTTCAGGCAGACTTGGGCAGCCGGCTCTCGGTGCCCTCCAGCCTCAACCGTTCTGTGGTTCTGGTCATCTCCAAATGATGTTCTGCTCTCCCGGCATCGCCTTGGTGCAGCGACTGCCCATCAAACTTGCCTTCCTGCTTTGGGGAGTCTCACTCGTGGTCATCTTGGTGCAGCTGCTTCTAGCCCGTGTCCACCCCGCCCCGGGCGGGTGCTTCTCCAGCTGTCTCCAGGGTGAAGCCTTGAGATGTCACCTACTTATGCTCTGTCCATCAAAGGCTGCAGTCTGCCTGTACTTTCCACACTTTCCTCAATTTCTTCTTTAATTTGGACAAGATAATATATTTTGTTCAGCTAGCAAAAAAAAAGGGGCCTTAAACAACTCCCAGCCCTATTTTTGTGTGAAATGACTTTAACTGCCATGATTGAAGTAATGTGTAAGAATGGAACAGCTTGTATCTATTTCTACATCAAAATACCTTAAGCAAGGAAATGTCTCCCCAAAATAATAATCCTATGTCATCAAGAGGTATTAGTGAGGAGACTCTGTTTACATGATGCAGTTTAAAAATAGGCATCCCAAACATTTCCGCAGAAGGGGCTGATGAGCTGTGCTGTGGGGCGTGGGAACCACGTAAATTGGCGTCGCTGTCAAAGCCAGTGCTTTCTGAGACTGCGTCATCAGGTTTTTGTGACCTTCTGAGTCTCAATTTACTTCAGTATCGCTAAATTCTGAATGCAGTTCTTTCCTTGCCTCATAGGTCATAGACGTCTTACATGAATGTGTGTGTGTGTGTGTAGAGCATTAGGTATCTTTAGAAATGTGCATAAATACTTGCAAACTGAGATGTATGCAATACAATATCATACCTTATCTGCAGTACAATATCATATCTCTATCTACTAAAGTGTCCTTTATGAAAGACTATTAATTAAAAGCTAAGATTCAAGCCACTTTCATCGGCAACGCAGCTTTGCTGAATAAACCTTACGTTTGACCATATTTTCAAAGTGGACGCGTAGAAGTCACGGGAGTAATTGCCATTTCATCATCTGACGTCTGCAAATGAGCGATTTCAGAACGAAAAGCATATGTAGCCATGCTGATTATGCAGAACAAATTATTTTCCAACCCCACGTTGGTATCGGTACATACTTTATTGTGTGGAAAATACATGTCCACAAAAAAATAATGATCACCTGTATTTTTGCTGTAAAAGTTTTTAAAATATATATCTGAAATTTGTTTTGGAAATGTCTACAATCTGCTTCCATATTGTGACACATATGGTAAGAAAATCTTGCTTGCAAGCCAGTGACTGTTTTTAAACAGCTTTCCAAATTGCACTGAATAGTACCTCATGCACAGAAATTGGTATATTCTGTATTTTATAACAAGCAGCTGAACATTTTGTAAGATACGATAAATTTCTCCCTAGATGACTTTTAATGTAATAATAGGATTAGTGTAGCTGTCCCTAATCTTTCTGAATGTAGGTAGGCACTGGTGGTATATTAGGAATACTTCTGAGTCGTTCTAGTTCTGGCTGATTCCTGTCTTTAGAGGCCTCTGTGGGCACAAAGGTTGTTCCTGTTGAACGCTTTGTTCTGTTTTGTCTTTTTTTTTACGTTCTCTCACTGCATGTACATGTGTGCACATGACACATAAAGTGGGTATTTAGGAACCAGTTCTGTTGCTGTGATTTTGATAAAGCTTTTCTGGAACTTCTTGTATTTCGATTACAGATTTACAGCTCTCCTTTTGCCTCAAACCTCATTTTTAAAGGCCAGAAGAGAAAAGAAACCCCAAACCATAAACGTTAAGTGAAATATCCATAGTACCTTCAGTTAATGGTATTTCCTTAAAGCAGATAAGTTACCGAGCCGCCTTTTAAAACAAGAGTGTTAATTTACTGTTTCCTTTCATCTGTTGAAATAATTACTTTTCTTTTTTGCCTTCAGTAGTTGGTTCTGGTCGTTAACATTTCTGTAAAATTAAGTTTGAAAGGTGCTTTTAATGTTCAGATAGACTGCAGTGCACATTTGACTGTTAAAATCCACCTACTTAAGGCAGAACTAATGTTTAACACTCGCCGCTATTTGAAGTAGTTCACTGCCTGGTTTAATGGTGCTGCCAAGGGCAATGGTCACATTACGTGCGGGTGTATTTTGGGGGGTTTGTTACGCTGGCAATAACGACGATCCATGATATTTCTGAAAACATCGGCTTAGATCCTAAGGACATCATTTTTCTACTAACAAGCTATAAACTGTAATTTCTTGGGGAGTAGTGGGCAAGAATCAGTAACCCCTGCGCTTGGCCATGGACTCCATTTAGGAGTGTGAGTTGCGTGCTGCAGCGTTCGTGTCGAGTGACTTCTTGCAAGCTCTGTTGCAAAAGACATAATCAAACCATAGAGAAACCACGGTGATGGTCAGCTGCACCGGGAGATGTGAACTGCTGTAACAGGAAATGGGTTTTTTATTTTGTGTGGTGTCAAGACAGTCCTAAGACACCTGCACTGGCAGGTGAAGAGCAGCCCTGGGTGGCCCAGCATGGTCTGGTGGAAGCTTGGTGCGGGAGGTGGGACAGGCACTGTGCAGAGACAGCTTGGCTGCTGCGCTGTGAACCATCTCAGCTGTGGTCGTAGCCCGGCTGGTAGCTTCTGTTCCATTCCATTTTTTGTGGATTTTGCTGGTTTAGTTGCTGTGAAAGTGGACGTCTCTGTCACGCAGTGCTTGCGGCACAGAAATGCTCCTCCAGCCTTGCACTGAGAACAGACCTTCCCAGTGGCCAAGTTCACTTGACGCCGTCCCGCTGCGAGCGCTTCCTCAGTCTGTGGGTTTTAGAATGTAGGTCAAAGAAGATTATTTATGGGAATCTTTAGGCAAATGCTACAGAAGAAAATGTGACTAGTTCTTTGTGTAGTGGAGTTGATGGAATCTTTGCTCGAGTCTCCACGAAGTCAGATGGGAACGCGGCTGTAGGACTGCCACAAGGAACCCGCAACTGGAGGAGTGAGTGGAGCGTGTGCATCATATCTGTTCCTCTGTGAGGTCACAGATTTCTAACAAAACAGCTGCGTTACTTCTTTGATAAGCAGGAGCAGACAGAGAATTTAAAGATAAAATAGTAAGTCTTTTCAACCAGAAAAAAAATTATATACATTTACTAAATAGTGAGTAAAATTTTCCCCTTGGCTAGCCTAGTGCAATTTTACAAGCTTCGACAGTGCTGAATGGATGTTTTCGAGAAGCAAATTTGACTCATTCTTTTTATGCTTTTAATAAATACCCAAGGGAAAGGCAGTTGTTCAAGGAAAATGAAATACAAATAAACACAGAATTTATTCTCGGTAGGCATTCTGGGGAACTTGTAGCTGGAGTTTATGCCATGTTTTTTTTCCTTGTACTTGCAAGCAAAACTGAAATATTCATATAAGCAGTCAGTTCTCCAAAGCGAATGCATCCTTTTTAAAAAATAAAACTAAATATAGATTCAGCGGCTAGAACAGAAACAATGTGAAACATAACAAATGACGTTTCGGCTCCAAAGTACATCATTGTAATGGACCAGATTATTCTGGACTCTGGATACAAATGATTTTTTTTCTACAGCATCCTGTAACAATTCTTGAGACACAATCGTGCACGGAACATCATTTGTAATTACAGCAGTTCGCCGTTTTCATCTGCTCCATGCTGATTTCTCGTTTGATTGATAATCCGTGTGCTTCGAGCTAATGAAGGTTCTTCGTGCTGCCACTTAACAAAAGTTACCGGCTTTTACAACCTAGCTTGCAGGACAACATTGGCATTTTTTGTTTGAGGGGAAAAAAAAAAAATTAAGTTGCTTCCCAGTGCATTTTTTTCACATAGATTCCCAGAGTGCCAGAGAGAAGTGCAGTCAGCGGAGTACGTTTGTTGGTATAAAGAATTTAGACTGTGGATTTCATTTCAGATTAATCGTTGCCCAGACTTTCAAATAGGCCTTCAAAATATCTCTGATTCCACAAGCAGTGTCCTGTGGAGGGTCAGAGGCACCTATTTTTGAATCCACAATTATTTGGATTACCAGTTACTTGATTTTCTGTATTACTATTATTTCTGACATTCTGACTTCGAAAAAAAATTTTAGTTGCGCTGTCTAAGAGTTGTTGGTTTTAAAAAGTCATATAAGGAGACTTTTTATGGTTCTAGACTGCATATCCAACTTAGATACCTTTGTCAGAAGCAATGCAGATTGATTTTAAGTCAGTATTTACTACTAGAGAGTACAAATCCAGACTTTATACATCATAAAAGCAAGAACGGATTTTACTGTTAGAGACCAGCTGGGCTGCAAAGGTTCCATGGTACCTAAACAGAGACTGGCTCTTGAAAGGGATGTGTTTTACCTCATTTCTTAGGAGGTATGTGGGGAAATACCTTTCCAGGTAAGGTCCCTGCTTCATTAATATTTTGATGCACTGCTTGTTTTTCACCAGCTACAGACTTGCGTGTTTGCGTCAACCACCCAGAAATAGCTTCAGCACTGGCTGCGTCACCTTGGGCTGCAGTAACCCTTGGGAAGACTTCAGAGCTCATGTGGCAGTGTGTAGAGCATCAGCACCTTTCAGAGTTGTACAAAACTAGCTGATTAAATCTGATTTTAACTACTACTTTCAGTCTAGAACCCTGCCTTTTTAATAATCAGTTAAAAGATTGTTTCATTGTGTTTATTCAGCGCGTGTAGAGCACTGCCTGACTGCATTAGACCTCACACAGCAGTACGCAGCTGCAGCCCATCCAGCGTTTTCCAAAGGAGTTTGCACAAGGAATAAAAGCTTGCCATCTGAGCGACACTGGAGGGAGACGCGCAGACAAAAGGCAGTTAAGCGCTACAAAAAAAGAAAAGACCCTGTTGAGATAGAAATTTCTGAGCGAATGCCTCAATCTCACAGGCAGATACTGTAGCAGGCAATGTGCATTGATTTTAGCACATGAAGTACATTGCATTTGGGATTCAATGGGCTTCATTTGGTGCGCTGTCGTGAATGGGTATGCCAGCTACTCTCACAAGTAATGCACGGTTTCAGAGCAAGGAGGGAGAATCAACCAAAGTGAAAATATAACGTGCACCGCAAAGAGAGTAAGCCAGTTTTAAAAGGAAAATGCTTTGGTTGCTAAAAGCCGTAAGTCGTAGTAGCAATAATCAAAGCCTAAACATTTTTACAGGGTTTTATGCTTATAGAGTTCTTGATATGACTTACAAACGCAAAAAGAAGTTCGTGCTCCTAGATGTCCTGGTGGAAATCCCACGAGATGGACAGATGCACCAGTGGAGTGCTGAGCCTTATTTCTGTCTTTGGGAGGAAAATACACGCACAGCTGGTTGATACTTTCTAGTTATTCACTTTTTTACTGAATATGGGTAAGGTGTTTTTGGTTTTGGTCACACCTGTTTTCTTCAGCTTCTGCACTTGCAGCGGGAGGGTGCTGAAGACGGTGCTGTCTGCTCTCCCCGCTGCTTCTCCTTGGGAGTCAGCTGCAGAGCCGCTCCCGGCGCCGGCTGCCAGACCGAGACGCCACAGGCAGCGACAGCTCCATGAAGTTGGATTTTCCAGCCATCTGATCAAATCCAAGACTGGTCTGAAATCTGCTTGTGAATGCCTGAGAGGTCTGGAGTACTGGATTTCTGAGTAATTTGTTTTGGTTTGTGTTTTCTTCTCAGTTGAGAAGCATGTGAGTCCAAGGGATTTATTCAAAAATCTGTTCAGTAGGTTTTATTTAGTAATGATGACGCCAGTGGCATTTTTTGTTTCTCTTGAAGTCTACCGTAAATTATAGTGATACAGAGGCAAAAAGTTCATGAAGCTTCTCAAAGTTTTCCTGGAGTGATGGCTTTGCAACGCCAGGTCACTAGAGGAATGGGACTGTATGTACACGTGACAGTGAGGCGGGGGGGGAATCTTCATTGCTCGGTTCTCCAGCTTTCGTGCTTTGGCTGCAGCAGATGTTGGGCTGGTATTAATGACATGAGACTGAGCAGCTGCCCAAGTTTGCTGTGTGCCACATGCTATAGCAGAGCTACTCTGTCCAATTTTGGGCTCCCCAGTTCAAGAAAGATGAGGAGCTACTGGAGAGAGTCCAGCGGAGGGCTACGAGGATGGTGAGGGGACTGGAGCATCTCTCCTATGAGGAAAGGCTGAGGGAGCTGGGCTT
>Ga0065711_1051841_pt1 | contig 10211 bp, 3 predicted proteins | sample Hoacrofraction12_FD_59098 | JGI IMG/M metagenome (GOLD analysis project Ga0065711, IMG submission 59098) | Hoatzin crop microbial communities from Cojedes, Venezuela - Epithelial fraction 12 v2 (version 2) | ecosystem: Host-associated > Birds > Digestive system > Esophagus > Crop | place...
TTTTTTTTTTTTTTTTTTTTTTTTTTGCTCTGGTAGGATGAACCCTTCAAGTCCTAATAGTGCTTTGAGCAAAGGTAGCTCTGGTTTTTAGTTGAAAGAATCTCAATACTATTTTTCCACATCGTTTTGCACTCACTGGTATTAATCTTCCTCACTGTTGTTCCCAGCCATAGGCTCCTGTCACATCACAGTTTTCATGTTATATTGGATAACACATTTCGGCTACCCTATAAATAAAAGTGGAAGTTAGTTTTATTGTGGGATTTGTGTAATATATATACACACACACATTGATTGATGTAATATACGTACACACACTCACATATATATATATATATATATAAATAAAATGCAGTTTAAACTAAATTTCTGGATTATTCCAAAGCCTGTCTCCCAAGCCATGGAAATTAGTTCTGATTTTTGGAAAATGTTGTATATATAAAGAGACAGGCTTTGGAATAATTCAGAAATTTGGTTTAAATTTCATTTGCTGTAGGCACGAACTGAATTTCCTAAATGAACTTATATGACTATATGAACTATCTTGGTGTCCTTAGTAAAAGTCTCTAATTTTTTTGATACTTCTCATAGTAGTGGGTAACATTCTCAGCATGTAATTTTATTTCTGTCCAGTCTGTAGCGAGAGAACTTTCAGCTTGGGATGCCCTCATGGTACTGTCAGTCAGTAGAACATAGTCATTTTTCTTTCCTGTTTCCAAACCTGTATGGACAGTGGAGTTAGAACACTTTAAAAGTTAATCAAAATTATTTTATGCCATATGGGTACGGAGTTCTGAATCTAATGTGTTTTGCAGAATCACAGAATTGTGGAGATTGGCAACGTCCTCTTGGGATCATCTAGTCCAACTCCTCTGCTCAAGCAGGGTCAGCTAGAGCTGGTTGTCCAGAGCTGTGTCCAGTCGGATTTTCAGTGTTTCCAAGGATGGGCAACCAGTTTACAGTATAGAAGTAACTGTGCTGTGGAAGACAGATTTTATTGGCATTCATTGGGATGACTGGATTATGTGGGAGTTGTTGAAGCTGTGAACAGATGTCACAGCTAGCCACACATGTGGTCACTGCGCTACCGATGAGTCGCCCAAGCACAGCCAGGCCAGTACGGATGCTCCGCCATTGTGTTTGTCCTTACTGGAGCAGGGTGTGAGTTCTCGTAACCCTCTGTGAATCAACCGTGTCGTATTCAGGTTGTGCTTTCTATGTGTCACAGATGGTTTCCTGAAATCCTGCATGCGTACGCCGAGGAGCTGACCTGTCTTATTCCCCACGGCTAGCCGAGAAGGAATATTTGTAATTAAAAAAACAAAAAACAAAAAAGCTCTTGGCACAGACATTGTGCCAGTAGGGGGATTTAGTTACTTGTATGTTACAGTAATTTAAGAGCTGCTAATTAAGAAGATCAAGCTAGTTTAAAGAAAAAATATTTTGTTTGTCATTTAGAACTTCTAATCCGTATATTTAAAATATTATGCATTATGCTTTGTCTTACGCATGTAACAGTTGTTTTTGCCTAGTAGAAGTTTTATGTGATAGCTAATAGAGTGTTTTATAACAGTTAATCAGAAAATGTCCGGTGTCTGTGAAACATTATCCCTGTTGTTTTCTGTGAAGTTGATGAAGGCACCTCGTTTCACTGCTGCAGGTCTCGAGCTGCCTCTTGTCCTCATGTTTTAAACATTGTGTGCTGAAAGTGGGCAATTTTCTAAAAAGATTTTGAGATAATACTGAAAAACAGAAGTAGGGAAAAAAAAGTCAGGTCTTCACAATGAGACTTAAAATACATGTTAAAAAAAAAACCCCAAACAAAAACCCCCAACAAACTGAAAACCAACAACAAAATACCCAAACAGACCAAGGTGGTAAAATGCTGGCAGTCAAAAAACAGCAGACTAGAAATACTGAAACAGGACCTAAAGTAACAAAGTCAGTGTTGTGTTTTTTCTGTTGCATGAGCTGGTTATTAAAATATGTATTTGTAGATCCAAGGCGGGGGGGTTGTAGGCTTGTAAGGCTTTACTGTTTGGGTTTTTTTTTTTTTTATGTGGCACTTCATGTAGTCATAGGTGACTTCTCAAAGTACCTTGAGTTGAGCATCTCATCATTAAGAAATCACTTTTACCTGCTACAAAGGTTGTTCTGAGTGTTTTGCAGAGAACTAAGATACTGAACAAAGTGATCTGTCAGTGCCCTTCGTGCTCTCGTCGTGACACTTGCTAAATACACCGTACCTTTTGCTCCCCGCTGCGTTCTGTGTGTGTGGCACAGCAGCGTGCTGCTCTGGCTCTGGGCTGTACCGGCGTGGAAGGGGCGATGGATTGCTCTCGGCTTTCCCAGCCACAGCGCGGCTTTTAGAAGGAGCCCTCAGAGGAGGTTTGGCCAGAATTGTCACTGTAACACGCTGCAAACCTTGCGTTCTCTCACAGTCAGAAATGTTTAGGAAGGTGGGGTGATCCTCTGTCATACTGTAGAACTAAGATCTCTTGTCTCAAATCAGAACTGTAATCACCGTCATTTCTTTCTGCTCTGTTTTTATAAATTGCCTGACTTGTTGCACAACTGATTTTTGGTTCAAACAAATCTGTTCCTTCCTGCTGGAACTCAACAAAGTTTCCATCTTCCAATTTCGTGAAATAATTTTCTCTTGCGTGTTAAGCTAGAGGCAGTTTTGATCTTTCACTTACCCTTCCTTTTTTAATATACTTTCTTCAAAATTCTACTGCCTCCCCCCACCAGCCAGAAGTCCTCCAATAAAATATTTTTTCTTTCTTCTTAGTTATTCATCCTTAAAGATTTATGATTTTAGCTTTTGAACTTACTAACTGAAAAATTTAACCCTTTGTTATACTGGGACAATCTCTATCCATGTTGGCATGGAAATAAAAAAACATTGGACATATTTATTGTAGGCATTTTTATTGAGAATGCAGTGACTATTGTAGAGTAGTTCAGAGTACAGCAGCAGACTGTTAAATACATTTTAAGAACTCAGGTTCTCTGAATGAAGATACGAAGGTAAGCCAGGTGACCAAGCTCTTACACTGATGTATTCTGATCCAGACATACCTTATAAAAACTTTTTTTCCCAGGATATACGTAGTGTTTTTTGTTTTTTTTTTTTTTTTTAATCCATTCATGTGAAGTTTATGATATATAAGCTCTGTATTTTTGTTGTTTTTTCCAAATTTAGCTTTTAAACAGAAAGTTTAAAAACTTTTTAAAGTTTTTTAAACTTTTTAAAAGTTTTTAAAGCTGCAAAGTGTAGTTTGTAAGCTAGCTAGGTTAGAGACTCATTCTACCAGTACTGTGTTTGGTTTGGATAGTGTGTTACTTTGGAGTCTGAATGAATTTTGGTTTTATATTGCATCTGTAAGTGTAATTAGACAGGTCTTGTTGCGTTGGCTTCTCCTAACCCACAGCACGTTTGTCTGTTTCTGTGAAACCAATTTTCTAATGTTTGTCAGTCAAACAAAAATAGGAACCTTGCTGATGCTGGTTGTCCACTACCTGTGTGTTACAAAAGGTGTGTGATTGTAGCTGTCCTCCCAGTGCCTCTCAGTTCTAAGATGGATGGATGATTTCAGGAGGAGATGTGGGTTTTTTTGTAAGTTAGGTGGTAGTAGGTGCTCCATCCAGCTGCTTGCTAGGGAAAGGAAGGAAAGACGAAAGAACGTCCACACCACGTCTTACGCCGACCTGCTGCTGGTCACAGTGAAGTTGTCTCACAAAGTGTGAACTCTTAATAAAAGGATTGGTTATTGATTTACAGCAAGAAGAAAGGAGGAGCAGGGAGGCTGAGTTGGCGGATGCAATATGTTTGTCTGGGATTCTTGAGTTTTAGGGGGCCTGGGCTGGAGATAGTGTGCTTGAACAACTCATTCCTTAAGCACCTGCACAGTCAGGCAAAGGGAGGCCAAGGAAGGTTGAAGTTGCCATGTGTTGTATGTAGTGGGTGTGCAGTAGGCTGATACGACCAGGGCATGTTAGAATTTCTGCGAGAGCTGAGGATCTGCACGCTGCGTGCGTAGGATGTTGAATTTATTGCAGAATTTATTACGGTGCATATTCTTCAGTTACAATCCCCCCTCCCATCCTTGCCACCCTGGAATTTCTCTTTGACGCCTTCAGGTATTTGTGGTTGTGTGGCTATACAACCTCACGTTTTCCCCATCATATAGATTGATCTTTCATTGACAATAAGAATACAATACTAAAATACAAGAATAGCATTCCATTGTAGACAATAATGGCAGGTTTTATTTATTTTGTTGAATGGTCATTGAGTTCTGTTTCAAGTTTAAAAAGTTCCGTAAGATACTCCTGACCATATTTTGATACAGGGGTGTAGTAGATCCTCTGGCCTATACTTCAGACTTGTAAAGCTCTTTTTTATTTATTTATTTATTTATTTTTTAACCTCCAAACATCTGTTTTCAGGGCAGGTGGTTTTCTGGGTTGGAGGGTTTTTTGACGTGGATGTTCATTCTTCTGCTTTTTGATTAGAAGGTCTTTTTCAGCACCTTATACACATGAAGTAGTTTATTTGATGATGTCACGCTGTTTCCAAAATAATCCCCTTTGATGTCTAGTGTGATGAGAGTTTGAGTGATAGTAAACAAATCTACAGACAGTAAGTGGGCAAAGAACACTTATTTAAGTGCTTAGGATGATTGCTTAGTTCTGTTACATGACTGTGGGCAAAACTGGAAGCTTCCTTTTCCTTCTGTTGAATTTTCATAATGCCCTTTTCTGAAACACTGGTTTCAACCTGCCCTTTTTTTTGAGCAGACAGTCTTTCTGTTCAATTCATTGTGTAGCTTGGAGTGATGCTGTTGAGTGTCTTAAAAGGTAGTGGTGGTCAGAAACTGACCCGAGTCACAGGATGGAAAGAAAAAAAAGTACTGGAGAGTTAACGCTGAAAGTATTTTAAGTGTTAATAACTCAGTTAAAGAATGTTTGGCTATAAACTTTCTATGCAGCGCTGTAGAGGAGACTGAGTGAACATGAAGGCTTTGGATCTCGTGTGGAGGAGGAGATTGCTTTGTCCTTTTGACCTCATTGCAGATGAAGTTCTGCATTGGAACTGTTGCAGAACTAGAGTCTTTCAATTGATTTTGGTGGGTTTGGATCAGGAGCACAGAAAGCAATCAGAACTAAATGCATACCCACAAACTAATCTGTAAGTCACTTTGACCCCCACTAGGAAATATTTTGTGCAAATTTGGAGGTGAATAATGAAAGCATCCTTCGGAAATCAGTGGTATACCTTACATACTTACCTAATCTCATATTTGGATAGATTTTAATTACTCTCTTAAGTCCATATACTCATATAGAAAATGAACATAAAGTACATAGTGGAACTCCAAAACATTCAGGTAAAGAATCTCTGTGTATTTGAATTATTCTAATGAAAGGCACTATGTGGGTCAGAAGTCATTAGAGTCGATACATGTATGCTTGCATTGCCTGGTGGACTCTTGCCAACAGTAGGGGATTACTGGGTGTTTGTGCACACCTGTATAGGAATTTTCGCTTTTCCCATTGTGGAAAGTGTTTACTAATGGTTGTAAGTATAAAATATTTTGTATAAAATGGTTTGATTTGAAAGAGAAGCAATTCCCTTGCTGTTGAAGTAATTGTTGCTTCATTAATTTTTCTTTACTAACAGTTTTCTTTAAACTCTCTAACATAAATTTCATAGCTGAAGTACTTTCGGAAGTATTAAAGGCTGAGTGAATATTAAAAATATTTTTAGAAAAGAAATGTTGAACCTACAAATTGCTGGCAGCACCATGGTCAAGATATTTGCTTTCTTTGGAAAAGGTCTACCACACGTGCTTACAGCTGTCTGTTTGCTACCTGCAGATGATCTGCAGAACCAAGATTATTTGTATAAATGGTGTGTTACTTTGAGTTGTGTTACTTCATAGGAACAATGTGTGAAAGAGACTAAATACCTTAATATGTTTGTTTTTTTTTTTTTTGGCTCAGCACAATTAGGGATACCCTAAGCTATACGCAGCTGGTTACTGGCTTGAGGTTTTATGGTAAAATGGACCAACAATTTAATGAAAGTGTGTGTTTAAGATAGTGAAAGAACATTTGTAAGTATAGTACCTTCATGAAAATAGTAGATATCGGGAAAAGTTTTCATAGGTTTGAGATTCAGACTCCATCGTGAATGATTCTGAATTTAAAAACAAAACACAAATTGAAAAGTAAACTTTTCATTTGACATAAACATAGCATCTTTGTGCTACTGTAGTATTGAAAAATTGAGATATTAAATTACATGCAAACAGCTTTAATCAATTTCATGCATGATATAAAACCAGTAGTGTACAATGTAAGCAAATATAGGTCTTCATGTTGTAATTAAATGTTGACAATGACATTTAACGCTTTTTGTACATGATTTCCAGATACTAGAGTTATAAATTACCACACTAGTTCGGCATTTACTTTTTGTAGTTGGGGAAGAAAAGGCTTTTTTACAGCTTTCATCTCCAGGATGGTTACTATAAACTTGTTACTGTGCATATGTTGTACATTTCTGATATTCAGAAATCCTTATGTAGAGTCTCAAATACATGAAATATGTTTATGCTCAATCTTGATTATTTTTAATCAAGGGTGGGGGATTTAATGTTCTAAGTGGAGGGGACTGCTTGTAAAGAATAACGTAAACAACATGTTATGTACCTTGACAGCTTAATAAGTAGAAACCTGATCATTACTGTGTACTTCACAAGCACGTACATTTCACAAAGTTTATAGTATCGTAGGCAGCATCCTGGCTGTTTAGTCAATGCTTGATTTATTCTTACAAGTAGAATTTAGAAAAGTCTTGATATTTTGTAGCTATGAATTCAAGATTTTGGACATGTTAAAATCAGTTTATGCTTTTATAACTGTTCAATTGAAATTTTTTTCAGTAGAGTGTTGGGAAGACTAGTATCTAAAAAACTTTAGTTCTGTTCCAGGCCTGTTGATTCTGTGTTTCGAAACAGTAGCAGTCTCACAAAATACAAGGGATTGTTTGTTACTGGTGTTCACTCATATAGGTGGAAAAACTTTAAATCTTTCTCAAGCTGAGACTGAAAACATGATGAAGGGTAAACCACCAAGTACCTGTATTTGTGAATACCTACAAGATTAAATTGTGGTCAGTTATTACTACTTTACACATACACCTGATTTTTCTGGGAAATCCTATGGACTTTATGAAAGGGAATGGCATTGGGTGGACTATTTATTACTCATTCTGGTTTTGGTGGAAAATTTGGCCTTGTATGTCATTTAGACTTTGTGACACATGTAGCCTCCCAGGGCCTAATGACTTGTCTGCAGATGGGCTGTTATTTATTACAGTCATGTAGAATAAAATTGATTGTCTTCTAAAATTAATTTTTCATTTGCCTCCAGCTCTGCTTTAATAGAGGACACTCAGTTGCCTGTTTGCAGAAATACTGTTTAATCACATTAATATCTCAGGCCCCCAGGCCGGTGAAGATAATTGTACAAACGAACAGCAAAATCTGTATCTTTAACTTCTTTTTATGATTAAATTATGCAAATGACTTATCTCCTGCCCTTCCAAGCACTAATCATCTAATTAGGAATGATGTGTTAAAGGAATGGTTTTGAATCAGGAGAAGGGGAGAATGGAGGAAGCAGAAAATGGGACCTGACAATGAAATTGCTGAAGGTACTGTAGTGGTACAAGATAAATCTGTGTATTTGTTCAAGAAGCCATAGTAAAGGCTTGTTGTACTATTTCTAGTCTTGGTTTAGTGAGCTTTTTCATAAGAGGGTAAGTCTGCTGTCTGATCTTTGCTCGTGATTTTCCATATTAACTTTGAATTAAATTATTAAGGTTCAAGAATTGAGACACTTGGTACTCTCCCAGTTCTCATAAACAAAGTAGTGCAAGTGTCTCTGGCTTCGCTAGTAGTATGATGTGACAGATAGGATACAGATATTTATAGATTTTTTTTTTATAAAAGTGCTTATCATCATAGTGCTAGATGTCCTGAGCCTGTCAGGTACTTCTTTTCACATATCTCAGTCTCTCTTTTTTGAATACTTAAGTGCTGGTTAAAAAACCCCAGAATTTTGCATTGTAATATGAGAATACAAGTGTCCAACTAAAGAGAACGACCGTCTCTTTGGTGATATCCTGTGCCTAGTTTGTGGAGTTTCCCTTTGAGTTATAAGTGAGGCTTTTGCTTAAATTTCAATGTTTAGGGCTGGAGCACCTCTCCTATGAGGACAGGCTGAGGGTGTTGGGGCTGTTCAGCCTGGAGAAGAGAAGGCTTGCGGGGTGACCTTAGAGCAGCTGCCAGTACCTGAAGGGGCTGACAGGAAGGATGGAGAGGGGCTTTTCACAAGGGTGTGCAGTGATAGGACAAGGGGGAAAGGCTCCAAACTAAAAGAGGGCAGATTTAGATATTAGGAAGAAATTCTTCCCCATGAGGGTGGTGAGGCCCTGGGCCAGGTTGCCCAGAGAAGCTGTGGCTGCCCCCTCCCTGGCAGTGCTCAAGGCCAGGCTGGATGGAGCTCTGAGCACCTTGGGCTGGTGGAAGATGTCCCTGCTCATGGCAGGGGGGCTGGAACCAGATGATCTTTAAGGTCCCTTGCAACCCTTAGCAGCCTATGATTCTATGATTTTAAGCATATATATATATATATACACACGAAAGAGTCATGCCTTGACCTCTCCAGGAGCTTAACAGCCTTATTTTCTGTTTTCCATTTCATAAGCAGATTCTGCTTTTTGTAAGTCGGGCCTTTACAAGCGGATCCTCCTGCTTAAGGCACTTGCCCACAGTGGGTTCAAACAATCAGTGTGTTATTACTGTTGCTGAAGATACAACAAACCAACTCTTATATCAACACTGAGAGTTTGATAACGCTTTACTACATTACTTTTGTTTTCCCTTTACTCAGTTATTGATGTACTTACTGTACATGATTACAGTATACCAATAAAACAAGTATTCTGGAGACTGACTGGAATTTCAAGTATTTCTAGGTGAGAATATATTAATTCCTTTACAAATATATGAGGAAGTATTCATGCGCGAGTGTGTGAATTCATAGGATAGTACGTAGATAACCACTAGGTCCACACTCCCTGAAAGCCGGGTACAGACCAATTTTTCAGAGAAGATAAATCCAGCTGTGTTTTCTGCAGCTCTAGTAAATGCCTTCACTCGGTCAGCTCTTGCCTTTTAGAAGTAAATACATGAAACAGTGGTAAAAGGCTTACGATTTATGACACCATCAGTTTTGAAAGTTTGAGGGACATGTTGCTTGCAATATCTGCCTTATTCATTAAGGAGCCTCAGCTTCCTTGCCTGTATGTATGGCTTGTTCTTGTGTGCATGCACATACAGATGTACATGTTCAGGGGTTTACTGATAGAATCTGAGAAAAGCTTAGTAACTTCCCCAGAAAGGTAGAAAATGCTGTTTTGTGAAGGTTGGTATCCCACATAAATACTGAGAAGCTGAAAGCAAAGATGTCAAAAGAATCTTTTTCTTAGTGATTAGTTTTATGTTATGTTGTAGGGCTTTAAAAAGAAAAAATCTCACATAAATTAAATTTGAAAGCAATTGAAATGCTGACTGTGATAGATAATCTGTCTTTTCTGTGTTGTTTTTGGATGGTTCAACATAAAGAATGCAAGTTCTGACACTGCTTTCCTTTGCCTGACACAGATGTAAATTGCTGGTGGAATGTTTTCATAAACACTTTATGGATGGGGAGGCTGCGTTTCTTTCTGTACCTTCCAGCAGTATGATTGAATTAAATCAGTTCACGTCTACCTTTACGTGTCTTTTCGTCATTATCACCCCAAAATTCTTCATAAAAGGAAAGATGAGAAGACTTTGAAGAACTCTTGCACAAAACATTTGTACTAAGAACATTTGTATAAGTAATTTCAGTACAAAAGGCCTAAGTAAATTTTGTCAGAATTATGGGAGACTCAAAAATACGAAAGGTTTTCTCATTGGGTTAAAAGGTTCTGGGATTCATTGGGGGTTTAAATTGAAATGAAGGCTTTGAGCAGAATGGTTTTCCCTTTAGGGCAGGAGATTCTGTGACACTTAGGGAGCAAATAATCTTAGACTTCTGTCTTGTGGTTTTTTTTTTTTTTTTTTTTTTTTTTTTTTTTTTTTTTTTTTTTT
>Ga0065711_1051842_pt1 | contig 10211 bp, 7 predicted proteins | sample Hoacrofraction12_FD_59098 | JGI IMG/M metagenome (GOLD analysis project Ga0065711, IMG submission 59098) | Hoatzin crop microbial communities from Cojedes, Venezuela - Epithelial fraction 12 v2 (version 2) | ecosystem: Host-associated > Birds > Digestive system > Esophagus > Crop | place...
CACTCTGTAGTGTTTTCTTGATGTAAAGGGCAACGCCCCCACCCCTCCTTCCTTGCCTGTCCCTTCTGAACAGCCTGTAGCCATCAAGAGACACATTCCAGTCGTGGGAATAGTTATATATAGTTTTATTGATGGAATCAGAGGAGATCAATGTTCTTAACATTAATTTCATGTAGATGACAAAAGTATCACATCTACTCAGATGCACAGTTGGGCATCTTCTATTCTATTATTAGGAGATATTAGCTGGCCGCTGACTCACACTGGAGTAACAAAGGCACAGAGCTTCTAACTCTCTGTACTCTAGGCAGCTGTGACCAGATGGAGATCTCTGGCAGTTTATTGGATGACCCCTGATTTAAGTTTCCAAAGGAGAGTGCTTCAGTCAAACTTTCGTAATTTCTAGTATGAGCTAAGAAAATGCTGACTTGAATGTTTGAGGGACCACATATTTTAAATGTGTGTGTGTATATATATAGATATGTATGAGTTCTGAAAACTTGAAGACTGTATTGTGGTGTTAGGTGAGCAAGAGAGGAGAAAGTCAGCAAGACTGTGGTGACAAAAGGAAGAAAAAAGAGAGAGGGGGGAAAAAAGAAGGAAAAAAAGCAACTACTAAGTACCCTAATCCAAGTATTAGGATACTTAGTAGGTGAGAAGACAGTTATCACCAACTACTTGAATAACTACATGACTCAGTCCAATAAATTTCTTTAACTAGAAAGCCTTCTTCTAACTAAAACTACTTCTTCACAGCCACATGCTGTAATGTATGAACTGAGAAGCTGCAGTGGTCACCTGGTACCATTAGAGATGACAACTGGAAGACATTCCAGGATACGGTCATGACCTAGTAGACGCTGTTACTCAGCAAAATTGGTCATCACACACACAAACACAAAATCTCTGAGAGGAAATCAGTAGAACATTGATCTGCAGCATACCCTTGCGATGAAGACCAACCACACACTGGGCAGCAACAGTGAGAACAGAGCCAGCAGAAGTCATCGTCTCCCTCCTCCCCCCCAGTCCACACTGACAAACTGGAGAGAGCCCAGCGGCGTTCAGCTTGTGGAATCTCTGCTTCTGGAGGTTTTAAAATCTCAGTTGGCCAAGCTGACCTAACCTGAGTTAACCTTGCTTTGAGCAGGGGGTTGGACGAGACGATCTTCAGGGGTCCTGTTCAAGCTAAATCTTTCTGTGTTTTTACAATAATAGTTAATTATCTCTACTTCTAAACATATGAATAAGGTCAACATAATTTTATACTGTTTTAACAAAATTCTCTTTCTTCTTGATATTTAAAAAAATGCAAATCATGTGCAGAAGCAAACATGAATTGTTTTGCTTCACAAGGCATGATCATCATATTACTCTATTTTCTTCTGATGTCGTGCCAAAAATCATGCATTTTGCTCTGTTCCACATACTGTAGCATAAACGCAGGGGTCAATAAAGTGCAGTCCTTTTTTACATCACATGGGGAGTCTAGGCCTAGTATGTTGTGTTCACCAATAGTCAATCAACATCAGAAGATACATCTTAAACTGGAAGTTTTCAAAGAGCAGTAATGAAGGATGCTCATGTCTCAATTACAGAGATACTAAATTAAAATCCAACATTTTTAGCTGATGAGCAACAAAATCAGTGACAACTATCTAGATAACCCAAAGAGTGTAAAAGAATCCAGTTTAAACATAAGACAATGTCAGAACTAAGTTACCTACATTAGGAGTCAGCAGAATAATCATAACCAAAAGGCCATAATAACAAATATACACTGTATTGCTCCCATGAGATAGATGCAGATCCCATATCGTTTGTCTACTATTACAACTCATTTAAAGTCCAAACCTGAATGTGTTTGTATGTGCCTACTCTAATTCTCTTTTGCTTTGCATTGTAATTCAATTTCTACACCTGATATTAAGAAATAAAGGAAAGCATAAACTGCACAAAGAAAAAAAAACCCCAAACCACACACTATCTACTGAAAAAATAATTGGTTTTATAATGTGTTAACTTTTCAGGAGAGAGTATACAGTAACCTGACTTCTCCATGTACCATTTCACATAAGGCATGATTAAATGATTTACCCTTGCAAAAGTATCCAGCTTTTCTTTGTCATATAAGATTCTCAGCATTCCAGCACATAGTGGACAGCAGGCTCCTATGTAAATAAAAAAAAAAATCTCAGAAATAAAAGCAAATAGTCTTTTTGCGCATAAATAAGAAGAGGTCAGAAGTTGAATATTAGCTGAGAATGAAAACAGCAAAACTACCAAAGCAAAGTATTTCAATTTGATAACAGAATTGCACAATTTCTAAGATTTTTTAACGTTGAAAACATTTATAATGCAAAAGCAGTCACCTTTCAATGCCCATTCACTACTATCAACATGAAAGAACAAGATGAATTTTCATTTGTTTCAAGATCCGGTGTTCCAAGTTAAAAACCACGGGCACTTTGTGCACTACAAGCCAAGGCTTTGTACGGATGCATGCGTCGGCAACTACAAAAACGATGAATTTCAAGAGCTGAAATAGCTAGGACATGAAAGCATCAATTTATGCAGTTATATCATGTTGGAGCTTAGAATCTTTATATAATAAGGGGGGGAAAAGGACTTGTCTGACAGATTTCATGTTTAACACAGAAGCATGTCATATTTCTCCTAATGTTTTTCCTCACTATCTCAGAAACCAAAGGGCTAATATTCCAACTTTCTACCCAAGATTGTATATTTAATTCACCCTCAACTTATTATGTAATTCACATTCATAAAGTGACTTTTACAATATTAAATGTAATACCAAAGCACAAAGACCCTTTTTCAAACCAGTGAATGAGATAAATTTGTAAAACTGTTTCTTTTTAACAGCTGAGCTTTCCTTGCTCTGTGTATTACCTGTGATTAGTTACTATTTCAGAAAGGAAATATTTGTGAAAACAGTAAAAACTCAGTTCAAACCAGCACAAATGCAAAATTATACCTACTGCCTTCCTCTTTCACAGTACTGTAAATACATATGGTATCTGTCTTCTATTTAAATGCAATCTTTGTTCTTCTGGGAACTCTACTTTGACGACAGTTTGGCATTCCAGTGTGGTATCTGTGCTGCCACTTCCGAAAAATTACTCATCTGATTTCCAGTTCCATTCTACCCCAGACACCACAGACCTCAGTCATTTCTCCTGTGAGGACAGCTGCAAGATCCTAAAGCCTGAAGGAGCATGACTCCTCAAGCCCATGCCTTTCCACTTCAGAATTAGTCAGCTCAGTCCTGACACTGGCTTGTTCTAGCCCTAAGTAAAGATCTCTACTTCATCCTTTCTCTTGGATGTCTCAAAGACACTATGGAATATAATATTTTAAAACATCATTTTTGTTCCAAATATACGCATATTTATACACCTAGCCTGGAGACTCTCTCCTGTCTTCAGTAAACTTCAGCAATGAATGAACATACCTGGGGCAACAACCGGTTTGCAGCCAGCAGCAGAAAGCTGGGGACATTTAACGAAGGCACACTCCGTATGAAAACCGTAGTCTGAGAGAACGCCCACAGCCTGACAGTGTCCGTGATAGTCCACAGCCACGCGGTCAGAATAGGCAGCACAGACGCTGCTGTAGGTTTCCCCGTTATGTCCGCATACAGGTTCCACCGATTTGCAAAACAGCTGAAACACAGGGAAATGTTTCAAAGCTGAATTTATTCCTGCAGCAGGCAAAACTTCGGAGTAGTTTTAACATTAGGAAAACCAAAGTTAAGAGGAACTCGCTGCTAATATTGTCAAACATTCAAAGAAGTAGGAAATCTAGAGTAAATAACTTGCTAGTTTATGAATGGCTAATAAATGTAAAGAGTAAGTACTTAAAGAAGGCGACAGAAAAATGTAAGCTGGAATCTGAGAAATGTACAATAAGACATGTTTTGGGAAACAACAATTTTTGTTCTGTACTAATGCGTAAATAAAATGACCATGTCGTTTAAATTAACTTATTTGATAAAGATTATTACAATTTAATTATGAAATATTTTATTAATAAATCAATTTAATAACTAATGACTTATCAATTAATTCATGTCTGGTTTTGTGTTCTTAAAATGTGTGTACATGTGTATTTCTAACATTATTTGAGAAGCTAAATGTACACATTTATTTCAAACAAACAGAATCTGTCACTAGACACCTCAAATATATTGCTGACCTTTACATCTATAAAAATACATTTGTGTCCATTTTCTCTCAGAAAAACGTATCTAGCATGTCATTTGACTCAAACACATGTAAAAATCGAAGAAAATTGTAATATAGTTTCTTCCTATCCCACCTGTGCATGTACATTAGTCCACCACATTCAAGAGGTCAATTAGCCACTATCAGCTTCTGAAGGTGGACAGAAGCAAATGGAATTAATGACTCTTTGCAGACAAGGTCTGTCCAAAGTCTCCTGAAATGGCACAACTCATTCCATAATTTCTTGCTAAGGTCTAAATATTTTATTAAACTGATATTTCCAGTAAGTCACCACAGCTATATGATCACTGTATATCCTCTAATAGCAAGACAATTACAGTTTCTACATTACACACCTAAGCTAATAACAAAACAGGTCAAGGACAAGTAAATGTGAGCACCCTGAATATTTTCATATCTTGCAGTCATCTTCCCTATAAAAGGAAGAATGAAAACCGAACAGCTAGCAGTGTCAAAGACTTCGTGAACACGGATACAACTAGACATACAACTGCTGCAGAAGAAGAAAACAGCCATGCAATAGTCCTTTGATTCTTACTGTTCAAGGGCTGAACATTCTCTGAGTATCTGAGATATCTGATGTGCAATGAGAAGAATTAACGAGGTTGCTGAAAAAGGGCAAGAAAAAGAAGGTATAAAGACAGAAAGGCAGAAACTGGAAGTGGGTTAAAAGAGCAATAGCATTTATAATACAGAAAAACCCTGAAAAAGCGTTCTGTGCTTCTAAGAATATCCATCAGTTGAGACTAAGAGAATTAATCTTCTTCATTTGAAGAAGCCCTGGAGATGAAAAGCCAGGAACTTTGAAAAGAGTAGCTTCTGACTTTCCTGTAAAGTGACAGAAAACAGCTTGTCTACCAACACTGGATGGAGCAGCAGGATGAAGAACTAAACCTAACCCTAATCCTTCCTGGGGATTAACAGGAAGACTAATCCAGTCCAGGCTAACTAAAAAAATATTACAGACTGCCGAGTCTCCAACAAAACTTAGGGGAAATAGATCCTGAACAATGAACTTGGTAAACCTGGGGCACAATCACACAAAATGCTGAAGACTTTTTATAACAGGGCATTAATTTCTATTTAAAACAAGTTGAAATTGGTGAAACCTAGCATTTAACTAACCAAGGAACTGCAATAATTACTTCAAACATACCTCAGTGCAAGTTTTAATAGTGAAAAATATAGGAAAACTTAATATAAATATCAGAGTATTATCTCAAAGAAAGCATAAGCAAAGCTTTTGACTAGTTTTGATACAACCGTTAACTAAACCAGAGAAACACTTGACAAAATTCTGAATATAACTTTGCAAGAGTATTTTTTTATACTAGTCAAAATTACATTTTTAAAGGATTCCTTTCGATGAAAACATTTTGTAAGCTATAAAAAACAGAATATTGCAAAGCTGAACATCAAAGAACAAAGAAGATTTGATATTTATTGCTAGAACCACTTCCTACCTGGCACGGTCCTCGGTATGCTAAACTTTTTCCTTTTTGGTGCAAAGTACATAAGTTACTGTATTCCACATTGTCTGTGTCACAAACAGGATCCCGCGTCTGGTCACAATTTAACTGCCTTGGCGCACATTCGTGCTGACTACATTCGAACTTTCCAAAACTAGTCAAGCAAACTTGTTTCTTTGGTATGCACCTGCATAAAGTAATAATAATAATAATTCCATATCATGTCACAGGATTTTTTTTTTTTAAAGTCTCAAAATATTCAGGGAAAATATTTTCAGTTAAATCTTTTCCAGCACTTTAGAGCTAACTGTGGTTCAGCAGAGCTGCAGGAAATATGGATGATAAACAATTCAGAACAGCCAATTTCAGGTTTCATCACAAACCTGGAACTGGTTCACGCCACGTTTGGTCAATGTGAACACAACCACAGTTTCCACTAAAATTACTCTTTTACCAAGTATTTTTCAATGGATTTTCAGAAAAGACTTGGATAAACTTGTTACCTACTCCCAAGCTTCATTTAGTAGATGTATACTTAAGGAAAACCAGAGAAAGCATGAAAACAGTGAACTGCAAGAGAAAAAGCTTATATTTCAAAGGTCTAGTCTCACCCTTCCTTGAGAAGGTAGTGAAAACCAGATTTACAAGATTATATGGTTTCAATTACATATATCTAATTGAATTCTAGCTTTGTAGGTTCAGTATTATATCACATCCAGTCTTGGGGATGACTGCAAACAAACGGAACAAGCTAGTACTAACACATGTTCCTTTTGGGCACATCATCCCTCTCAAGCCTTCACAGGTAGAAGTAAAGGAGCAATAAACAGCAGAAATTCTTGCCCCTTTATATTAAATATGTACCTTCCATGGTCTTCACTGCAAAACATTTGCCAAATGCCTCGCAAGACATCTCTCTGCCAGAGAAATGCCAGCCAATAAGAGTTTGATGAATAGACTGATGAGAGGTCAAAGGGTTTTTTTTTTTTTTAACAATCTCCTCCTGCTACAAATGAGAACGATGCTACCACTGGATTACGTACAATACATCCAGCTTCTCGCCGAGCGCTGCTGGCCTACCCATTACCCCTTTGCCTTTTATATTAGGGAAGACTCAGAAATTCTGAGATTTAAACACTTTAAGTATAATGTAAGATCTTAAACAGATTCTAAGCACTTGAGACATTTTAAAATGAGCATGTTTAGTTTATGCTACATTATCAAACTGACCCAGAAAAGTGTATTGTGTACAGTGCTTTACTGAAACTACCAGCTGAGATACGAATAATGGTTATTCTGTGAAACTGAAAAACCTCTCTATATTTTCCAAATCAAAAAATATGAAAAGTAAAAAGCATACATCCACAACGCAGCTTTGAAATTCCAGTTTTTGATGCCACGATGGCTATTACAGCTACAAAACGACAGTGTTTTCTCTGCAGTTTTCTGCATCAAGGCATTTGAAGTGCAGAAACAGGAAAAAATAAAATTGCTATAATCAGTTTTCATTAAAGCACAGTATTATACAAATTCTTATGGTGGCTTGCTTTCAAAACAGAAAAATGTACAAATTCAAAGGAGACAGCGGTATTGCACACCACTGAGAAAACTGAAGGCAGAGACCAACATTATGAGCCACAGACTTTGATTTCTGTAAGAAAGGTCGGTTTGTCTTTTCTCCTGACACCAGTACAGAGCATATTTTTGTTTTAATATGTTCATCTATACAGATTTTGTTTTTTCCAACATTGAAAAAACAAACATTGTACGGACATGTTTTTCATAAGATATCAACCTAATTAAGAGAAACTCTTAATTAAGTCTTCCAGAGTGATTCGTATTTTCCTATTTTAGAGATAAAAAGCACAGACTATCGACTGAATAAGCAAGACTGAATCCAAGTCTTGAATTCAGGTGTGGGTTTTTTTTTTAACTACTAGGAGAAGCTATGAAACAAAGTAGTAAAATGACACTTATTGCCACTTCAACAAAATTGAATTTTCCCATTTTTGAAAGTACACATCAGTTCTCTTTTATTGCTAAAACTGAGATCTGCATAATGAATTTAAATAATACAGCACTAAACAGAACCAAGAACTGGCAATTATTACAGTCCATTACTAACAGTGGCAAATAAAAAGTAGCTACTTCAAACAGGTTTGGTGTTTGAGTAGAATGTTACTACAATGCACAACACATTCAAAGAAAAAGTGAATCTGCTTTACAAGTAGATGATGCCAAAGAAAAGCTTAAAAACACATTCTCTTTTTACCTCTGATTTTTATTGCAGGGGTTAGGGTTACAAGGATCCTTGGAAATGCACGATCCAAATTCAAATTGATTGTCCTGGAGCCCAGCACAACGAGCTATACATGCACTTGGGTACGTCCGTCCATTCTGACCACACACTGGTACAAACTGATCTACGCAGTTACATGGTAAACCTGCAAAACCAACACACAACACAGGAATTTGGTGCATGCTTATTTTCTGTGACAGAAGAGACACGAGGGGTCACCAAGATGTCTTTGCCTTCCAGCAAACACAGAGATGTGCTGCACCTTCAGACGCCTCCACCCCTTGCTGTAACTCAGCCAGGCTGTAGCACACACACTTACAGGAACTAGGCAGGGAAGGTTGTGCCCTGCCTCCTCGCTACTTCTACTCAGCTCTCCCCATTTTTTCCCCAAACTCCTGATCTCTCGTCCCTAGCAGCACTACCCTATCTCTACCTATTTTTACATACTAGCTGAGGTTTTATTTTTCAGTACTGACTTCTTTTTTTTTAAAAGGTGTATGTATTTTTAGAAGCGCAGGTTGGACGTGAGAAAAATAAATAGTTAAAAGAACATATTAAAAACAAATTATCAGGTATTTTCCATTAATACTGTAGAAAGAATTTAGAAGCTAATGCTCACTCTAAGAATATTAAGCTTACAGTTTCCACAGTTTGGAAAGTTACCTGTAAACTTCCGACGTTCATCTTCTGAACTATGCTCTGTTAGACACTGACGCGTAGAACATATCAAGTTTCCAGCAAAACATGAACAGACATTACAATCTATATTAAAGGATGTTCCATGGCCTGAAAATAAAAGAAATTAGGTAAATGCATACAATTAATGCAAATATACCAGAAGACTGTACACTCATATGCATTACATAGATATTACATTTTCATTATTAATTGTTCCTGTAATTTCCCTTATTCAGTTTCTTTTCCCATTGAAATGTCTATATTTTGTTAGATTTCAAGTTTTGCTTTGTTCATTTAAAGAACAGGTCTGTTCACAGGTGTTTTTGGTTAAACAAGGAAGGAAGCACTTTATCCTTTCAAAGCCTGTCTGTTAGGTTGGGTGGGCTTTTTTTCTTTTTTCTTTTTTTTTTTAGAATAATTTAAAGCTGCAAACACAAATACACTCAGAAAACAGAAGAAAAAAATCTGTAGTACGTAGTAATTCCATAAATTCTGGCTAGCAAGCTCCGTATTTTTAAAGATAAAGCTTTTGTAAAGGTACATTCTTCTTCTAAATTCATTTTACATAAGACTGCGAAACTCTCAGCCACAGTCCCCCACACAATGCAAAACTCCTCTGTAGCGCTCATTTCCTTCCTTCAGGTGTACATTTTGTCATGACGTAGAGTGCCACTGCTTCCTTCCAGTCTTTATTGTTTTGCAACACCCATCATTGCCATCATTTCGGCCTCGACCAGCAGTACAAGTTACAAGGCAGCTTTGTCCAACGCAGGTAACAAAGAAGGTCGTAGCCAAGCTGAACAGAAACCCAGATCTAGATTCAGCACAAGACACACAGAAATACAGAGGTCTAAGCACACCCACTGGCCTTCAGAAAGGAGCCCTTAATAACGCAACAGATACCACCACAGCTGCTTTTTGAGGATGGAGCAATCTGCCTAATTTTTGCATTTAAAGTCAGTAACTTTTTCACACCTGAATCTAAGAATCAAACTGCAAATTTAGGGAGTTTTTCTTCAATTTAGCAATTCCAGCACATTTGCACATGACATGAATCTGAGTGGTGCGGTCGACCCAGCTGAGGGAGGGGATGCCATCCAGAGGAACCTGGACAAGCTGGAGAAGTGGGCCCATGTGACCCTAATGAGGTTTGACAAGGCCAAGTGCAAGGTCCTGCACACGGGTCAGGGCAACCTCCAGTATCAACACAGGCTGGGGGACGAAGGGATTGGGAGCAGCCCTACCGAGGAGGACTTGGGGGCACTAACAGATGAAAAGTAACAAGTGGTGTCCCTCAGGGGACCGTACTGGGGCCAACAGCCTGAGGATGAGAAGGCTGAGAGAGGACCTTATAAATGCTTATAAATATCTCAGGGGTGGGTGTCAGGAGGATGGGGCCAGACTCTTTTCAGTGGTGCCCAGCGACAGGACAAGGGGCAACGGGCACAAACTGAAGCACAGGAAGTTCCAGCTGAACATGAGGAAGAACTTCTTCACTCT